>ENA-UONY01000056-UONY01000056.1-human-gut-metagenome-genome-assembly--contig:-CS9-NODE-56-length-156362-cov-20.685510_pt1 | contig 156362 bp, 157 predicted proteins | sample MGYA00242465_ERZ724012 | MGnify/ENA metagenome assembly ERZ724012 | reverse complement strand
GCGGTGAGAGTTTGTTAATGAGCGTTTGAGCGACAGCGAAATAAGCGAATGTTACAAACCGAACGACTGACGCGTATTTCATCTCTTGACAAATCGGGAGAAGGGGAATATAGACATTTCAAATTTAGATTATTTAATTAATCATTGTGTGAATTAACCGAATTGTTTAACCCTTTAAATTGTTAAGACTATGTTGCTGACAATTTTTGTAAACGGCGTTTTGGTCTTTGCTCTCTAAATTTATGAGTGCGGATTGTACCGGTTAAATTTATTTAAAGGAGCCGTCTCCTTTAGTCTTCATTGAAAGACAAGCTTTAAAAGAGAAAACAGCGCCTGATAGCCAAAGGTTATCCGCGCTGTTTTTTTATTGCATTTCGGCGAGGATTTTGATGACTTCGCCAATAAAAAGCTGCTCAAATTTCAGTCCGGTTTTTTTATAGCGGCATTCAGGCTGGTGCCAGACGTAGGGCTGCGGCAACCATGGGCAGGAAAAGAGTTTGATTTCCGGGAGAAGATTGGTTGCGGCGGATAATTTGCCGGAGGTATCAACGATCATCAGCCGAAAACCTCTTTTGCCGCGCGCAGTTTGCAATGTTTTATACATACGATTATACAATTGTTCTGTTTCGTTGATGTCTGCGGGAGCCAGCATCGGATTGAAATGGCTGATGAACAGTGCCGGTCTGGTGTCTTGATATAAAATTTGCCGCAGGTTGTTAATTCGGCCGGCAAAGCGTTCGGTGACAATGCTGCGGGATGTTTCGGTGCAGTCGTCTTCATGACAGTAAACGATTTCATCATCTGCAAGCCACCAGCTTTTAAGCTGTTTGTTGTAAGCCAGAGAGTTGAAATAGCCTTTGAAATCGTTTTCCAAATATTTGACAACGGCGGGCAGGGGATTGTCACTGAGGTCGAAAGGGCACCCTTTTTCACCTTGTTTTTTACGCGGCTTAATGCCCCACAGCGTTGGAATCGTGCGGGAAAAACAATCGCAGCCGAGGGAAACGATTTTATAGCCGTAAATATTTTTTTCGTGTTGGGCGGCCAGAAATTGTTGCCGGCGTTTTTCGAAAACGTGTTTTTCCCAAAGTGTTTCGGGAGCAGGCCCCATTCCCAGAAGATGTCTGAGACGGCGCTTGGTCTGGTGACGGAGAACGGACGGAAAAATCCAGAAAGTCAGAATTTTGACGAGGTGTTTTTTCAGTATTTCGGCAGAGCTCGGCACCGGCGGGTTAAAAGCATGGGCGTAACGTTCCAGATACATTGTATTTCCTTTAAAAATAAAGCATCGGGAAGGTGAACGGTTATAGGAATAACTCTGCGGCCTTTAAGCTTCGGCTCTGGACATAACCGCAGCATCCCGATAGGTTTACTGATATTGGACATATAATATATCAGCTTTAAGATAATATCAATATATAAAATTCAAAAACGAAAAAAACGCAGCCAAGGAAGGGCTGCGTTTGGGAAAAAGTGGAATTATTTGCAGCTTTTGACGGTGTCGTAGATTTTTCTGAAAGCTTCGGCTACGCCTTCGGCAGTATAGGTTCGGCCTTCAATCAGGGTGCGGCAGAGTTCAAAAGCAATTTCCTTATTCTGGTTGCCGCAGCAGCCGCAGTCACATTCATATCCGCAAGTGCAGGGCTTGCCTTCCTGACATCCGCAAGTGCAGGTTTCGTCGCAATGGCACTGTTTGCTTTCATTTTCACAGCCGCAGCCGCAAGTTCCGTGTTTTGACATTTTTATCTCCTTTTTTCATCTTTATATATGACAATATAGTGTCGGCGGCGAATGCTTGTCAATAAAAATGAGACTCTTAATTAAAAGTTGTAAGAGACGTCTTGTGCTAAATTTTTAATGTTTTTTTTGCTTGCTTTCTGCAAAAATATCTTATAACGTTTAATCAGTCGTCAGGCAGAAATACTGACGATGGATGCTCCCGGAGCGGAATCACGCTGCACTGTTGTATCACGGATGTGTGTTTACGGGCCTATTCAGGTGCATTGGTTCAACTCTCGCCAGAAAAGCTGTTTGTATTAACTAAATGGAGAGAAGACTATCATGAAAAAACTTTTATTGCTTGCAGGTGTTGCCTGTGTTTTATCTTATTCTCAGGCCAATGCTTTGGAATATACCCCTTATGTTTCAGGTAAGTTAGCCTATTCCCGGATGAAAAATGACGTTAAAATCAGAAGCTATGACACTGATGAAGTTTATACGGAAAAGTTTGACATCAAAGATTGGAACTATGGCGTTTCGGTTGCCGCCGGTGTTGAACTTCCGCTGTGCAACGGCGATGCAATCCGGACGGAATTGGAATACAGCTATCGTGACGGAGCTGGAAAAACCAAGAAATATTTTGACGAGGGCGACATTGCCTCAAACAAAATGAGCGTCCGCAATCAGAATGTGATGTTGAACGCTTATTATGACTTTAATACCGGAACCAAATTTACGCCTTATGTCGGCGGCGGTATCGGTTTGGCTCACCTGAAAGCAAGCAGTAAATTTGCCGGAACCGACGGTGCAGATTACGCAGCCGGAAAAATTAAGGAATCCAGCAATAATTTTGCCTGGAATCTGGCTGCCGGCGTCGGTTATGAAGTCAACAGCAATATAACGGTCGATTTGGGTTACCGTTATGTTGACAACGGTGATTTGACCAAGACGATGTACACCGGAGATCGTTTCAAAGTCGAATCCGAAGCACATGAAATTCTTTTAGGCGCCAGATTCAGTTTTTAGACTGTCTCAGATAAAACGAAAGGCCGGAGTTGAACTTCGGCCTTTCGTTTGTCAGTCGGGAACGGTTCAGACGGCAGAAGCCGCATTTTCATCGTTCAGCGCAGCAATGTAACGCTCGGCTTCAAGGCTGGCATGACAGCCGTTTCCGGCGGCAATAACCGCCTGGCGGAATTTTCCGGACTGGACGTCTCCGGCGGCGAAAACGCCTTCAACGCTGGTTTGGCAGCTGTCGGGTTTGGTTATGATGTAGCCTTCGGGATCCATGTCAATTTGGCCTTTGAATATATCGGTATTGGGGTGGTGCCCGATGGCGATGAACAGGCCTTCGACGGGGAGTTCTTTAACGGCATCGGTTTTAACATTCTTGACTTTAACCCCGGTGACGCCGAGCGGATTTTCGGTTCCGACGACTTCTTCGACAACGGAATCCCATTCAACGTTGATTTTGCGGTTGTTCATCAGACGTTCCTGCATGATTTTATCGGCGCGGAGACTGTCGCGGCGGTGAATGAGGGTAACGCTGTTGGCAAAATTGGTGAGGTAGATAGCCTCTTCAACGGCCGTGTTTCCGCCGCCGACAACGGCAACGTCACGTCCGCGGTAGAAAAAGCCGTCACAGGTGGCACAGCCGGAAACGCCGAAACCGCGGAATTTTTCCTCGGAGGGAAGCCCCAGCCAACGGGCGGAGGCGCCGGTAGCGATGATAACCGTGTCGCCGACGAAAAGGTTATGATTTTCCGAATTGCATTCGAAGGGACGGCGCTTGAAATCAACTTCGGTAATCCGGTCTTCGACAATTTCTACTCCGAGTTTGAGAGCCTGTTGGCGCATGTCTTCCATAAGTTGGGTTCCGGCAACCGGGGTCGGAAAACCGGGGAAGTTTTCAACGTCGGTCGTGATTGTCAGCTGTCCGCCGGGCTGGGGACCGGAGACTATGGTTGCCGACAGTCCGGCTCTTGCTGCGTAAATGCCGGCGGTATAACCGGCCGGGCCGGAACCGATGATAAGAATTTTACTTTTGTATTCAGCCATTTCTTTCTTTCCTGTTTATTTATGTTTTACATAAAATAGGACTTATCTTCCGGCTTGGCAAGAGACAAGCTGTTTTTTGCAAAGAAAAAGAGCGGCGCTGTTCGATCGGTGTTTTTCAGAGTTTTTCGAGATTTTTGTTAAGAAAGTCGGCAATTCCCTGCGGCGAAGGGCTGATGGCTTCGTCTCCCTGATGCCAGTTGGCCGGGCAAACGTCTCCGTTCTGTTCATAGAACTGAAGAGCATCAATAATGCGCAGCGTTTCGTCGACATCGCGTCCGAGCGGAAGGTCGTTGACAATCTGGTGGCGGACGATGCCCTGCCGGTCAATCAGGAAAGAAGCGCGGAGCGCGACGCCGTCTTCGCTCAGTACGCCGTATGTAAACGAGATGTCTTTATTGAGGTCGGAGACCAGCGGATAATCCAGCGGGCCGACGCCTCCGTCCTGCGGCGCCATTTTTTTCCAGGCGAGGTGCGCATGGGGCGAATCGACACTGATACCCAGCAATTTGACGCCGCGTTTTTCAAATTCGTTCAGGCGGCGGTTAAAGGCAATCAGTTCGGAAGGGCAGACAAAAGTGAAATCGGCAGGATAAAACAGGAGCAGTCCGTAGGAGCCGTCGAGATAGCTGTCGATGTCAAACTCATTGACAATCGTGTTGTCGGGCATTACCGCCGGAACAACAAAATCCGGCGCCAGATCGCGAACCAGAACGGAGCTGCAATGGCAGTTTTCATCATTGTGAATATTGTTTCCTTCTGCCGGAAGTTCAAGGTTTTCGACAATCAGATTTTGGCAGTGCAGCGTGTCGCAAATAAGATTTTCACATTCGCAGCAGTCGGCGTCGTCATTATCTTCACAGGAAAAGTTTTCGTCTTCGTCGCCGCAGCGGCAGTCAAAATCGTGAGGCATATTGTTGGGAAAAGTGCAGCCGCAGTTGTCGTCTTCCCGGCAGTCGCATTTGTTTTCATAATCATAGCCGTAGGTGCAGTTTTCGTTGGTGTCGCTCATGGAAATCTCCTCATCGTGTAAAATTAAAGCCGGTGTTAAACCGGCTTTAATATATGAACGATGTCGGAAATTCCAAGGCGTTTATTGATAAATAACGTCTATGATTTCAAAAGATTTGCGGCCGCCCGGCGCCGAAAATTCGGCGATGTCTCCCGCTTCTTTGCCGATGAGGGCTTTGGCGAGAGGGGAAGACAGCGAAATCAGGTTCTTTTCAATGTCGGCTTCATAATCGCCGACAATCTGATATTTTTTCTCTTCTTCGGTATCTTCGTCAACAACGACAACGGTTGCACCAAAGCGGATAACGTCGCTTTTGGTTTGAGCAGGATCAATTACCTGAGCGCGGCTGATAACGGCTTCAAGTTCCTGAATGCGGCCTTCGATGAAGCTTTGTTTTTCCTTGGCGGCGGAGTATTCCGCATTCTCGGACAAATCACCGTGGGAACGGGCCTCGGCAATTGCGGCGATAATGTTGGGGCGTTCAACGCCTTTTAAATTTTTTAATTCTGCTTCCAGCGCAATGAAACCATTCTTGGTTAATGGGAATTTATCCATTTTAACCCTCCGAAAAATCCTACAAAAGTTAGAAAAATTAGACTGCGAAAGGATAAAAATCCGTTCACAGCCCTTATGTGTTTGCGTATTTATTCATATATATCACAAATTTTAAGAACTGCAAGCCTTTTTAACGGGGACAGTGCGGAACTTTTAAAAACTTGTCAGGGAAAATTAAAAAGTCTGTACAAACGGCTGAATTGTGGTAATTTGTATGAGGTATTAAAACTTATTGCTATTGAGGAGACTGGAGTTGAAAAAAGTTTACTTTACATCACTGGTTCTGGGGGCGATGCTGGTGTCCGCCAACGCTTTTGCCGTGGACAGCACCGGGTGCGGTTTGGGTTCTATGGCCTGGCGCGGACAGAAGGGCATCGGGCCGCAGGTTTTGGCGGTAACGACCAACGGATCATTTTCAAATCAGACTTTCGGCATTACTTTCGGTACTTCCGGCTGCGATCCGGAGGGACGGGTTACCGGCGGAACGCAGAAAATGGTGTTGGCCTTTATTGAAAACAATATGGAACAATATGCGCTGGACGCTTCCCGCGGCAGCGGCGAGACGATTGATACGCTGGCCGGTATCCTGAACATGGATAAAAGTGTTTTAGGCGCCAAGTCTCAGCAGAATTTTGCCGTTCTTTTCCCTGATGAAAATGTTCAGGCTGTTGACGTTACTTTGTCTTTGTTTGAAATTTTGAAAGCTTAGTACGGTTTTATTGACGGGGCGGAAAATGCGTGTATTCGGTTTGAAAGTGTTTTCCGCTCCGTTTGTTTTTTTTCTTTTATCTTTTTTTCCGTTTTCTCCGCAGGCCGCGGAAACTTCTTTAGCTTCGGACAGCCAGTGGCTGGCATTGGGACATTATCGCCGGCAGTGGACCGGCGGTTATCGCAGCACTATTGACTCTCCCGGTTTTTTTGTCAGCTCCGAAGGCAAAACGAATCCTCAGGCGGAATTGAACGCAACGATTGAGCTGTTTGAAGCCGGCAGTGATGAAAAGAAAATTTGTCTTTTTCCGGCGCGGTATGCTTATCTGCGGCGTAAAGGACTGGTGACGCGCCGCTTTCCCGAATGCAGGGAATATCGTCAATTTCTGTCCGATGTTGCTCCGGCCGGGATAACGCTGCTGTTTACCGATGCTTATATGAATAACCCTTCGTCGCTGTTCGGACATACGCTTATTCGTATTGATACGGCGCGCAAAGGGACGCAGCTGCTGGCGCACGGCATGAATTACGGGGCGTTTACCGGAGACGAACGCGGTGTGCTGTTTGCGGTTTACGGACTGACGGGCGGTTATTACGGCGGTTTTACGCTGAAGCCTTATTATGATATCATCAATACATATAACAATATTGAAAACCGCGATATTTGGGAATTGCAGCTTAATTTGACGCCGCGGGAGCAGAAAATGTTCGTAGCCCATTTGTGGGAATTGGGACATGCCCAGTCCCGTTATTATTTTTTCGGACGGAATTGTTCTTATATGCTGATGGAGGCGTTAGATGCGGTTCGGCCGTCGCTGAGACTGGCGGATGACTTTCCGATGCAGACAATTCCGCTGGATACGGTTAAGGCGGTGAATGCGCGGCCCGGGCTGGTCAAAGCCGTTCATTACCGGCCGTCGCGCCAGAGCCGTTTGAACGACCAATACCGCCAGATGACCGTTGCACAGAAAAAGGCTTTTGAAAAATTTGTTCTTGATGGTGAATACGGGCCGGAGGGACTGACGCCGGAAGAACAGGCGGGAGTTGCTGAAGCGGCTTATCAGTTTGTGCAGTATCAGTATGTCGCCAAAAATATTGATTTGAAAGATTATCGCCGGCAGAGTTTTAAGCTTTTGGTGGCTCGCAATAATCTTAAAGCAAAGGATAATTTTAAGCCGTTAGCGGAAGGAAAATCGCCGTTGAAAACGCATGAGGCAATGCGGCTGTCGGCCGGGGCCGGCGTCAGAAACGGGCAGGGGTTTCAGCAATTGGAATTTCGCCCGGCCTATCATTCGCTGACGGATGACAGTTACGGTATGCTTCCCGGGGCTGAAATTAATTTTCTGAATTTCGCCGTGCGTCATTATGACGGTCGGAACAATTATGTTTTGCAAAAATTTGATTTGGTCGGTATTCGTTCAATAAGCCCGGTTAACGTGATGTTTCGGCCGTTGTCTTATCAGATAAGAGCGGGAATCGACCGTGAGACGAATCCCGATAATGAGGAAGAAGGATACGCGTTTAATCTGACGGCCGGCGCGGGAGGGAGTTATGCTTTTACAGAATCGCTCAAAGGGTATCTGCTGCTGAACAATCATTTGTCGTACGGCGGTTTTTTGCCGCATAACCAGTGGGCGGGAATCGGGGCTGCCGCAGGTCTTCTCGGCGAGTGGAGAAATTTCCGCTTTGGGCTGGAAGCGGAAAAAATCTATGCGACCTCGGCTTTCGGCGACCGGTCAGAATATAAGGCGGAAGTGGTTTACGGGTTAACGCGCAACACGGCACTTGCGCTTAATTATCTATATCAGGACAATCGCGGTCATGATACGGAAGAAAGCCTGTTTTCTTTCCGGGTTCATTTTTAGTCGTGATTTGGCTGCGGAGCCGGGAAAAGCTGTATTCTTTTCGGCCGGTAGATTTGGTTTATCTGCGGTTTGGCCGGTTTTTCCGGAGTTGCTTGCTGTTTTATCTGAAGCTGATTGATAAAGTCAGCAGCAGTTTCGGCCTGCCGGGTTTGGGCTTCCGCTGCGGCTTGCAACGGACCGCCGATTATTTCTGTCATGGGCAGTCCCTGAAATTGTCGTGTCACGTCATTGGCCGCGGCATCAGGCTGCGGCGCCGTCGTTTCCGGTGTTTGAGCCGCAAAATCTTGGTTTTGCTGCGCCGCTTTAATGATGGGTTCCATTGATTTGACGAGCTCACCCATGCTTTTGGCAATGCCCGGCGCCGATTTGTTGATAGCCTCGGTCATATTGTTCATTGATTTGACCATAAATTTGCTCATTGCCTGCAGCGCCTGGTTCATTTCTTCCATTTCCCGGGCAACCCTTTGGTTATATTCCTCTTGGCTGAATTCTATCGGGTCGGGCGTTTCCTGAGCATGAAGAGGAAATGCGGCAAGAAGCAGAGCCAGGGAAAAACGGGCGGGAATACGCATGGATCATCCTTTCTTTCTGTTTTTTTACAATATAGTCGGGTGAGGCATTTATGGCAAGCCTTATATGATAATGCGCTTGCTTTTTTAGCCTGAAGTGTTTATGCTTTGAAACAAATTGTCAAAATCAAGGAGAATAAAAATGTTGAGAGAAGATTTACAAAAAGCTTTGAAAGAATCAATGCTGAATAAAGATATGACGACCGTAGGCGCGGTTCGCCTGATTATCGCCGGCATGAAGGAGAAAGACGTCGAAGCGCGCGGCAAAGGACAAAAGGAAGCCAGTGAAGCCGAACTACTGTCGATGATGCAGGGAATGATTAAACAGCGCAACGATTCAATCAAAATGTATCTGGACGGACATCGTCAGGATTTGGCCGATAAAGAAATGAGCGAAATCAAAGTGATTGAAAAATTCCTGCCCAAACAGATGAGCGAGGCGGAAATTGAAGCCGTTTTGAAGACAATTATCGCTTCGACCGGTGCCTCTTCCATGAAAGATATGGGAAAGGTTATGGGCGAACTGAAAGCCAAATATGCCGGACAGCTGGATATGGGCAAGGCATCGGGGATGATCAAATCTCTGTTGCAGTAAAGTTTCTTCCTTTAATCGGTAAGGGGAGAAAAAAGGCGTAGGATCATAGCGGGCATTCAATGGCTGGGATAGATTTACAAAAGTTTTGTGACGAACTGCGGGCGAAGGTTTCTATCGTCGATGTGGTCGGTTCAAAGGTAAAGCTGGTGCGCAAAGGGCGCGAATACCAGGCCTGTTGCCCGTTTCACAACGAAAAGACGCCGTCGTTTACGGTGAACGAAGCCAAAGGTTTTTATCATTGTTTCGGCTGCGGTGCGCACGGTGACATTATCAAGTTTGAAATGGAAGCCAACAATCTGCCGTTTATGGATGCTATTCGCAAGCTGGCGGACAAGGCCGGTTTGCAGGTTCCGCAGATTTCCAAGGAAAGCCATGAAGAAGCGGTTAAGCGCAATTCGTTGTATGACATTATGGACATGGCCTGCCGTTTTTTTGAAAAGTCGCTGCATTTGCCGGACGGGCAGCGGGCGATGGATTATCTGCATCGCCGCGGGTTTGAAGAAGATATTATTACCAAGTTTCGTCTCGGGTATGCGCCGGGCAATAACGGTTTGAAAGCGCTGCTGGCATCCAAGGGAATTTCCGAGCATGATATGGCGGAATTGGGGCTGATAGCCATTCCGGAAGACAAAAACCGCCGTCCGCATGATTTTTTCCGTGACCGGGTGATGATTCCGATTATGGACAAGGCCGGGCGGGTGATTGCTTTCGGCGGCCGGATTATGGGCGACGGACAGCCGAAATATCTGAACTCGCCGGAGACGCCGCTGTTTAATAAGCGGCGGGTGCTGTATAATCTTAACAATGCCCGCGACCGGGCTTTTGCCGCGCGGAATATTATTGTCTGCGAAGGGTATATGGATGTTATCGCCTTGGATAAATACGGTTTCGGCTATGCGGTGGCTCCGCTGGGCACCGCTTTGACCGAAGATCAGATTGCCGAAGCCTGGAAGGTCTGTCCCGAGCCGACGCTTTGTTTTGACGGCGACGGGGCCGGTATTCGGGCCGCCATTCGTTCGATTGACCGCGGTCTGCCGATTTTGAAAGCCGGCTATTCGCTGAAATATGTTTTTCTGCCGGATAAAATGGATCCGGATGAATTTTTGAAGGCGCACGGGCATGACGCTTTTTTGAAATATCTGCAGGAAACGACGCCCCTGGTAAAACTCCTTTGGCGGAAGAACACCGAAGGCCGGGTATTTGATACGCCGGAACAAAAGGCGCTGATTGAAAAAAACGTGATGGAAGAAGTGGCGAAAATCGCCGATGAAAAAGTCCGCGGCTATTATCAGCAGGAAATGCAGAATTATATCTATAATGAACTGGGGCGAGGTTTCTGGAAAAACAAACAACGCCAGTCGGCCGGCGGAGACACGGCTTATCAGGCGCCGCGAGGTTCGTTCCGACGGAATGAAACCGCGGTTAAGCAGACAGTTCCGGCAGCTCAGCGGCCGAAGGTTACCATGGACGAGCTGGTGGTCAAGTTTGTGTTGGCGGCGATGGTTTATTATCCCGAACTGATTGCCGAATACGAGGAGCGAATGGGAATGTTTGAAATTTCCAATCCCCGGTTACAGCAGCTTTTTGACGTACTGGTTGAAGTCTATCACGATGATGAGGAGATTCAGAGCGACGGATTATGCAAGCTTTTGCAGGAAAAAGGGCTGGAAAAAGATTTGGCCGCTCTGTGGGAGCTGGAAATGTTCCGCCAGCAGAATCCCTATATTAACAAAATCCGGGAAGAGATCGATACAAAAATTATAGAAGTTCAGATAAAACAACTGGATAACGAGATAAAAGAATGCCTGCGGATTATTCAGGTTTCCGAGTCGTTCCCGGAAGAAGCCTATCAGCGTTACGAGAGCTTGAAAAAAGAGAAAGAATCTTTACTTAATACACAAAATGCTTTTTGATAAAACCCAAATAAAACAAGGCGTTGCCTCGGCGTGTTAAAAGCCTCCCGGCGTCGGACGGCAACGCAAGTGTTGACAAATCGTACAGAAATTATTAAAAGGTTGCTAGCTGCAGTATCAGGTTCAGATTTGAACCCTTCTATTTTTAAAACCGGTTTTTATAGGAATTGTCATGTCAGATACCGATAATCAAGATTACTATGAAGGCGGCTCTGCCGACGCGCCTTTAATCGACTCTCTGGGGAGCGCGGTTAAACGTCTGTTGGACAAAGGCAAAGCACGCGGATATATTACGGTTGAAGAGCTTAATAAAGCTTTGCCATCCGAACGCGAATCTTCCGAACAGATCGAAGATATTATGGCCGAGATTTCCGATATGGGCATCAGCATCATTTCGGAATCGGACGTTGACAGCTTTGAACAGGAAAATGACGAAGAAGAAGTTTATGACGATGATGAGAGCGGAAACTTTGACGAAAAAGAGTTAGGCCGTTCGGACGACCCTGTCCGCATGTATTTGAAAGAGATGGGCACCGTCGAACTTCTGTCCCGGGAAGGGGAAATTGCCATAGCCAAACGTATTGAGGCCGGCAAAACGGTTATGATTGACGGTTTGTGCGAAAGCCCGATGACAATTAAAGCCATTGCCGACTGGCGTGACGATCTGCTGGAAGGCAGAATGCAGTTGCGCGATATCGTCGATTTGGAAATGATGTACGGCGATGATGCCGAAGCTATGGTTTATGACGAAGAAGACGCTTCGGTTGATGATTTGGAAAAAGTGGCCGAAGAAATTGCCACCAAAGACAACCTTGACGATATTGACGATGATTTGGAAGACGACATTGAATTGGAAGATGCCGTTGACGACGATGTCGAGGAAGAGGATGATGAGCCGGCAGATACGGCCGATGATGAAGAAGGAAGCGCTTCCTCCGGCGATGACGATGATGTTGACGGCGTGGGCGGCCGCGCTTCTGCTTCGGTTGCGGCCATGGAAGAAGCGCTGCTGGAGCCGGTATTGGAAATTTTGACCAAAATTTCCAGTTATTATGACGATTTGAAGAAAATTCAGAACCAGCGCGTTGAGGCAATTTTGGCCGGAAAGTCGGTTTCTTCTTCGGTTGAGAAAAAATATCTTCAGGTTAAAAAAGAACTGGTTGAACTGATGAGTTCCATCCATCTGAATGCGACCAGAGTTGAACAACTGGTTGAACAGCTGAACGGACTGAACAAACGTTTGATGGGATTGGAAGGGAAATTGCTGCGCTATGCCCTGTCATGCAAAATTAAGCGCGAGGATTTTCTGGATGTTTATCAGAAATCAGAGCTTGATCCGAACTGGGTTGAAAATATTTCTCATAAAAAAGACAAGCACTGGCAGGCCTTTGTTGAAAAATACGGCATGGAAATCGTTGAACTGCGTGATTCCGTAGCAAAAATGGCGCAGGAATGCGGTTTGCCGATTTCAGAATACCGCCGTATGGTCGATACGATTAAAAAAGGCGAACGGGAGGCCGATCGGGCGAAAAAGGAAATGATTGAAGCCAACCTGCGTTTGGTTATTTCCATTGCCAAAAAATATACCAACCGCGGTTTGCAGTTTTTGGATTTGATTCAGGAAGGCAACATCGGTTTGATGAAAGCGGTTGACAAGTTTGAGTACCGTCGCGGTTACAAGTTTTCGACCTATGCCACCTGGTGGATCCGTCAGGCGATTACCCGTTCGATTGCCGACCAGGCACGGACAATCCGTATTCCGGTACATATGATTGAAACCATCAACAAGCTGGTGCGGACTTCACGTCAGATGTTGTCGGAAATGGGACGGGAGCCGGTGCCTGAGGAGTTGGCGGCACGGTTGTCAATGCCTTTGGAAAAAGTTCGCAAAGTTATGAAGATAGCCAAAGAACCGGTTTCGCTGGAAGCGCCGGTCGGTGATGAGGAAGATTCTTCGCTGGGTGATTTTATTGCCGATGACAATGCGTTGCAGCCTTTGGATTCCGCCATTCATTCGAATTTGAAGGAAACCTGCACCAGAATTTTGTCTTCGCTGACACCGAGAGAAGAACGTGTTCTGCGTATGCGTTTCGGTATCGGTATGAATACCGACCACACGCTGGAAGAAGTCGGACAGCAGTTTAACGTTACCCGCGAACGTATTCGTCAGATTGAGGCGAAAGCTTTGCGCAAGCTGAAACATCCGAGCCGGTCGAGGAAGCTGCGTTCATTCCTTGATCAATAAAAATTGCGGATAACGGGTAACTAATACAGAAATTTCAGGACGGAAGTGTCCTCACGTACTAAAGTGTACGCTGCGGTTCTTCCTCCTTTATTTCTTATTATTTACCTCGTTCTGTGCAATTTTGCGCAGTTAATCTAGAGAGAAAATTATGGCAGACTATTCCATTGAAGATAAAGAAGAAATGATAAAGGCAAATGTGGCGCGTCTGAATGCGCATAAGTCGCGTTTGCAGGAGTTAATCGAGTTTATCAAGGTTTCCGGGTTTCACAAAATCGGGATTGCCAACTGTTTATCAATGCAAAAATATGCCGATAAGCTGGCGGAGATTTTGCGGGAAAACGGGTTTACCGTTTTTAGCGTCAACTGCAAGGAGAGCGGGCTGGACGGCTGTGTCATTTGTGAGGAAATGAAAGGGCCGTGCTGCGATCCGATTTCTCAGGCCGAGTTTTTAAATGATCAAAAGACGGAATTTAACATTAATGTCGGTTTGTGTTTGGGGCATGGTTTGCTGTTTCAAAAATATTCCCGGGCGCCGGTGACGACTTTTATTGTCAAAGACTTTGCCCATGAGCATAATGTTGCGGCAAGTTTGTTCTAGAATAAAAAAAGAGGCTTTCAAAGCCTCTTTTTTCAAATAGGTAACCCCGTTTAATCGGACGTTTTGTTTTTCTTGGCTTCCTGGTACAAATCGTACAGAGATTGTGCCGTCTCGTGAATAGCGATGCTGTCCTGCAGGTGATGATTACTGTTTTTCAGAATTTTAACCACCGTTTTGCCGTAAGCAATTTTTTCGGCCAATTTCAAAATGACCTGCCAGTTGACGAAATTGTCCTGTTGTCCGTGTATCAGATGAACCGGGCAGGTGATGTCGATTTTGTCCTTTTGCAGGAGGTCGTTGGCATGAAGATTGGTCCACAGCCTTTGTGAAAAAACATAGTGATATTTTTCCACCTGTGCTTCAACAAAGCCGGTATCGGCCAGTGTTTGTCGCTGTTCGAGCGTTGAGCGCTCCAAAAGCTGCTCAATCAGGTCCGGTGCGGCGGCCAGTCCCAGAAAAGCCTTAATCCGGTCGGGATATTCTTCGGCGATGCTCATTCCCAGCCAGCCGCCGACGCAATGACCGACGATAATTACCGGGCCGGTGATGTGGTTGGCAATGATGTCCCGCAGCTGGTCTTTCCAAAGTTCAAAGTCGCAGCGGAGGAATTTCTTTTCATCGGAGCCGTGGCCGAGAAGTTCGTAACGCCGGAAATTCAATCCGTTTTTGCGGCAGAGTTCTTTGATGTTGTCTGCCTTTCGCGCCCAAGGGTTGGATTTCAGTCCGTGAATGTAAAGAACAGTGAATTCCGGTTTTTCGGAGAAGTCACATTGTTCAAATTCTGTCGTAAAATCCTTAAAATGGTACGACTGTTTAATAATTGTTTTCATATAGTTAAGTTTTAAAATAATAAATTATTACGCTTACTGTAGCGTAAAATCTTATTTTGTCAATTTCTATTATTTAAAACTTACAGGGCTTCGACAATACTGCGCAGCGAGTTGTTGATTTCTTCCAAGTCCAACGGATGCTGCAGGTGGTGATTGCTGTTTTTTAACAGTTTTATGGCTACTTTATCGCTACGGAGTTTGGCTGCAATGCGGAAGATAACCCGCCAGTCGATAAAGGTGTCTTTAAGTCCCTGAATCAAGTGAACCGGGCAGGTGATGGGAATATCCGGCTGGTTGAGAATGGCATTCTTCAGACCGCTGGCGATAAAGCTGCGGGTAAAGGTGAAAACCATACGCTCTATTTTGACAATGACTTTCCCGTTGCTTTCCAATTCCTGCCGCTGTTCGGGTTTTACCTGCATATCCATCAGTTCCACCAGATTCGGGGCTGTTGAGGTGCAGACAATTCCTTTTAGTCTTTCGCCGCGTTCCTGCGCAGCCATCAGTCCCAACCAGCCACCGATGCAATGGCCGACGATAATAAAGTTACCGGTGATGTGATGATCAATGATGTCAAGGATTTGTTCTTTCCAGAGATCCAGGTCGGTCTTTTCATAATTAGCGGCATCTATGCCGTGTCCGAGCAATTCAAAACGGTAAAAATTCAGTCCCAGCTGTTCACAAACGCTTTTAACGGCTTCAGGTTTGCGTCCCCAGGGATTAGAGGCCAGACCGTGAATGTAAAGCACTGTCAGCGGAGCTTCTTTCTGAGGTTTATGGTGTTCATAGCGGGTTAAAAATTCGCGAAAAGAGCGGGTAGGGTAAATAGATGTGTCTGACATGGTCTGATGTGTTTTGTTAATCCTTTGACAAAGTATAAAGAGGAAGATTTAAGAAAGTGTTTAGAGGAGAGGAAGATTGAGAAAAAGCTCTTGACTATCTTAACAATTTGGCATATTTTCTGCTTGTCTGTAAGACGGGCCCTTAGCTCAGTTGGTTAGAGCAGGCCGCTCATAACGGTCTGGTCGCAGGTTCGAGTCCGGCAGGGCCCACCAGTAAAAATCCTCTCTGTAAATGGAGAGGATTTTTGTTATACTCTGAACTTAGAGAAATAAAGGGTTTGCAAGAATTTAAAATTTTATGTCTGTCCATATATACCATACAAATATGGTAAAAATATAAGATAAAAACGTGCTAATGAGAGAGTATGATTTTATTAAGGATATTGTCGAAGAAATGCTGAGAAATAACGTATTATAAGCCAAAATATGCTTGAAAATTCTAGCTATCACATTAGAATTGGCGAATAAGTAAAGAGGAGGAGATGATAAAAAAAGATTTTGTAAAGCTTGGGGATAAGAATGAATGTTTGATTTGTAATGATAAATTGAATCGATCGAAGCATATTATTCCTTTGACAACCCTTCTGTCTAATGTTGGAAATGAAGATAGTTTTGTTATGACGGTTTCTGCACCATATGGGGGAGGGAAGACCTTCTTTGTAAAAATGTGGCAAAATTATTTAAAAGAGCAGAATGGCCATACCTTATATTATAACGCATGGGAAAATGATTTCTCAATAAATCCTTTGGCATCGTTTATTTCGTGCTTTTCAGAGTTGGATGATGTTGATCCTAAATTAAAGGATAAAGTTAAAGCCCTAACTACTGCGGCCCAGAAAATCACACTGACAAAAATTCCTGAAATTTGTGTTCGGCTTTTGGGAGCATTATGTAAAAAATATTTGGATATTGAAGCTCAAGAATTGTACGATACTGCCAAAATATCAGCAGAATTTGTCGATGAAGCAGAAAAAGAAGTTGGCAAGCTTAGTGCAAAAGCAAAAACAATGATTGCCAATGAAAAAGAATTGCGTTACGCAATTGCTGATTTTAAGAAAAAATTAAAGGAACTGATTACTTCTTTTGAAAGAACAAATAAGCGAATATCTGGAAAGCTTGTTATTTTTATTGATGATCTTGATCGCTGTCGTCCAGATTATGCAATTACGTTTTTAGAATATATTAAGCATCTTTTTAGTATTCCCAATTGCAATTTTGTTTTGTCGGTTGATGAAGATCAATTGATTTCGACTATTGAAAAAGTTTATGGTTCAAAAAATGCGGAGGGTTTTTTATCTAAAATTATTGATTTTGATTTTAACTTACCGTATCCAGGAAGCGTTCGGGAATTTATTGAATTAGCTATAAAAAAACTAAATTGGGAATCGGATAATATCTTTTCATCTCCTTATCAAGATATTGATATGAAAGAAATATTTATTTTGATGTTTGAACCTCTAGTAAAACTGTTGTCTTTGACAATGAGGGATATTGAGCATGTATTGCAGGATTTGAATATCATTTATCGCAGTATTGAATTGGAGCAATTGGCGCCGATACATTTGGCTATTGTTTATACAATTGATAAATATGCTTTCAAGTTGGGGTGTAAAAATTCTGATAAGAAGCAGTTGTTTAAAGAGGTTTATGGTAAAATATCAAATTTTGCAGAGGCTAATTATGTTAAGGAAGGGCGCTATCTATACAATGGTATTGATGAGACTAAGATAGTTAATCCGAATTCATCCTTAAATGATTTTCTTAGGTTTATTACAAATGTTTCTTTAAAGGCTGAAATACAGCTAACTCAGGTAGTCAAAACTCTTCCTAAATCTATCCGTAATGATATTTTTTATGAAACTCACATGGAGCCTCTTTGGATAAAGTTTAATCAGCAGATAGAAGACGTTTTTACCAGTGATGAAGCTTTTGATATAGAAGAAAATGCCGCCTCAAATTTTTGAGACAGTACAGTTTTTGAGGTTTACGTCGTAAGTATTGTAACCTCGCACCTCTGGCTGCCGCATGAAGCTTGGAAGCTTTTTCCCAGTTGTCGTATGGATTGACCGAAGCAATAGTGCCAAAAATCAAACACTTAACTGAGTTCTGGTGTTGCGATTTTAAAAATTGCATTTTGGGAGAATTTTCCGAACTCGTTTGATGATAATCCTTTATTTTTCAATGATTTAATATAGTTTGAGTCCAGTAGGGTCTTGGGGACGTGTTTTGGGGATATTGCTATATAAGGGCTTCCGATTTGGTTCGAGGGAGATTCCTGTTTTGTAGTTTTGGAATAGGTATATCTATCCCAATGGTTATGCTGCTTTAATTGCAACTAGATAGTTTTCGTTAAAAAATAGCGATAAGTTTTGTTAAATTTCAATTTACCGGCAAGAGTCAGTCCGCATTTTTCATAAAAGCCTACATTTTTTTTATTTGTACTTAAGGTAACACATTTATATTTAGAGTGTAGTTTAATCTCATCAATTATTGTTTTAATCAGGCATTTTCCATACCCTTTTCTTTGTTGGTCCCGTCTTATTGCGACATATTCCAGTTGCCCGGCTTTATCCATGTGACTTTCTTGTCCGACAACAACTGTTCCAACTATTTCATTTTGTTCGTTTCTGAAAGCATAAAGAACCCAAGGGGAATATTTAAACTGGAAATTTTGGGGCAGTGATTGGGTGTATTTTAGAGCCGTAGTTATTTCTTCTCTAAATTTTTTGCTTATATGCACTTCTTCAGAATCGAAAATGACTGAAAGTGTAGCAACGCGCAAATATTCTTCAAGTTCGAGGCTGTTTGTAAATAGTTCCAACTTCATTATTAATCCCAGATAATTATTAAAATTAACATCTATTGTAAATATAAAATAGTCTTTCTTAAGTTTATGTAAATTATTCGTGAATTGCTAGCTCAGCCCCACCATAGTTAACAGCTCCTATTGCAGGGGCTGTTTTTCTTTTATAAATCAATATCGTTAATGAACTTCGGCTAAGATTGTGTATCGGGATTAATCCAGTCCGACGGTCGGAATTGAACGGCGCCAGTTGGCATATTGGTCTATTTGGCTTTTGTCCGTATGCCGTACCTGTTGCAGGAGCTTATAGCCGGTTATTACGGCCCGGGCGAACATATATCTTTGTTGAAGGGAGTTGGCTGCCAGATTTTGAATGTTAGGCAGCGGGACAAATTTTTTTTCGTTTTGCCGTTGTGAATTTTTTATTGCGTTCTTTAATATGTTATTTGCGAAATATTGCAGTTTTAAAGCGCCTTTGCTCATGTTTTTTACCGGTTCGAAGCCTAAAAAATCATGTTCGCCGAGCGTTTTTTCTTTGTCGGTTTCAATACCGTGAATTTGTTTAAACCATTTATCTCCGTCAATAGGCTCTATTTCACGCGGAGGGTTGCCTTCAATGCCATATTTGTCAACTTGGGCACACATCAAGGTTTGTCCGTAGATTTTGGGTAAGAAACAGACGCCGAAATCTTTAGGACTCATTAAAAGCCATTCGCGAAGGTAGCCATGATATTCATTATGTCTGTCTTGAGATGATTCAATAGAAATAAAACGAAACTTGGAAAGATATTTGGGACAGTCGGGGTTGTAGGCCAGAACCAACAACTGGGATTTTATTTTCAGCTGTTCTTCGGGACTGTATCCCAATTCGTTCATTTTTTTATCCATGAGTTTTTCCAATTGAACCGCAACATAAGCCCCATGACAGTGGGCCACAATATTCAAATGCCGGATATTCTCTCGGGCTTGACGGAGGGGTAAACGATTGTTGCCGTCCGAAGCCGTAATGCGGGGTAAAATTGTATTATCGAAGATGTCTTTAATATACAGAGGATTAAAGGTCTCTTCAATACAGTTTTCAGGTATGTCGTGTTTCAGCGCTGCGATATGTTGCGGCCACCAGGCTTCGAAATATGCTCCTTTACGGGCGATGTTATCAAGATGCCGTTTGCCGAAATCACATATGGCAACGCAAGTGCGTACGGGAACAATGGATGAATCTATGTTTTGTTTAACAAAATTATCGGTTTTTTTCAGTATGCTGTTATATCCGCGGAGATTAACGTTCCGCCCTCCGGTTCCGGCCAGAATTAAAACGCAGTTTTCATCCGGAGCAATCGGCGAACACGGCTTTATCCGGTATGGAGCTTCCTCAGAAGCAGGGCAGCGCTCGGCCAGAAAAGCAAAACTTAAATCATGGCGCTGTTTACGACATTCTTCAATATAGTCGGTAATATTCAAAATTTTTCTCCCGGAAACAATAACAGTCCCTTATTAGTGTAATTGTCTATTTTTGTCAATACTTTGTTTCCCCGTCGGCACTTTTGTTTCTTGGCAAAATTGCGGCAACTTTTTTAGATAATGTGAGATATTTTAAAGGCAGGGAATTGTCCGAGCGGCGGATTTTGCTTGTAAAGTCGGGCAGGGGTTGTATTATGCAGGTTGAGAGGATGATATGATGATTACGAAATATGAGTTCAGAGGTGAAAAAGACGGCATCAGCCTGTTGATTCTGGCAGCCGTTCACGGCAATGAAACAGCAGGAACACAAGCCTGTTTCCGAATTATTGATGAATTTAACCGCGGTGCACTGCGGTTGACCGGCGGTCATTTGACTTTGGTTCCGGTTTGCAATCCGGAGGCTTATCGCAAAGATGTTCGCAGTATTGACGAGAACTTGAATCGGGTTATCAAAATGCATGACAATCCGCAGTCTTATGAGCAGAGACTGGCCAATGAAATTTGTCCGCTTATTCGGAGCCATCGTTTTACGCTGGATTTGCATTCAACGCATTGTGTCGGTGACGTTCCTTTTGCTTTTTGTGACTATCCCGACGATTATAACCGGAAAGTGATTGAGGCTCTGCCGGTGGATTACGTGCTGGAGGGCTGGCCGGAGATATATGGCAGGCAGGCGCAGATTCAGGATTTTTCTACCGAGCAATGTGCGCATGTTTACGGAAACACGGCAACGACTTTGGAATGCGGTTACCATAAGGAACCGAAAGCGGCGGAACTTGCTTATCGGGCAATCATCGGCGCTTTGGCTGCTTTTGATATGGTTGATTTGTCCAAGCCGGCGGCTCATGAGAAAACACATATTCAGATGAAAAGTTTTGTGCTCAAAACCGGGGAAGGAAAGTTGTGCCGGAACTATAAACATTTGGATCCTCTGGTTAAAGGAGAGAAAATCGCCGTTTATGACAGCGGGGAGTTTTTGTATGCTCCGGAAGATGGTTTTATTCTGCTGCCTAATTTGCAGGCTCCGGTTAATACGGAGTGGTATTATTTGGGGACGGCAAAAAAAGCGGCCTAAAATGAGGCCGCTTTATCTTTGAGCATATAGCCGAAGCTGAGACTGTTGTTTCTGGCCGCCGTTTGTTTTTCCCAAACCAGGCTTTTGCTTTCTTTGTTAAGCGAGACACCGTGATAGCCGTTTTGAATTAAATATTGCATTTTGTGAAACAAGGAGGGAATCTTGGCGTGAATGTTGTCTCCGAGATACATGCTGTAAACCTGGGCATTGTTATTGGCGGCGTGCAGCACCGGTGCGGGTTTGTGGGAAATTTTCTTTTCCAGATAAATAACTTTGACGCCGTCATAAGGATCCCGATCAACTTTGGTGATGGCCATGCCGTGATGGAGCGCATTTATCCAGCTGGCCGGATTGTCAACGGCAATTTGGATGATGGCATGGGTTCTGCCGTTATCAATGGCATGGCTTTCAATATATTCCAGCATCCTTTTCATCAGGCTGGAACCCCGGTAGGCGGGGTCAACCAGAATAGCTTCATAAAGAACCAGATCTTTGTTTTCGATTTCCGGCTTAAATTCGGGCATATCTCTGGTTTCACCGTTGAGAGGCAGGCTGTAGACGGTTTGGGCAATCAGAGTGTCACCGTCAAAGACGCCCAGCATGTTTGAGCTTTTGCCGTCAAGAGATTTCATATAGTCTTCTGCCGTTCTGTGGAGGATAAAGTGCTGTTCGTCGGGGTGCAGGCCACTGATGATTTTTTCCTGCAGTTTCATGACGTCAGCTAAATTGTTAATATCTAATTTTTTGACAGTTAATTGTTTTTTGTTCATCTTAAACCTCTGCGTTTTTCAAAATCTGCTATAAAAAAAAGATTTGAGAAAACTCAAATCTTGCGACTAACTTACCTTTGCGGGGAATAAATCATCGTCGCAACGTTAATCTGCGCAGACGCAGAGATGTTAATTTTAAATTTGTCATTTTCTTTAAAAGTCTGTTTTATGATTTTCGTAATATTACAAATTTATTTGCCTTTGTAAAGCTTTTTTTGCGTATGAGAGGCGGAAAAAATCAGTGCATGCGCATACAGGCGTCTTCGGCCCGGCCGTCAGGACGAATGCCTCAAGGCTGGGCCGTGAAGTCAGAAACGGCGGATATCCGGTTTGGGCTATCTGTCGGTTACAGGCGGTGCTTTTTTACATTTTCAATCGTTTTGATGATATAAAGCTGCTGGTTCGGCGTCAGCCGACAGAAATCGGTGAGAAGCCGATACCACAGCGGCGGCATAAATCTTTTAAATTTTTCAATCTTTTTCAACGCCGTATCGGTTAGTTCTTTAGTTGTGCGGTTCTTAAAATTTTTAATATCTTTCATAGCTAATTCCCTAGTATGCATTTTGTTGTTGTTTGGATAACACTTTATGAAACGTTGTTCGTGGATAAACAATCTATTTCAAGGTATAAGCATAATATGAAAGAAGATGTAAAGAAATATCTGGGCTTAAAAGTCAGGGCAATTCGGGAAGCCGCGGGGATGACACAGGAAGAGTTAGCGGCGACTTGCGATGTCAGCTGGCGCACCATTTCAAATCTGGAAAGAGGCACTGTCGTTCCGGATTTGGTTATGATTTACAAAATTTCCCAGGAATTCAATATCAGCATTGATGAGATGCTTGATAACAAAATCGCCGATAACAAAAGCCTGTCTCGTTTGGAAAAAGAAAACCAGATAATTGAAAAAATCAGAAAGATTGATGATAATCTTCTGGATTATATTGATGAACAGCTTCGTCTGCTGCTTAAGCATTTTCACCGTTGACGGCTGCGCAGTTCCCGGTCGACGGTTTTTTCGAAGCATTTGTAAGCCTGCCGGATATGGGAAAGGCTTTCGGTAATCGCGTAAAGGTCCATTGTTTTATACAAATTTTCAAATTGAGAATAGATGCCGCTGACCAGTTTGCGGTATTCTTTGGAGTATTTTTATGATTTTCTGCGGCGGAACAGTTTAGAAAAACGATATAAACGGCTTTTTGTTGACATTTATCAAAATTGCTGGCGTTTTTGCACAGGTTTTCTGGATGAAAGGCAATATGCCCAAGCCTATAAGATTTTTAATCGTTTCAGGCGGATACTTCCGCCGGAGGTGTCGTCCGAGCTGAAAAAGCACTGTCGTCCGCGTTATCTTTTGAGGCTGGGAAATTTTAAGCTGGCCGAATTTATTTGTTTGAATGGGAAAGACGGTTTGACCGGATGCCGGCTGATAGATATCCGGCTAGTGTTGTTTTCAAAGCTGACCCTGTTTAATTTGAGCCTTAAAAATGATGTTTTACGGTTAAAATTCTGCGGCCTGCGCATTCTTCGTCTCAGGCAGAGAAAATAGACTTGCTTGATTCTTATGGGCGGGAAAATATTTTGTGGCATAAATAAATTATCGCGCTAATATGGCTCTGATGTTTTTGATGAAGGAATCGCTGATGAGCAAAGGGATTTTATTGTTGTCGTGCTGTGCGCCCTGTTCCTGTGCGGTGGTTGAAAAACTGGCACGGGACAAGGTGCTGGCCGAAGTTGTCTTTTATAATCCGAATATCCGTCCCGAAGCGGAATATTGCAAACGCCGTGATGAAAACAAGCGGGTTTGCGAGGCTTACGATATTCCGTTTATTGAGCTTGAATATGACAATGAGCGCTGGTGTGCTCTGACTGCGGGCTTGGAAAATGAGCCAGAGAGGGGAGCACGCTGTTCGCTTTGTTTTTATATGAGGCTGAAACGGGTGATGGAATATGCCAAAGCAAACGGTTATGACGGTGTGGCCTCTGTGTTAGGCGTTTCGCGCTATAAAAATCTGGCTCAGGTAAACCAGGCGGCAGCCAGAGCTTCCGAAGAGACGGGGGTTCCTTATGTTCAGATTGAGGGGCGGAAGGGCGGTATGCAGGAGCGCCGCAGTGCCCTGATTAAAGAGCTGAACCTGTATAATCAGGATTACTGCGGCTGCAAACCCCGGCATTAGCGTGGTATTAATTCAGTTTAATCTTTGACTCAGGTAAGGGAAACGTGTATTTTCTGACTAATAACATTTTTTGTTTGAGGTCTGATAATGAAGTTTCTGAAAAGCGTTTCCCGGCTTTTGACCATTCCGGTTTTGGGAAGGGAACGGCGCAAGAGAGCCCGTTTGGAGGTTGAAGAAGCGCTGAATGCCTTGTTTAGAACCGAAAAATATATTTATACCCGCCGTTTTGAGCAGGCGGCGGCGCTTAATTTGTCGTTGCCGCGGCAAAATTTTCATGTCATTTCTCTGGGAACCAATTGCTTTCCGCGGATGACGCTTAATTTGTGGGGGCTGAAACCCCGCAAGGCGGAAGGAGAACCGTCGATGCCGTTTGATTTGTCCGTACACCCGCTTCCGGTTGTGGTCAAATATTTGAAGAATCACTTTGAAGGATATTTTGATGCGGTTGAATTTGATGAGAAAAACGGTTATTGGGTTAATCCGTCCGACGGTATTAAGTTCATTCATGACAAACAGAATGACAGGGATTTTTTTGTGGATCGCTACCGGAAACGGATTGCCAACCTTTGGGCGGCTTTGGACGATGACAAGCCCTGTTTGCTGGTATGCCATGACATGGGCGGCGTTGACACGGCAAAAGTTAATGAACTGTATGATTTTATTCAAACCCGCTGCGGCCGTAAAAAGTTTAAACTCATTTTGGCGGTTTTTAACGGAACTGTCGGAAAATGCAACGAAAATATAAAAGTTTATACCGATAATTTCCCGTGTAAAAACTATTTGTATATGGATAAATTTGCAAAATTTACCAAAGCCGGTTATCATTTTGAGGAACCGTTTGTACGTTTCTGCCGGGAAGAAGTTTTGGAAATGCTGGAGAATTGACATGCCTGATTTTGAATGGGAAGACAAATGCCGCGGCATTGTCTGCGGAATTGACGAAGCCGGTCGCGGACCGTGGGCCGGTCCGGTGGTTGCCGGAGCCGTCATTATCAAAGACCGCAATCTGCATCCTGATTTGCTGAGCGGTTTGGATGATTCAAAAAAACTTTCAGCCAAAAAAAGAGAAAAGCTTTATAACCTGTTGTTTGAGGAAGAAAAAAACGGCAAAGTCGAAATCGGCATCGGTGAGGCCAGCTGTGCGGAAATTGACGAATATAATATTCTGAATGCAACTTTTATGGCGATGGAACGAGCCAGAGCAGGGCTGAAGACTCCTCCGGAACTGGCTTTAGTGGACGGCAATCAGAAACCGCGCCGGTTTAACTGCGCCGCGCAGACGGTGGTTAAGGGCGATGCGAAGTCTTATTCCATTTCGGCAGCTTCAATCGTGGCAAAAGTTTATCGTGACCGCTTGATGGCGGAACTGGCACAGAAGTATCCTTATTACGGTTTTGAGAAAAACGCCGGTTACGGAACGGCTGCGCATATTGCCAGTTTGAAGCAATACGGGGTGACGCCGCAGCACCGCAAATCATATAAGCCGATACAGGCATTTATGACGGAAAAAGGCTCTGCGGATATCAATGATTGACAAAAAACGGGTTTATGTCTATAGTGTCGGCATAAATCTATTAATTTGTTAAATTATCCTAAAACTCAAGTTATTATGAAACAGGTTTTATTCAAACTGAAACGCCGGGTTGTTCTTTTTAAGGAAACGGCCCAGATGATTTTGAATCAGGCGGAATTCAGCGAGGTTAAGCCTTGGCTGGATTTGTTGTCGGCGGAAATGGGTACGGACTTTGCCGCTGAGTGGAAATTGCAGAAACTGCCGCGGAATTCGGAACAGATTTGGCTGACCGTCAGGCATTTTTTGAAAAAAGAAATCCTGCGCATCGGCAGTGCGTTACAGGTGATGTGCAAAGAGAACCGGCCGCAGGACATTCGCGATGAAGATGTTTTTATTTTTGCCGAATTGTGCAGCGAACTCGGACATTTAGCCGTTTATCTGCAGTCGCCCGAAGTCGATGAAAAGCTGACGGATGTGGCTGAGGGCTGGATATCCTTGTTGGTGCCGCCGCGCGGCAGGGTTCGTTTTTCAAAGGAGGCGCTGTCCATTCTGTTTGCCAGTATTATGGAATTTAAGGGAATGGGCTGCGTTGAGCTTCAGAAGCATAATTATAATCCTTTAAATTAGCATATTATGGATACAAAATCGGAAAAAATGAGAGCGCTTACCTGCGAGGCGACGCTTGTTTCGCTGGTTATTGAAGACATCTTTCAGGATAAAGCCGACGAGCGGACGGTAAATTTGCTCAGGCTGTTGGCCGGGCGTTCGGAAGGCGTTGTCTGGAAAGAGATTTCCCTGTCGGAGCTGAAGGCAAGATTTGCTTTTTACCGCGATTGTTTTGAAGATGAAGTTTTGGCTTTGCTGCAGGAGTTTATGAATTTTACGGCGGCATTGGAGGCTGATGATATGACCGACGACTTTGTTATCGAAGCGGCGCCGATGTTGGTTGCCGTCGGCGGTTTGGCCAAATATATCCGCGATGAGAATCTTGAAACGGCGTTTATTCAGGCGGCTTTCTGCTGGCTTTTGCTGTGTCAGCAGGCGGTGCTTTCTCCGGAGATGTCCGTGCGGGTTATCGGAGCCCTGCAGGTTAACGGGCTGGCGCCGATAATCGTTTTCCGCGAGAGGGAAAATGATGAGGATGAGCTTTACCGGAATATGATTTTGCAGTCTCTCAAAGGCGGCGGGCTGCCGAATTAGAAAAAGTGAAAATAAAAAATTGCAGGTTATCAATAGCCTGCAATTTTTTTGATTCCGAGGGGGATAAATTTTGATTCTTGTTAATAAATTTATAACTATCTCTCGGCCATACTGGGCTCATTGGAATAACAAACCTTAGAAAAGTGGTTGAAGTTAAATGAGCAGTATCCAAACCAAAAAAGTTCTTAATACAATCATTAATGATGACTGCATTAAAATTATGAATCAGATGGAAGAAAACTCGGTTGATTTGATTTTTGCCGATCCGCCGTATAATCTTCAGCTCGGCGATGCTTTGACCCGCCCCGACAATACCAATGTGTCGGGGGTTTATGAAGAATGGGACAGTTTTGAATCTCTGGCCGCCTATGACAAATATACTCGGGAATGGATGACGGCCGCCCGCCGGATACTGAAAGACGACGGCGCCATTTGGGTTATCGGTTCCTATCACAATATTTTCCGGGTCGGTTATATTCTTCAGGATTTGGGATTTTGGATTTTGAACGACATTATCTGGAACAAGACCAATCCGATGCCGAATTTTAAGGGAACCCGTTTCACCAATGCCCATGAGACTTTGATTTGGGCGGTAAAAAATCCGAAATCAAAATATACGTTTAACTATGAAGCGATGAAAGCGCTGAATGACGATACGCAGATGCGCAGCGACTGGCAGATTTCGCTTTGCACCGGCAAGGAACGCCTGAAAGGCGAAGACGGCAATAAGCTGCATCCGACCCAGAAGCCGGAAGCGCTGTTGTATCGCGTGATTATGGCTTCGTCCAATGTCGGCGACGTGGTGCTTGACCCGTTCTTCGGAACGGGAACGACCGGTGCGGTAGCCAAAAAGCTGGGACGTCATTTTATCGGTATTGAGCGTGATGCGACTTATGTTAAAGGCGCTCAGGAGCGGATTGACGCGGTTGAAAGAGTTGACAACGAGCTGTGTCTGGAATTCAGCGCGAAAAAGCGTCAGCCGCGTATTCCTTTCGGGGCCGTGGTCGAGCGCGGATTACTGTCTCCGGGCGATATTCTTTATGATGCAAATAAAAAACATTGTGCGGCGGTTCGTTCCGACGGAACCATCAAGAGCGAAAAAATGGAAGGCTCAATTCATCAGGTCGGCGCTGCCGCTCAGAATGCGCCGGCATGCAACGGCTGGGTTTACTGGTATTATCAGGATCAGAAACGCGGTTTGGTTTGTATTGACGAGCTGCGTCAGGTTGTCCGGGCCGAGTTGTATCCGGAATAAAAGTTCTCTAAAGCGACGAAAAAGCCTGATCCCCAATTCAGGCTTTTTTCTTGTACGGCAAATAATTTCTGATTGTTGAAAAAAAAGATTGTATGCCGTCTAAAAGCAGGTTATAACTGACTTAACTTGAAAATTTGAGACAGAATTGAAGATTCAATGCAAAAATGGTACCGCAAAAACAATAAGAACAAGGAAAAAGGGCCAACAAATGCAAACAGTCAGGTACAGCAGCGCAATTTTGCGGCGATTGATTTGGGGACTAATTCCTGCCGTCTGGTGATTGCGACGCCGACCCCGGCTGCGTTCAGAATTGTGGAAACTTTTTCCAAAATCACCCGCCTCGGCGAGGGGATTATCAAAGATAACGAGCTGTCGCGTCCTGCAATCAAACGGACGGTGGCAGCCCTGAAAGTCTGTGCCGGCGTGATTAACGAATATGCCCCGATTTACCGTTCGCGTTTTGTGGCGACGGCAGCCTGCCGGCGGGCTAAAAACTGCTCTGAATTTGTGGAGTTGGTCAAGCGTGAGACGGGGCTTAATCTGGAAATTATTTCTTCCAAAGAGGAATCAAGGCTGGCGGTTGTCGGCTGTATTCCGCTGCTTAACCGCAGCATTAAACGGACGCTGGTGTTTGATATCGGCGGCGGTTCAACCGAAATTTCGCTGGCACGGATAACCAACAGCGGCAAAACTTTTATTGAGGGGTTTGTTTCGCTGCCTTACGGGGTGGTAACCATTTCGGAAGCTTTTCCGGAAAAGGAAATGACTTCGCTGGCTTATGATACGATTATTGAGCGGACGCACAAAATTTTGCAGGAATTTGAAGACAAATATCAGATTACCGAGGCTATCCGCAATCAGGAAATTCAGGTTATCGGAACTTCGGGAACGGTAACGGTTTTGGGGGCGGTGCATTTGAATCTGACCCGCTATAACCGTTCGGCGGTTGACGGCATTTCGATTACCCGGCAGGATATTGACCGGACAATTGCGAAAATTAAGCGTTTGGGAGACGAAGGGCGCAAAAGACACCCTTGTATCGGTGCGCAGAAAGCGGATCTGACCATGGCCGGCTGTGCGATTATCGAAGGGCTGTGTTCTTTTTGGCCGATTGAGGAGATTACGGTGGCTGACCGCGGCATTCGTGAAGGCATCCTATTGGATTTGATGCACGCGCAGTCCGGACATAATCCGCCCGCGGCAGGGCGGCGTTTTCGCCATAACCGGCACCCTTATAACCGGGGAAGACAGGCTAAAAAAGGAGAAAATTCACATGCCAAATAAGTATTTTGCGGCAATCGATCTGGGAACCAACTCCTGCCGTCTGGTGATTGCCGACGAAAAGCGAAATTATGTGTATAAGGATACGCGGCCGGTTCGTTTAGGAGAGGGCATGGCTGCCGATATGCGTTTTACGCCGGAGGCTATGCAGCGCGGTTTTGAGGCCCTGGCTGATTTTCAGAAGCATATTTGCGCCTATAACTGCTGTAAAGTGCGGGCCGTCGCGACGGCTGCCTGCCGGATGGCCGGCAACGGCATGGATTTTGTGCGCCGCGTGGCAGAGCAATGCGGTCTGCAGCTGGAAGTGATTGACGGGGCGGAAGAAGCCAGGTTAAATCTGAAAGGTGCGGTTATGAATTCCAAAGGGCTGGCCCCGTATGTGGTTGTTTATGACCTGGGAGGCGGTTCAACCGAGATTACTCTGGCAACCAATGATGCGGAACAAAAAATTCTTTATACGGTTTCCATTCCTTGGGGGGCGCGGAATGCGGCGGAAACTTTTCGGCTGGAGGACATTTATGACGAGGAGCGCGCGGAAAAGCTGCGCCAGGTCGTAAAAGCTTATACCGATGACTTTAAGGCCAAATCGGGTTACGAACAGCTTAAAGACAAATGCTGTGCCGTGGCAACTTCAAGCAATCCGCTGCGTTTGTCGGCGTGGATTCATCAGCGCGGCGAATATGTGCGCGAGAGGGAAGACGGGCAGGTTTTGCAGGTCTGCGATATGGATCGGGTGATTGCGGAAATTAACGCGATGAGTCGTGAAGAGCGTGAAAAATGCGTTTATATCGGTTCCAAACGGGCACCGATTTTTCTGGCGGCCGGCGTTATTTTCAAAACAATTTATGACGAACTGGGGCTGACTGAACTTATGGCCTCGTTGAAAAGCGCCAAAGACGGCATAATTGAAGAGTTGGCAGAGGAGGCTGCACATGGGTAAACTGACGAAATCGGCCAAGGAAGTCCGGGGCCGCCATCAGCTGACGGTGCGGGTGAAAACTTCAAAATATCGGGACAAATCGTCCAATAAATGGCTGGCCCGGCAACTGAATGACCCATATGTGGCAGAGTCCAAAAGACTGGGTTATCGTTCGCGAGCTGCTTTTAAGCTGATTCAGCTGGATGAAAAATATAAATTTCTCGGCAAAGGCAAGCGAATAGTCGATTTGGGCTGTGCGCCCGGCGGTTGGACACAGGTGGCCGTGATGCGCAACAAAGGAGCCGGCAAAGTGGTGGGCATTGATATTTTGGAAACTCAACCGGTGGAGGGGGCAACTCTTATTCAGCAGGACTTTACCGAAGACGAAGCCGCCGAAAAGCTGAAAATACTGTTGGACGGCGAAGCGGATATTGTCATGAGCGATATGGCAGCGAATACGACCGGCCACCAGCAGACGGATCACCTGCGGACGATTGCTTTGGTTGAAATTGCCTATACGTTTGCCAAGGAGGTTTTGGCCGAGGGCGGTATTTTTATAGCCAAGGTGTTTAAAGGCGGAGCGGAAGCCGGTTTGCTGGCCGACATCAAGAAAAATTTCCGCAAGGTCAGTCACTGCAAGCCGGATGCGAGCCGGGCAGGGTCGCCGGAAGAGTATTTGGTGGCCGAAGGATTCAAATCTAAAGGGCGGATTTCGGACAGCTAATACAGATTTTGCGAACAACTGCCATCATCACATACTTCTATGTACGCTGCGGTGTCAGTTCTCTTAAATCTTATTGGTTGCCTCGAATTTCGTTTTTTAGGAAAAACTCGTCTAATGGTCATCTAATACGGAAAATGCAGGCCGAAAGAATTCTCGTATATGTCTGTGTATGTCAATTTTAGGAAGGTCAGATGTTAGATAAATCGATTGTTGAAAAAGTTTTGCTGCGGGCGGCGGAAACCGGTGCTGATTTTGCCGAACTGTTTGCCGAGCAGGGGCGAGATTTGCATTTGTCCATGGGGGCCGGGCGGATTAATGCTGCAACCTCAGGGTTGGAAAGCGGTGCGGGTATCCGCCTGTTTAAAGGTGATTTGACATCTTATGCTTATACCAATGATTTGTCGGAAGCAGGCTTAATGAGGGCTGCGGCCAAAGCGGCGGCGGCAATAGCTGAAAACAGGCTAATCAAAAAGATTAACTTAAATGAACAACGATTTGAAAATAATCACAAATTTTCGATTGATTTGTTCGGCAAAAGTCGCGGCGAACTGATTGATTTTATGCGGCGCGGTTCAGATAGGCTTTATGCCGAGAGTCCTCTGATCAGCCGGGCCGATGTCGGTTTGTCGGAAAAACAGCGCCGGGTTCTGGTGGCTAACAGTGATGGCTTGTGGGCGGAAGACGAACGCCGTTATGCCCGTTATTCGCTGAGCGTGATTGCGGAAGACGGTTCGGAAAAATTTTCCTGTTTCCGGTCGCGGGGCGGTATGTGCGGCTGCGAATTGTTTGATGCAGGCAAAGCTGAGGCTCTGGCGGCGGAACTGGTGAAAGACAGTGTGGAAATGCTGCGGGCGGAAAATTGCCCGGCAGGGCGTTTGCCTGTCGTCATCTGTCCGGAAATCGGCGGCATTTTGTTTCATGAAGCCTGCGGGCATTCTCTGGAAGCGACGGCGGTTGCGAAAAACGCTTCGGTTTTTGCCGGGCGGCTGGGAGCGCAGATTGCCAATGAAAAAGTTACACTGATTGATGACGGAACGCTTCCAAACCATTGGGGGTCAATCAATATGGACGATGAAGGACATAAAACGCAGCGGAATGTTCTGATTGAAAACGGTATTTTGAAAAGCTATCTGGTTGACCGGTTTAACGGCCGTAAAATGGGAATGGCGGCAACCGGCAGCGCCCGTCGGCAGGATTATACCTATGTGCCTACTTCGCGGATGACCAATACCTTTGTGGCGGCGGGAACAGACAATCCGGAAGAAATTGTCGCTTCAACGCCTTACGGAATTTATGTGGCGCAGATAAAAGGCGGTTCGGTTCAGCCGCAGAGCGGAGAGTTCAACTTTTCGGTCAATCGGGCTTATCTGATTGAAAAAGGCCGAATTACCAAGCCGGTGAAAGGGGCAAAACTTATCGGCACCGGAGCGGAGGTTTTGATGAATATTGACATGGTGGGCAGCGATTTGGCCGTCGGCGGCTGCGGTATCTGCGGTTCGGTTTCGGGCGGCGTGCCGGTGGGCAACGGGCAGCCGACGCTGCGGGTTAAGGAAATGACGGTCGGAGGGCAGAAGTGATGATTGAAGCTTATCTGGATAAATTGGAGCAGACCTGCCGTGCCAAAGGCATTGATAAATTTGAAATCCGTTATCAATGCGAGGCCAATGCCGCTTTGCAGGTCTATGAACAAAAAGTGAGCGATGCCCGGGATAATTCTTCAGAGAGCGTGTCGCTGGTTGTTTTGCAGGATGGCAAAAAAGGCCGTTTTGAAACGGCTGATTTTGACGAAGCAAAGATTCCGCTGGTTGTCGATGAGGCTTTGGCCAATGCGCGGGCGGTTGATACGGAAGAAACGTTTTTCTTTCACGACGGCAGCGGTGATTATCACCAGGTTATGCCTTATCAACCCTTGGCAGAACTGGCGGAGCTTGACAAAATCCGCTTTTTGAAAGATTTGGAGCGTTTGGCTTATGAGGCTGACGGACGAATCAATAAAGTGATTAAAACCTGTCTGGCCGAAGGGCGTCGGACGCTGACAATCCGTAATTCGCTGGGGCTTAATCTGAACCGGGAGACAAACCGCGCTTATGCTTATATTTATCTCAGCGCCAAAGAGGGCGATATCGTCAAAACCGATTCCGAGGCCGTTTGTTTTAATCGTCCGCAGGATTTTGATCCGCGGACAATGGTGGAAAAAGCGGTTCCGCGGCTGTTGTCGCGCCTGAATGCGGCAGATGTCAAATCCGGCCCGGTGCGGGCGGTTTTTGAGCGGGAAGTTGCCGGAGATTTGCTGGAAGCCATGTGTTCGATTTTTTCCAGTTATCATTTGGATACCGGGGCAACGAAGCTGAAAGGCAAAGTCGGCACAAGGGTGGCTTCTCCGTTGGTCAGCATTGTTGACGATCCCTGGCTGGAAGGCGGTTTGGCAACGGTTTCTTTTGACGGTGAGGGCGTGCCGACAAAATATAAGGAGTTGGTTTCCGACGGGGTGTTGCAGGGATTTGTTTACGGTTTGGCATTGGCCGACAAGCATAAAACCGTGACGACGGGAAACGGCGGCGGCGGGCTGCATCCGATGTTTTTTAACCTTTATCTGAAAAACGGCATGTCTTCGCCGGAGGAATTGCTGCAAAAGCTGGAGGACGGCGTTTATATTGACAAGCTGAACGGGCTTGGCGCCGGAATGAATGTGGTTTCGGGTGATTTTTCAATCGGTGCGGAAGGTTTTGAAGTGGTCGGGGGCAAAATCGGCAGAGCCTTAAATCAGTTTACGATTGCCGGCAATATTTATGATTTTCTGCAAGACATTGAAGCCGTCGGCAATGATTTGGATTTGTCGCAGCGTTCGGTGGCTTCGCCGTCGTTGCTGGTGAAGAATCTGACCGCCGCCGGCAGTTAAAACTTGACATTTTGTGTCGAAACGCTAAGGTTAGGCCAATTGCAAATTTTTAATTTTAGTTATTATGGAAATTAATTATCAGATTGATGATGCTTCTTTGTTAAATAAAAGATGTATCTCCGAAAGTGATGTTTTGGCGCTGCTGCCTCAGGAATTACGGGCGGAAGTTCATAAAATCAGATTGCTGCACAGCCTTAGCTGTCCGTTAGTGTGGGTTATCTTTCTTAAAAAGAAACATTCCGGTGCGGGCAGGTGTTACGAATATATTCCTTTTTCGGGTGAAGTCGAATGTAATTTGGCCGGTCCGGGCGGGCAATATCGCAAAAGCGTGCGAACGGCTTTTTTTATGATTCCTTCGGAAAATGAGGAATTGTCATCATGGCAGCGAAAAGGGGTTTCTTTGTTCGGAAAGCTGTTTATGCTTTATGACAAGAAAACTATCCGCCGCTATATGCCGCATGGCATGAAATTTGATGCCAAATACAGTATTTTGTTTTAAGGCAAGGGAAAACCGCAAAAATGTGATGATTTTTGCGGTTTTTGTTGTATAAAAGAGGCAAAGGAGACATGAGATGCAGAAAGGTGCACAGTATCAGGCCGTTTGGGAATTGATCAGCGAGATTTTTAAAGACAAAATACCGGCGGACAATATTATCAATGCTTATGTCAGAGAGCGTAAATATATCGGCTCGAAAGACCGCCGTTTTATTACCGAGACGGTTTGGAAAATTATCCGCAACCGCCGCAAACTGGTATTTGATGCCGGTTCAAACGAGCCGCGGCGGGTTTTGCTGACCTATTTGCAAGATGAGGATTTTGATTTGCTGTGTGGCGGCGAATACGGATTGGCTCCGTTGTCAAAAGAAGAAAAAGAATGGCTGAAACGGCGCAATGAAGAAGTCTATCCGGCTGCCGTGGAGGCCGAGTGTCCGGATTGGTTGTTTGACAAAGTGAAAGACATTCATTTGCTGAAAGCCCTGAATGAGCCTGCAAGCGCCGATTTGCGGCTTAACAAAGGAAGCCGCGCGCGGGTTATCGAGCAGTTGCAGGGGGAGGGGCTTTATTTTGTGCCGACGCCTTATTCCCCCATAGGCATTCGTTCTGCCGAGCGGGTGAATCTGAATAATTGCGTTGCTTATAAAGAAGGGGTGATTGAAGTTCAGGACGAGGCCTCCCAGCTGGCGGCAATTTTGGCCGATGTGCGGCCGGAACATAAAATAATCGATTATTGCTGCGGTGCCGGCGGCAAAAGCCTGACAATGGCTTTTCTGATGAACAGGCAGGGAAAAATACAGATTCATGATATTAACCGCAGCCGCTTGGAAGCGGTCAAGGAACGGGCGGTGCGGCTGGATGTGAAAAATCTGGAAATTATCGAAGAAGTCGGAGACAGGGATTATGACCGTTTTGTGGTTGATGCTCCCTGTTCGGGAACCGGAACCTGGCGACGCAGCCCGGATGCCAAATACCGCCTGACACCGGAAACCTTAAAGGAATTAAACAAGACACAGGCGGAACTGCTTGAAAAGGCGTTTAATCATATCCGCCGAGGCGGGCGGGTCGTGTATATTACCTGTTCGATTTTACGGGATGAAAATGAAGATATTATTGAAGCTTTTCTGTCACGTCATGCCGATGCGGCACCGGTTAATCTGCGGCATTTGTGGGAAGATAAGCTGGACGGACGCTATCCCGGACAGGATGATTTTATGCTGCGAATGAATCCGCTGTTGACCCGGACAGACGGTTTCTTTGTCTGTATTTTAGAAAAACGCTAGAATTAAGCCCCTCCGCGGAGGGGCCTAGTTTTAAAAACTTTTGCAAGGGTAAAATGTTAGTTTGTTTACGCCTGCTTGCCCAGCATTTTTGAATGTATCATTTTTATTTACAAAAAATATCGCAGAGTTAAATGTAGTCCATGCATTACCTGCACCTGAAGCTTGACGGCCGACCTCTTTATTATTGATATACCAGTAACTAAATCTGTTTAAGCCTCCGTTTACATCATAATTTTCAAACAACACCCAGCCACAGGAGTAAGAGGCAAGAGTTCCCGAACCAACGGTATAGGTTGTTCCGTCGGCACTCAGAATTCTAGCTGAATTGTAATTAGGAGCAAATGTATTGACCATTTCGTTTTTCTTAACACAGTTAAAATATGAGGTGTCAAAGGGACACTTAAGAGCAGGGCTGAGACAGTCAGAGGTACTTCCGGTATAAGTATATCCCAGTTCGGTACAAGAGGGCGGTTTAGCGCAGGTCTGGGCATAAGCATTGCCGGCAATCGCCGAGGTTAAAATACTCCCCGCCAGTAAAATTGATAGTTTCATCTTCTTTCTCCTTAGTGTTAAATTTCTGTTATCCGACTTGTTTCTTTCACTGCCTTTAGCGGCTTTTTTCTCTCCTTGTCGTTATCCCCGACATTCTCATCTCTCTGTCATTACCCGACTTGATCGGGTAATCCCCTTACTGCCGTCGCAGCCAATTTCCCGGATGTCCCGGTCAAGCCGGAGTTTGACCAGGTGGAATAACAATTACCCACTTTCCCTTTCTTCTTGCCATTACCTGACATCTTCTCTCTCCCTGTCATTATCCCCGACGTTCTCTTCTTTTTGTCATTACCCGACTTGATCGGGTAATCCCTCTGCCGTTGCCGCCAATCCTCAGGATGCCCCGGTCAGGCCGGAGTATGACCGGGTGGAATGACAGTCTATGTCCCGCTCGGCCGTTCCGGAGCGACGGAACAGGGCATCCAGTATTTGTACCAGCTGCAGGAGGCATCGGAGATGTCGGTGTAACCGGAAACGCATTTGCCGGTCGGAAAATATTTCCCCGAGCATTGTTCAAACGAGCATTCGATACCGACCGGACAGCTGGTCAGATAACCGTAATCCCCGCAGGTCTTGCAGCTTTTGTAATATTTGATGCCGTTCTGACAAAAGTCGCCCGGATTGGTCGGCCCGAATTCCTCACAGACATATTTGTATCCCGACTTGCAGTCGCAGGCGGCATAGACGGTTTCGCCGACGCCCGGACAGGCCTCGCCGACCCCGACAAGGTTCTTGGAAGCGTCACAGGGTTTGTAATAAGAGGGGCATTTGCATTCGGCATAATGGGCGCCGGAAGCATCGACACATTTGTCGGAAAGCTCCTTGGGAGCGGGACAATTGGCGGAAGTATAAGGATAAAGGGCGGTGTCGCAGTAACATTTGTATTTGCCGCCGCAGGAAGTCGAACTGATAGTGTTGGGATAAGAACATTCGCCCTTGGTGTATTTATAGTCGTTGTCACAGCAGCGGTCATAATAGGCGTCGTCATAAGGACAGAGCCTTGCCTTAAACTGATTAGCGGCACAGGCGGCAGTTTGGGCAAAGCCTAAATCTTTGCAGCGCTGCGCATTGTTATGGTCAAAAGACTGCTCAATGTCATCGAAACCGATTTTATCGGCAGTATCAACAACAAAATGAACCTTGGCCAGCTTAAAGGGCTGGAAAGGAGAAACAGTCCGCTCCGGATTGGGAACGGACCGAGGCGAATGAATTAAGGCTAGGTCTTGATTCATATCTATGAGGCTGGTGTCAGAGGCGACCGCCGTATCTGCATGAAAGAATGCGCCGGCAGGCAGCAGAGCCGCGGCGAGAGCAACAGAGCAGGAAAGACGTCTCATGATACACCTCTATAACTAATTCAAAGCCTGTTCTCAGATTAGCATAGATGATATACAATGTCAATACATAATAAGACGCAAACTTTGTTCGCGCTAAACCGGGTAGAACGTTTGTGTAAGACTATGCTTGACTTTAAAATAGTTTGGTGTAATTTATTGGACAAAATTATATAATTTTGTATTTAGTATTCATTTAAATTTGTTTCATTATGAAAAAATCAGAAAAGCTGCGGGAAGTGGCGGAAGTTATTGCCGCGTTGGATTTGAAGTTTCCTTTTTCAGAGATTGTTGATCATTTGAGTGAGGAATTGTCTGCATTGCATGAGTTGCCGCTGCCGGTGGTTTATAAGGTTCCGACACATCAGGGGCTTCCTTTGCCGAGTGCATCGCGGATTTTTTGCCCCAGTCTGGCTTGTTCGGCAATTTGTGTCGGAAAGTATTGTCTGGCCAGCGTTGCCAATTGGAGCGAACGCTGGGACAAACAGCTTGCAGAACGTCGAAAAGCCGACGGATTGGATTGGCAACTGCCGCCGTTGGAGATGTTGTCTTTGCTGCATGAGCAGATGTCTGCCGTGGACGGTGTGTTGGGAGCGTTCGGTCTGCATCCTTTGTTTAAGGGGTGGTATCGTTCCTGCGAGCAAGACGAGAACGGTTATGACAAGGTGTTTAACATCGTGACCGGAGAGACATCGATTGAGCCGGAAATCAAGCGATATGACATTTGTTGCCGCTTGTGCTATTTAAGGCCCGAAGATTATTGAAAGATTTTGTTTTTCAAAAGTCCCCGCTCGGCAGAGCAGGGGCTTTTTTTGTGGTTTGAAAGGTCAGGTTTCGGGAAGGGTTTTATTGTTGGCCTGATAAATGTAAGAGATGATTTCAGCCACGGCGGCAAAGGCTTCCAGCGGAATTTCGCTGTCAATGTCCACCGCTTTCAGAATTTGTATCAAATCGGCGTCCCGATGGATTTCTATTCCCTCATCCAAGGCAATCTGGATAATTTTTTCGGCAATCTGTCCCTGACCCTTGGCCAGTACCGTCGGCGCATTATGCCTGGCGGGGTCGTAACCCAAAGCCACCGCATAAGCTGGGGATAAACTTTCGTCAGCGTTGTTTTCGGCGGTTTTTATGTTATCATCAGAGGCAGACATGAGGCAATCCTTACAAGTTTGTTTATCTATTGTAAGCAGCCGGCGCCGGAATTGCAACGGTTTTGTTTGGCACGGTAATTGCATCGGTCAGGTTATGTTGGGGAACGTAACCGATATACATAAAGGGGAGATATGTAGATGGATTTGAATAATCTTTCTATTTTCAGTATGGCAAAGACCGAAATGGCCTATTTGACCGAGCGTCAGAAGGTTTTGGCGACGAATATCGCCAATGCCAATACGCCGCATTATCTGCCCCAGGATGTTGAAGAGCCCAGTTTTGCCAATGTGTTGCGGACATCTTTGCCGATGACGCTGACCAATGAAAAGCATTTGGCAGGTATTCCTTCCGGAAACGGCGGCTTTCGCGTTTATACGCCGAAGCCGGATACGGCGCTGACGATTGACGGCAACGGCGTGGTTTTGGAAGACCAACTGAATGAAGTCAGCAAAACAAAGGGCGATTATAACCGGATGTTGACGATTTACGGCAAATATAAAAGTATGCTGCAGACCGCCAATACGAAGATTAATGCCTAGGGAGAGCTAAATGGCGGGAAATTTGTCAGTCAGTGCCGATATTGCGGTTTCGGGAATGAAAGCCCAGTCTGAACGGTTGCGGATAATTTCCGAGAATATGGCCAATGCCGACTCGATAGGTATTCGTCCCGGAGAAGATCCTTACCGGCGGCAGGTGGTTACTTTTAAAGATTATATCGACAAAGAAACCGGAGCCAAAATGGTTAAGGTGGACAAGGTGGTTCCCGATGAATCGCAGTTTCCGCTGAAATATGATCCGAATCATCCGGCAGCCAATGCCGAGGGTTATGTGGCGATGCCGAATGTTAATCCGCTGATTGAAATGATGGATTTGAAAGAGGCTCAGCGCAGTTATGACGCCAATTTGAGCATGATGCAGACGGCCCGGGACATGAATTCGAAAGTTTTGGATTTGTTAAAATAGTGAATGGGGAATAAAAAGTGACTAACAGTATTTCAAGCGCTTTAAATGCCTATCAGCAGGCTCTGGTCAGAATCGGTTCTCAAATTCCCGCGGAAGAGACGGCCAAAGCCTCTTCGACGCAATCTGACTTCCAATCTATGGTTACCAATGCATTGAACAGTGCGGTTGATCTGAATAAGAATGCCGAAGCTGTTACCATGCAGGGTATTGCCGGCAAAGCCGACATTCAGGATGTTGTCTTGGCGGTTTCCAATGCCGAGATGGCGCTGGAAACGGTTGTGGCGGTTCGCGATACGGCGATTAAGGCTTACAAGGAAATCATGCAGATGACTGTTTAGGCATAATTTGCCTGACGGCATATTAACTGCGTTCAAGTTTTGCAGTCATCATGTTAAAAATGTTGAATTGTTAAAAAAAGGCTTGATTAATTATTTTACATAGGTTAAATCATTCTTGTTTTTGTTATTGTGCGGCCGTGGCGAAATTGGTAGACGCGTAACGTTGAGGTCGTTATGAGCTAAGCTCATGGAAGTTCAAGTCTTCTCGGCCGCACCAAAACCTAAACAAGTTTCCGGATCGGAGGCAGGAGGAAATCAAGTGTTTGAGTTTGCTCAGAAGACTATTTCCCTCAAAGATGTAACGCTTGCAGCAGCCGCTGTCGTCGGCTTAGCGCGCTAACATCTCAAGGATTGTTTCATAAAAATTCAACGTTGGTTGATTTTTTATTCACAATTCTCGGCCGCACCAAAACTTAAACAAGTTTCCGGATCGGAAGCAGAAGGAAATCAAGTGTTTGAGTTTGCTCAGAAGACTACTTTCCTACCAAAACCAAATAGGGTGCAAAGACTCTGAATTGAGGAGTGTTGAAGCACTTAAGTTCATCAAATCCGCAAGGGTTTATTTTTTTTTATTAGGTCATTTTAAGGAAGACGCTATCGGCTTTTGATTTTGTAATACAAAAACTGATTTTATAAATTGGGGAGGGGCGATGAAGAAAAATGTTAAAAACCGTAAACCGAACTCCCGCCTTAAAAGTAAACGCTATTCAAAGAAAAAAGTCAAACAGCCGCAGATTTTAGGTATCGGACCTAAGATTATCAACTCCATACTTATCGGTCTTAACGAAGGCGATTTCATTCATGTCCGCAAGATTGTTGACGGGCTGGACGAGTATGAACTGGCCAGTTTGATTGAAAGTCTCAGTCTGCACGATCGGCAGAAACTGGTTGAAGTTTTGGGCGACCGGATTAATCCGGAAGTCTTTCCTGAATTAAACGAAGTCGTTCAGGAACAAATTATCGAAAGCCTGGATGAAAACCAGATTGTTCATATCGTCAACGAATTGAATTCGGACGAAGCCGTTGAAATTCTGGAGCATATGGACGATGATGAGCAAAAAAGCATTATCAATCAGCTGTCTCCCGAATTAAAATATCAGGTTCAGTCTTCTTTAAGCTATCCGGAGGATTCCGCCGGGCGTATCATGGTGCGCGAGTTTGTCAGCATGCCTGACAACTGGACGGTTAAGGAAGCCCGGCAGTATTTGTTAAGCGATGAAAAGCTGCCGGAAGAATTTTATACAATTTTTCTGACAGACGAAAAAATGCGTCCGACCGGCGAAATTGCGCTGGACAAACTGTTGCGCGCCAAAGCCAATGAAAAATTGAGCGACATTATGGACGGAGAGATCGTTCCTCTGAGCGTGGATACCGACCAGGAAGAAGTTGCGCATATGTTCCGCGAATACGGCTGGATGTCGGCGGAAGTGGTTGATGCCAAGGGACGGCTTATCGGTGTTATTAATATTGATGATGTGGTTGACATTATTCACGAAGAGGCTTCGGAAGACATTATGCTGTTGTCGGGGGCAGAAGAGGGCGACGTCTATAAGTCTCCGTTCAGTATTTTCAAATCCCGTTCCGTTTGGCTGGTGACCAATTTGTTTGCTACCATTCTGGCTTCTACGGTGGTTAAGGGGTTTCAGGATATTATCGCGCAATTGTCGGTTTTGGCGGTGTTGATGCCGATTGTCGCTTCGATGGGCGGAACAACCGGCAACCAGACGCTGGCAGTGGTTGTGCGGGCATTGGCGACCAAGGAACTGACTTCCCGCAATACGGCACGGATGATTTTGAAGGAATTTCTGGTCGGCCTGATGAACGGTATGTTGTTTGCGGGTATGATTGCGGCTATTACCTGGTTTTTGTTCCATGACGAAAAAATTTGCCTGATTATTGCACTGGCGATGTTGTGCAACCTGACTTTAGCGAGCCTGGCCGGCATTCTCATTCCTTTGATTTTGAATCGTTTTAAGGCCGATCCGGCGATTTCTTCCGGCGTTTTTCTGATTGCCTGTACCGATTCCGGCGGCTATTTTGTCTTTTTAGGGCTGGCCAAGCTGTTGTTATTCTAAAATATCTGTATATTTATTATTTCCCGCTTTGTTTATTTTTATTTCAGCCCTATAATACGGGCGGAATTATGCTTTTGTGAGGAGTTTTGTTTTGTTATTGGGATTGGTTACCGCCGCGGTTGCGCTCGTTATTGATCAGGCCAGCAAGTATTGGATTTTGCATGATGTGCTGGAAGACAAAGCGATGATTATTTTTACGCCTTTCTTTTCGCTGGTGCGCGCCTGGAATACGGGGGTCAGCTTTTCAATGTTTAACGACTGGGGGCTGAGCGGGGTTATTGTTTTGTCCTTGGTTGCTTTTGTGATTATTGCCTTTCTGGTCAACTGGCTGAGAAAAGAGCCGTCCAAACTGATACAGGTTTCTTTGGGACTTATTATCGGCGGCGCTTTGGGCAATGTTATCGACCGTATCCGTCTGGGCGCGGTGTTTGATTTTCTTGATTTCAGTATCGGCACCTATCACTGGCCTGCCTTTAACGCGGCAGACAGTTTTATTTGTGTCGGGGCGCTGATCGTAATTTTTCACGGCTTGTGGAATACCAAAAAAACAGCGTAATTGCAGTATAAGAGGTGAAATATGAAAAAAGTGTTCTTTTGTTTAGCTTTGGTTCTTTTATCCGGCAGTTTGTCCGCATGCAGCGGCGTTAAGAAAAAGCTGGGGCTTGAAAATTCCGCTCCCGACGAGTTTTTGGTTACTTCCCGCGCGCCGTTGTCGCTGCCGCCGGAGTATGACTTGCGTCCGGTGACCGACGGCAGTTCGGTCAGTCCGGCATTAAGCAGCCAGACCGACAGTTTCAGCGAAGGGGAAAAGGCTCTGCTGTCCAAACTTCGTTGATTCAGGCTAAAGGAGCAGAAAATCTTTGGGAAAGTTTAAAACATTCATATCCGGAGCGGCTTTAAGTCTGTTTTTCGGCGTTTCTCCGGTTTCAGCCGAGTTGTTCGGCTTGTCGTCTTTTGTGCTTGACAACGGCATGCAGGTGCTGGTTATTCCCAATCACAAGGCGCCGATTATCAAACACATGGTCTGGTATAAGGCAGGGAGCGTTGACGAGCCGCGCGGCAAAGGCGGAACGGCTCATCTGCTGGAGCATTTGATGTTTCGCGGTACCCGTAAGGTGAAGGACGGGGTGTTTAACGATTTAATCAGCCGCAACGGCGGAGAGAGCAATGCTTTTACCAGTCTGGACTATACCGCTTATCATCAGGAGCTGGACATAAGCCGTTTGGAACTGGCGATGTTTCTGGAGGCAGACCGGATGCAGAATTTGAAAATTACGCCGGAGGCTTTTGCCAAAGAAAGGGACATTGTTTTTCAGGAACGCAAGCAGGTTGTTGACAATAATCCGTTGTCTTATTTCGGGGAGAGCATGCGCAAACTGCTGTGGCAGGATCATCCTTATGCTCTGTCCGTGGGGGGCACGCCGGAAGATATTATGGCGATTACGCAAGAGGACGTTGAACGTTTTTATGAACAGTTTTATGCGCCGAATAATGCGATTTTGGTTTTATCCGGTGATATAGACGTTAAAACGGCTAAAGAGCTGGCGGAAAAATATTACGGAAAAGTCAAATCCCGTCCGGTGGGGAAAAAAGCCGATTTTCCGAAACTCAGCCGCCGTTTCAAGGCCGATATGCAGATGCGGCTGGAAGCGGCCAATGCACCGCGCCTGGTCAGAACATATCTGGCACCGTCGTTTAATACCGATGCCGGGCAGATTTATGCTTTGAGCGTTTTTTCCAAATATTTGGGCGAAGGTGAAAATTCAAAACTATATAAAAATCTGGTATTGAAACAAAAAAAGGCTTTGGCAGTTTCTTCGTCTTATGATTATGCCGACCGCAGTTACGGCACGTTTACGATTGCGGCGGTTCTGGCGGAAGGCGTCAGCCGCGAAGAATTGGAAAAAGCATTGGACGATGCGGTGGCAGAGGCCGTCAGCGGCATTAATGCCGCCGAAGTTGATAAGACCAAGCATAAAATGCTGGCGGGTTTGGTCTATTTGAAAGACAATCCCAATGATGCAGCCTATATTGCCGGCATGTTGGCTGCGGTCGGTTTCAGTGCGGAAGAAATTGACAACGGCGACATTCATCTGCGCGATGTGGGTTATCGTGATGTGAAAAAAGCTGCCGATGCCATTTTGCAGGCTCCGGCCGTCAGTGGCTGGCTGCTGCCTTTGAAGGAGGATGACTGATGCCCAAAAGCCGTTATTATCAGCACCGAGCGGGAAGGCATTCGCTGGCCAGGTTTGTTTTGCTGGCCGTGCTTTTGTGCGGAACAGGTTTTGCGGGATATAAAAAATATTCCGGTTCTTTGACTTGGGGATTTAACCCGCAGAAGTTGGTGGCTGATTCCGTTTTGAGCGGCAAAACGTTTGAAACTGAAGTCAGGGAAGTTGTTTCGCCCCGGGCCAAAATAAAGGCTTATTTGTTTGAAGACCAGACAAACCCGATTATCAGCGTCAGTTTTCTGTTTAAAAATGCCGGTTTGGCGAATGATGCCGAAAGCGAAGTGGGCATTTCGGGTATGGCAGCTTCGCTGCTGACAACCGGCGCCGGAGATATGGACCGGCTGCAATTCAGCGAAGAATTGGAAGACCGGGCCGTAAGCATCGGCTTTTCCGCCGGGCGGGACGATTTTTCGGGAGCGTTGCTGACGACCAAGGCCGAAGCGTCCAGAGCCTATGAGCTTTTGTCTATGGTTTTGACACAGCCAAGATTTGCTCCGGAGGATATTGCCCAGGCCAAAGCGGAACGGCTGTTATTGCTGAAACAACAGCAGGAGCGTCCGGAACGGGTTTTGGCTCTGTCGGTGGGAAAGGCTTTGTTCGGGACCCATCCTTATGGGCGCAATCCGTTGGGCGAGGCCGGAGATATAGCTGCCGTTACCCGCGAAAAACTGTTGGAATATGTGCGGAATCATCTGGTGCGTAGCAATTTGATTGTCGGCATTGCCGGCGATATAACGCCGGAGGAAGCCGGAGCCATGCTGGATGAAGTTTTCGGTTCCCTGCCTGAAAGCGGACGTTCGGCATTTGTGCGTACGGCAGAGGTTGATTTTGCTTCGGGGGATAAAAACATTGCCAGAGTTTTGCCGCAAAGCATTGCCCAGTTTGCGGCGCCGGGCGTTGCCCGCAGCAACGGCGACTTTTATCCGTTGTATGTGGCTAATCATATTTTGGGCGGTTCCGGGCTGACATCACGTCTGTCTTTGGCGGCACGGGAAGACGAGGCTCTGACTTACGGCGTTTACAGCTATATGAGCACGGCGGAAAAAGCGCCGCTGCTGTTGGGCGGATTTTCCGCCACACCGGAAAATTTTTCACGGGTGAAGGAAATTGTGCGGGAAGAATGGCGCAAAATGGGTGAGAAAGGCGTGACTCCCGAGGAATTCAATGCGGCGAAAGAATATCTGCTGGCTTCGTATAATCTGCGTTTTGCCTCAATCGGCGATATTGCGGATATTTTGACCGCTATGCAGAAAGAAGAGCTGGGAATAGATTTTTTGCAAAAAAGAAACGATTATATACGCAATATTAAACTTCAGGAAGTTAATAATGCAGCAAGAAAGTATTTTGGTAACGGAAAGCTGCGCTTTATAACAATCGGAAACGAGGGCGCAGGTAAGGAGTAGGAAGAAAATGACAAAACTGGTCAGCAAAACCCGGGCATGGAAGAAAGTTGCCGCCCATTATAAGCATTTCAAAGATGTTGAAATGCGCGATTTGTTTGATGACGATAAAAAACGGGCTGAAAAATTTACCATTAATCTCGACAATCTGATTCTTGATTACTCGAAGAACCGCATCAGCGAGCGGACGATGAAACATTTGTTCCGCCTGGCGCATGACTGCCATGTAGAGGAAATGATTCAGGCGATGTTCCGCGGCGACAAAATCAACACGACCGAAAAGCGTGCCGTTTTGCATGTGGCGCTGCGTAACCGGGCAAATACGCCGATTTATGTTGACGGCAAAGACGTTATGCCGCAGATTAACGAAGTTTTGGCAAAGATGCGCAAGTTTTCCGAAGCGGTACGTCTGGGACAGTTTAAGGGACAGACCGGCAAAAAGCTGACCAATATCGTTAATATTGGTATCGGCGGGTCCGATTTGGGGCCGGTGATGGCTTGCGAAGCTTTGCGTAAGTACTGGGCCAAAGATATGAGCTGTTTCTTTATTTCAAATATTGACGGAACGGCCTGTGCCGAGGTTTTGAATAAAATTGATCCGGAAACGACGCTGTTTATCGTTTCTTCCAAGACATTTACCACCATTGAGACAATGACGAATGCAAGAACCTGCCGCAAATGGCTGATTGACGCTTTGGGCGAGCATGCGGTTGCCAAGCATTTTGTTGCAGTCTCCACCAATGCCGGAGAAGTTAAAAAGTTTGGCATTAATCCGGAGAATATGTTTGAATTCTGGGATTTTGTCGGCGGACGCTATTCAATGTGGTCGGCTATCGGTCTGTCAATCGCTTTGATGGCCGGCATGGACAATTTTGAACGGATGCTGGAAGGCGCCTTCGCCATGGACCGCCATTTTGCCGAGACGGATCTGGAACATAATATTCCGGTTATTCTGGCGTTGCTGGGCATTTGGTATAACAACTTTTTCGGACTCAAGCGCTACGCGGTTGTGCCATATGACCAATATCTGCGTTATCTGCCGGCTTATCTGCAACAGCTGGATATGGAGAGCAACGGCAAATTTATTGACAAGGACGGCGAAGTTGTCAATTATTCGACGGGACCGGTTTTGTTCGGCGGGGCGGGAACGGACGTTCAGCATTCGTTTTTCCAGCTGATTCACCAGGGGACGGATATTGTGCCGGTCGATTTTATTATTCCGGCCATTTCGCATAATGAAATCGGCGATCACCATGAAATTTTGGTAGCCAACGTTCTGGCGCAGGGCGAAGCCCTGATGCGCGGCAAAACGGTTAAAGAAGCCGCCCGGGAGCTGACAAAGGCGGGCAAAAGCAAGCAAGAAGTCAAAGAACTGAAACTGTTTAAGAGTTTCAGCGGAAACCGTCCGTCCAATACGCTGGTTTTAAAGAAGGCGGATCCTTATACGCTGGGAATGCTGGTTGCCATGTATGAGCATAAAGTTTTTGTTCAGGGCGTTATCTGGAACATTAATTCTTATGACCAGATGGGGGTTGAACTGGGCAAGCAGATGGCTTTGAACATTCTGCCGGAGTTACAGGGCAATGCTTCGGGCATTCGTCATGACAGTTCAACCGCCAATCTCATTTCAACAATCAAGAGACTCAGAAAGTAAGGACTCTGCCTGATGCCTATTCGGATTCTGCCTTCAACCCTGGTTAATCAGATTGCTGCCGGAGAGGTCGTGGAAAGACCGGCTTCGGTCGTTAAGGAATTGGTTGAAAATGCGATTGATGCCGGCGCAACTTCCGTTGAAGTGACTTTGGTTGACGGAGGCAAAAGCCTGATCAGCATTTCCGACAACGGCAAAGGGATGACCGCCGAGGAGCTGAATTTGGCTGTCGAGAGGCATGCAACGTCAAAGCTTCCTGATGATAATTTGTTTAATATCAATTTCTTAGGCTTTCGAGGTGAAGCTTTACCTTCAATTTCTTCGGTTGCCAGGCTAACCATAACCACTCGGACGGCTGAAGCTGAAAATGGCTGGAAAATTGAGGTTAACGGCGGTGAAAAATCGGCGGTTATGCCGGCAGCGCAGAATAAAGGGACGCGTATTGACGTGCGCGATTTGTTTTATGCAACGCCGGCACGGCTTAAATTTTTGAAATCTTCGGCTTCCGAAACGGCTCAGTGCGTGGATATTCTGAATCGGATTGCGCTGGCCAACCCGCATATTTCTTTCTATTTGACGGAAGACAACAAGAAAAAAATCAGTCTGAACGCCTGTCAGGGGGAGCTGTTTGACGCCCGTCTGCTGCGTTTGGCCGATGTCATGGGGCGGCAGTTCGGCGAGAATTCGCTGCTGATTGACGCGGCGCGGGAAAATTTGCGCATCAGCGGTTATGTCAGCCTGCCGACGTTGAACAAGGCCAATTCGCTGTCACAGTATTTGTTTGTCAATAACCGTCCGGTTCGGGATAAGCTGTTGCTGGGGGCTATCAAAGGGGCTTATCAGGATGTGCTGGCGTCTAACCGCTATCCGATGTGCGCTTTGTTTTTTGATATTGATCCGGCTTATGTGGACGTGAATGTTCATCCGGCCAAGGCGGAAGTGCGTTTTTATGACAATGCTCTGGTACGGGGGCTGCTGGTCAGCGCCATTCGTGCCGCTTTGCTGCAAGGAGACCGGCAGACGGCGAATACGGTTAATCTGGAAGAGCTGGTTAATGACAGAATACCTGATTTCGGGTCGCCGGAGCAGAATCTGCCGGAAGTTGCCGTTATGCGGGAGCATGATTATCAGCCGCGGCCGGTTTTTCAGAGTTCGCTGCCGCGTTCTAATTTTCGCAGTCAGGCAAGTTTGCCGGAGCTGGAACGCCTTTATTCGGTTAAAGTAGATGAGCCGCATGAAAATCTGCCGTCTTCAATGACGGAGAAAGCCGGACCGCTCGGTTTGGCCAAGGCGCAGTTTCATAATACGTTTATCATTTCGCAGACGGAAGACAGCATTATTCTGGTTGACCAGCATGCGGCGCATGAACGCATTGTGATGGAGAAAATGAAGAAGGCTCTGGCCGCGGAGGAAAAAGTGGCCACCCAGATGCTGCTGATTCCGGAAGTGGTTGATTTGTCTTTGAGTGAAAAGACCAGAATTATGGAAAATGCCGCCGATTTGGAAAAATTGGGGTTGGTCGTTGAAGAGTTCGGTTCTACGGCGGTTATCGTACGGGAGATTCCGGCTCTGATTGCCAATGCAGACATTAAAAAGCTGATTACGGATCTGGCGCAGGAAATGGCTGAGTGGGGCAAGAGTTTTTCCCTGACGCAGAAGCTGCATCTTGTTTGTGCGACGATTGCCTGTCACGGATCAGTGAGGGCAGGGCGGCAGATGAATATTGAGGAGATGAACCGTTTGCTGCGCGATATGGAGCGGACGGAGCATTCCGGGCAGTGCAACCACGGGCGCCCGACTTATGTGGAATTAAAGATAAAAGACATTGAAAAGCTTTTTGACCGCTGAAACCGTCAATAAAATGCTTGCTTATTAATTTTATTGGTTTATGCTGTCTTTATAGCGAAACTCTGTGGCCAACGAGTTGCCTCTTTATTTGATGATTTTGATATCCTTGCTTTAAAGAAAACAATCCCCACATTGAAAAGTTATTGAAAGGAAACCTTGTGAGTTTCCGTGTTTTAACCTGTTTTTAAAGTAAAGGAAAAAAGTTATGTCAACAGGTACTGTTAAATGGTTTAATATGCAAAAAGGCTATGGTTTTATTGCTCCGGAGAACGGCGGCGCCGATGTTTTTGTTCATATTACGGCAGTGGAAAAGGCCGGTTTCAGAACTCTGAACGAGAATGAAAAAATTGCTTATGATCTGCTTTCCGAAAAAGGCAAAACCTCGGCGGGAAATCTGCGCAAAGCTTAAGCCGGCAATGTTTTGACCGGGAATCCCCGCTGTTTTGCGGGGATTTTTATTGTCCGCTTGAATAAGAAAATAGATTAATTATATAAAAAGTGCTTGACCTTTGGTTCAGTTTTGAGTAAAAGGTTTCTGTTGACTGCAAAGCTGTCTTGTGGAGAGGTGGCAGAGTGGTTTAATGCAGCGGTCTTGGAATCGCAGCAAAGTGAAGATTGGCGAAGAGCGGAGCCACCCGCGATGAGCCGTAAATCGTCGATAAAACGAAGTTTTATTACGGTTTTGAGAATGTCTTCAATGTTATGTATTTTAATGGAGAGGTGGCAGAGTGGTTTAATGCAGCGGTCTTGAAAACCGTCGAGGGGGCGACCCCTCCCAGAGTTCGAATCTCTGCCTCTCCGCCATAAAGAATGCCCCGGTTTGGGGCTTTTTTTGTATGCGGAGATACCGTTCAAACTTCGCAGGCTTGTTTTCACGGGGCAGAGCTTTCAATTCATCCGGGGTTTATTTCGGACGCTGTCGCTGTCCTCATAAGCCTTGGATATCATTGGGCTTGCAGATAAAAATGCCGTTTAAGGCATTTTTACTTAGCGCCTCTCTCCGCCATAAAGAATGCCCCGGTTTGGGGCTTTTTTTTGTATGCGGAGATACCGTTCAAACTTCGCAGGCTCGTTTTCACGGGGCAGAGCTTTCAATTCATCCGGGGTTTATTTCGGACGCTGTCGCTGTCCTCATAAGCCTTGGATATCATTGGGCTTGCAGATAAAAATGCCGTTTAAGGCATTTTTACTTAGCGCCTCTCTCCGCCATAAAGAATGCCCCGGTTTGGGGCTTTTTTTTGTATGCGGAGATACCGTTCAAACTTCGCAGGCTCGTTTTCACGGGGCAGAGCTTTCAATTCATCCGGGGGTTATTTCGGACGCTGTCGCTGTCCTCATAAGCCCGGGATATCTATGCTTCAGGGGGCCAATAGTCGGAATAGATGCGGGAATGAAAGACCCCGCTTTGAGCGGGGGGATCTTTTTTAAGCTACGAATTCGATTTTGAGTTTATGGTCAAAAATCGAAGCGAGGTAATTGAGCTCGCCGATATTCGGGTTGGCGCGGCCTTCCAACAGTGCCTGCAGATAAAACGGTGTCCAGCTGGTCAACTGGGCAAACTTGTCTATTTGCAGCTGATGTTCGGCCATCAGTTGTTGCAACTGACCGGCAATTTCTGCGCGGGTGTGGTTAAGGTTGGTTAAACGCTGTCTTTTTTTCAACATATTACAACTCCGTTTTTGTCTTAAAACTCTCGCCGTCGTCAACGAAATTCGGGCGAAAAATTTATTTGGTTAAAACAAAACCCACCTTTGGAATTAAAGGTGGGGGAGTTGACAACTGCATAACAAACAGTCCGGGTTATTCGTGCATAGCCTTATATTCCCGGCTCCCCCTTGAGAGGAGTCGCTTATTTTGTTATGGGAGCTGTCACACTCCGCAAGCCATCTCTGACCTGCAGAAATTATCTTAAAGGTTAAAAGTTAAATTGCAATTAAAAAAGTATTTGGGTGGAATTTTTGAAATGAAAGGCGGCGAGCTTTGAAACTGTGATCAAGGGAAGCAGAGAAAAAGCAGAAATGCTTTTTCTCTGCCTGTTATGGCTTAAAAGCGGCGGGCAGGGAGGCCTTCGGCCCAGTTTTTTTCAATCTGTTCGAGTGAACGTCCTTTGGTTTCAGGAATGTAACGGAAAGTGAACCACAGGCTGAAAATACCGACCAGTCCGAACATCCAGAAAGTGTAAGCTTCGCCGATATGTTCCAGCAAAACGGGGAACGTGAGCGCAACCAGAAAGTTAAATCCGAAATTGGCCATGGTGCAGATGCTCATGGCAAGGCCGCGGATTTTCAGCGGCATAATTTCAGAGATGATAATCCAGCCGATCGGGCCGAGGGAAAAGGCAAAGCAGGCAATGTAGATGACAATGCTGCCGACGGCAACCCATTTGAGGCTGTTGCCGAGATAATCGGTGAGCCAGAATGATCCGCCGAGAACAAACAGGCTTGCGGTGATGCCGGCCAGTCCGGCATAGAGCAGCGGCTTGCGTCCCAGACGGTCGGTGAAGAAAATGGCGACGAAGGTCATTAAAAAGTTTACCACGCCGACGCCGATGGTGGCGTAAAGAGCTCCCAGCGTGTCGGTGAAACCGGCGGCCTGAAAAATGGTGGCAGTGTAGTAAATGATGGTGTTGATGCCGGTACAAATCTGCATAAACATCATGCCGATGCCGACAATGACCGGCATAAGCATCCAACGGGCAAAAGATGAACGTGACGCGCTTTGAACCGATGTGTTTAAGGTGGCTTTAATTTCTTTGACATGTTTGTCAGCGTCAGTTTCCGGCTCAATTTTACGGAAGATTTCCTTGGCTTCCTTTTCACGCTTTTTGCTGATCAGCCAGCGCGGCGTATCGCCCAGAAAACTGATGCCGACCAGCAAAATCAACGCCGGAATCAAACCGGAACCGAGCATCCAGCGCCAGTTATATTCGCTTAGCGCGAAGATACGGTTAATCAGATAGGAGAAGAGAATGCCGGCAGTGATGGCAAGCTGGTATAGAGAAACCAGCATTCCGCGGACTTTTTGCGGCGAAATTTCAGACAAATACAGCGGTACGACGAAGTTTACCATACCGATTGCCAAGCCGAGAATCATCCGCCCGGCAATCAGCCAGCCGACGGAGGAGGCAAAGCCGCAGAGAATCGAACCGAGGGCGAAGATGACCGCCGTGGCAATAATGACCTTTTTGCGTCCGTACATGTCGGCGAGCACGCCGTTTGCCGCGGCTCCGATAACCGCACCGACCAAAGCCGAACTGACGACCCAGCCTTTGGCCAGACTGGTGAGCGGCCAGGTGTCGTTAATGAACAACAGGGCGCCGGAAATGACTCCGGTGTCAAAACCGGAAAGCAGTCCGCCGAGCGAGGCGACTGCGGCGATGACATAAAGCCAGAGGTGGCGGGGCTTGTAGGAGGAAAAAGCGGATGCGGTCATGGGATAAACCTTTCTGCTGGATTATTAATACTAAAATATATAGCGATTATTATAGCAAAATTAAGAGGTTTTTAAAAGCTCTTTTGTAAAATTTCCGACAGGTATATTTAAGAATGGAATAAAAATGGCATATTCAAAGGTTACGGGCTTGCTGGCAGCAGTGCTGCTGAGCGGAACGATTATCTGTTCGGCGGGAGCCGTCCGGGCAGCGGATAAGGTTGAAGCGCCGGAAGAATATCTGGACTGGCTCGATGACCTGAAAGAGGAGATGATTGACAGGGGCATTTCCAAAAAGACAATCAAAAAAGTGTATGCCGAAGATTATTATCATCCGGAGCCCGAAGTGGTTAAAATCGACCGGAATCAGACGGAATTCGTACTTACTTTTACCGATTATGCCAACCGGGTGGTGACAGCCAAACGGGTGGCCGAAGCGCGGACCAAATATAAGGAACTTTATCCTTTGTTTAAGGATTTGGAAGGGAAATACGGCGTTCCCTTTAATTATCTGGTTGCCTTTTGGGCCATGGAAAGCAATTTCGGGCGGAATTTCGGCAATTATCAGGTGGTGGACGCTTTGACGGTTTTGAGCTATGACCGCCGCCGACCGAAGTTTTTCCGCGAAGAGTTGTATCAGGCTCTGAAAATTATTGACGACTGGGAAATTGACCATACCAAGATGGAAGGGTCATGGGCCGGAGCCATGGGGCATTTTCAGTTTATGCCGTCCACATTCAACGCTTATGCCGTCGATTATAACGGTGACGGCAAAATAGACATTTGGCATTCGTTTGAAGATGCGGCCGCTTCGGCTGCCAATTATCTGCACGAGGCCGGGTGGAAAGCGGGCGAACCTTGGGGAGCCGAGGTTTCGCTGCCGTGGAATTTCGACTATGCTCAGACCGGGCGGACAAAGCTCAAGACGGTTAAAGAATGGGCTGCTGCCGGCGTGCGTCTGGCCGACAATAAAAAGCTGCCTTTTGCCGCCGAAAGCAAGGGGGCTGTTCTGCTTCCCGAGGGCAAAAAAGGCAAGGCTTATCTGGTTTTGCACAATTTTAACGTTATTATGAAATGGAACCGGTCGGAAAACTATGCCCTGGCTGTCGGGCTGCTGGCCGATTATACGGTTTCGGGCAAAAAATGGAAAGCGATGGCACAAGCGCCGGCCGTTCGTCTGAAAGCCGACGATGTGCTGAAGGTTCAGGCTTTTATCAACAAACTGGGGTGGTTTAAGCTTGATGAAGACGGACAGCTGGGCAGCAAAACCCGGGAGGCGATTCAGAAGGTTCAGCAAAAAGCAAAACTGCAGCCGGACGGTTATCCCGATTATCAGCTGCTGAACAAGATAAACAAGTATAATCCGGATATCGGTTTTGCCGTTCCGGTGCAGCCGCGAAAATTACACAGACGGAAATAACAAGCTTTACGAAGCGGAAAAAAAAGTTTAGATTGAACAAAAATAAATTTAAATGGGATTTTTGATGAGACTTAACAAAGTAAACATATTGCTGTGTCTGACAGGCCTGTTTTTGGCGGGTTGCGCCAGCAATGAGGTGAACCTGTCGGATTCTCCTTATTCGCAGGCCGCGGCCATTAAAGGGCAGGGCGGCAGCTATAAGGTGGGCAAACCTTATAAAATTTCAGGACAATGGTATTATCCGAAAGAGGATTACAGCTATTCGGAAGTCGGTATCGCTTCCTGGTACGGGAAAGATTTTCACGCGAAGAAAACCGCCAACGGCGAGAATTATGACATGAATACGCTGACGGCGGCACACCGGACTTTGCCGCTGCCTTCCATTGTGCGGGTAACAAATCTGGAGAACGGCCGTTCGCTGGTTTTACGGGTTAATGACCGCGGGCCTTATGCGAAAAACCGGATTATAGACATTTCCAAGCGCGGAGCGCAGCTGCTGGGGTTTCAGACGCAGGGCACCGCTAAAGTCCGTGTCGATTTGCTGGAAGACGAGAGCAAGGAATTAAAAGCGGCGTTGTTGAACGAACCGATGCCGACGCGCTATGATACACCCAAAAAGGCAACGGCTTATGCGGCAAACCGCATTAGCATTCCCAAGCGGCAGATTGAGGTTTATAAGGCGACCGGGCCGGCAGCTCCTGCTCCGGTAAGCTATCAAGCCTCGAATACGTCTGCCGGCAAGAGCTATTTTGTGCAGGCAGGTGCCTTTTCCAAACAGGATACCGCCCATTCTTTGAGCCGCAAACTGACGCAGTTCGGCAATGCCAGAGTGGCGGAAGCCGATGTGGACGGCAAGCGGTTTTACCGTGTTCGCCTGGGGCCGTTCAGTTTTCCCGAAGAGGCGGAGGTGACTTTGGCCAAGGTCCGCAACTACGGGATTCAGAATGCCAGCGTTGTTCGCGATTAATTATAATGTAAGGATTGAGAGAAAATGAGCTTCAGAACCAAACTCTATACAAGCGTGATTGCCGGTGCCTTTATTTTGGCGGGAGCCGGACAGGCTCTGGCGATTGAGACCACTGCCCGCAATGTTATTCTGACCGATTATGACACCGGGCAGATTCTGTTTGCCAAAGATCATCAGAAAATGGTGCCGCCGGCTTCCATGAGCAAACTGATGACGGTTTACATTATTTTCTCGAAGCTTAAGGACGGTTCGCTTTCGCTGGACGATACCTTTACCGTCAGTGAAAACGCCTGGCGCAAAGGCGGAGCCGCCAGCGGCGGTTCAACGATGTTTTTGAACATCGGCGAGGAAGTCCGGGTTGAGGATTTGATTAAGGGCATTATCATTCAGTCCGGCAATGATGCCTGTATTGTGGCGGCGGAAAATTTGGCCGGAAGCGAAGACGATTTTGCCGTTTTAATGAACAAAACGGCTAAAAAACTGGGGATGAACAACAGTTCTTTTATGAATGCAACCGGGCTGCCGGATCCGAATCACCGGATGTCGGTTGAAGATTTGGCCAAACTGGCAAGACTGATTATTTCCGAATTCCCGGGGTATTATTACCTCTTTTCGCAGAAAACGTTTACGCATAACAACATCACCCAGGGCAACCGCAATCCTCTGTTGTATTCGATGCCGGGAGCGGACGGTCTGAAAACCGGACATACGGAAGAGGCCGGTTTCAGCCTGACGGCTTCGGTTAAACGCGGCGACCGGCGTCTGATTGAGGTTATGACCGGAACCAAGAGCAACAAAGAGCGTTCCGAAGAGGCGGGAAAGATTATGAGCTACGGTTTCCGCGAGTTTGACAATTATGACATTCTGACCAAAGGGCAGAAAATTGCCGAGATTCCGGTCTGGTTCGGAACCGAGAAGAGTGTTGAGCTGGTTGTTAGCGAGAATGTCAAACGGACGATTAAGAAAAACAAAGCCGCCAATGTCAAAATGACGGCGGTTTATGACAAGCCGGTCAAGGCGCCGATTAAAAAAGGCGACAAGCTCGGCGTGGTTAAAGTGGAAATTCCGGGCCAGCCCGATTTTGAAGTTCCGCTGTTGGCAGACCGTGACGTCGGTAAGCTCGGCATGCTCGGCAAAATCGGCGAAAACTTGAAATATCTGGTTTTCGGGGAAAATTAAGATGACATCGCTGAAAGGTAAAGTTGCCACCAAAGACGGAATAGACGGCGAGGAAATTCCCCAGTTGGAGTTTCCTTTTCCGCCGGTTCCCCGTCCCAAGGGCAAGTTTATTACCTTTGAGGGCGGCGAAGGAACCGGAAAATCAACCCAGCTGAAACTGCTTTCTGAGTTTCTGCATCAGCGGAAAATCAACAATCTGACTTCCAAAGAGCCGGGCGGAACCGATATCGGGCAGGAACTGCGGCGTTTGCTGGTAACCGGAGACAAAGACAAGTTTGATGCGGTTGCCGAATGCCTGCTTTATTATGCCGACCGGCGCATTCACCTGACCAATAAGGTGTGGCCGGCATTGAAAGAAGGAACCTGGGTGCTGAGCGACAGGTTTGCGGATTCTACGGTGGCTTATCAGTATTACGGTTATGAGAAAAAGGTGCCGCTGGAAACTCTGAACGGCCTCTATCAGCTGACGGTGGGCGATTTTAAGCCTGATTTGACCATTTTGTTTGATTTGGATCCGAAAATCGGTTTGGAACGTTCTTATAAAAAATCTTTGCAGATGGAAGTTAAGGAAACCCGTTTTGAAGACAGGGGACTGGAATTTCATAACCGCCTGCGCGAAGGCTATCTGGAACTGGCGCAGAGCGACGGCAAGCGTTTTGTGGTGCTGAATGCCAATAAGACGATTGAAGATTTGCACCATGAGGTTATCCGGGTGATTGCGGAAAGGTTTAAAATTTAATGTCAGAGAGTGAAGCGGTCAATATTTTGCCGAAAAACAACAGCTATCTGCTGGGGCAGGAAAAAGCCGAGCAGATTCTGCTGGAAGGGTGGCGGAATAATTCGCTGCACAATTCATGGCTCATCAGCGGCATTGAGGGCATCGGCAAGGCAACGCTGGCTTATCGTTTTGCCAAATTTCTGCTGGCGGCCGATGCCGGCAAGAAAGAGCAATATACCAGTTTGGAGATAAGCGAAAACAATCCGGTGTTCAAACTGGTGGTCAACAATGCCCATCCTGATTTGAAAATTATTGAGCGGGACTATACCGATACCGACCGCCGCAAGATTTTGAAAGCAATCAAAGAGGGTGAGCAGCTTTCCGACGAGGAAATGAAGGGACTGAAAAAGTCGGCTTTTATCCGCGTGGACGACGTGCGGACAATCAATGAGTTTTTGACTAAGCGTTCGGCGGACAATAACTGGCGGATTGTGATTATCGACAGCATTGACGATATGAATCCGGCCAGCGCCAATGCGGTGTTGAAAATTTTGGAAGAACCGCCATACAAAACGGTGATGATGCTTATCAGTCATAATCCGAACAAGCTGCTGCCGACGATCCGTTCGCGCTGCGCCAAGCTGCAGCTGCCGCCGTTGGCGGACAATCAGGTTGCCAGTCTGCTGCGGCGGTATCGCCCGGCTTTGGCGGAAAAGGCCGTTCAAAGTCTGGTCGGCATTGCTTCGGGCAGTATCGGCAAAGCTTTGGCATATGCCGATAACAATGCTTTGGGTAAGTATGACGATTTGTCCAAGATCGTTTATGCCAAAAACAAGTTCAGTATTGCCGATTTGCTGGCTTTTTGCGATGCGGCGGTGAGCGATGAAGACAGCTATTATCTGATTCAGGAACTGGTTTTGAAATTTATTGCCGAAAACGTCAGAGCAAGCGATCATCCCGACGAACTGGCGGGAGCCTGGGACAACGCCATTAAGGTTTTTAACGAGACGGAGAGATTAAATCTTGATAAAAAGCAGGCTTTGATTAATATTATTACCAATGTGATTAAAGTGATTTAATAAGGAGAGCTATGTTAGTCGACAGCCATTGTCATTTGGACTTTAACGATTTTGAAGAAGATTTTGATGAAATTCTGGAGCGGGCCAGAGCCAATGGCGTGACGGCAATGCTGAATGCCGGAAATAATATTGACGAGCTGGACAATCAGCTGGCTTTGTCGGAAAAGTATCCGTTTATTTATACGGCAGTCGGGGTGCATCCCGATAATGCCTCCGAATATGAAAGTCTGACGGCGGCGGATTTGCTGGCGCAGACGCATCATAAGAAAGTGGTGGCTATCGGCGAGTGCGGGCTGGATTATTACTATGACAACTGCCCGCGCGATGTGCAGATAAAGGTTTTCAGAGAGCATATCAAGGCTGCGCAGGAGAGCGGGCTGCCGCTGATTATCCATACCAGAGAAGCAGAGGAAGACACGATGTCGCTGTTGGACGAAGCCTATAAGGAAAAGCCTTTCGGCGGCGAATTCCATTGTTTCACCGGTTCGCAGAAAATGGCAGATTTCGGCCTTTCCATTGGTTTTTATCTTTCCGCCTCGGGCATAATTACCTTTAACAAAAGCAATGAACTGCGGGAGGTTTTTGCCCGTCTGCCGCTGGAACGTCTGTTGGTGGAGACGGATTCGCCGTTTTTGGCTCCGGTGCCCAAGCGCGGGCGCCGCAATGAGCCTGCATTTGTGCTGCATACGGCGGAAAGACTGGCTCAACTGCGCGATTTGCCGCTGGAAAAACTGGCGCAGATTACGTCAGACAACTTTTACCGTCTGTTCCGCAAGGCCAGCGATAAAGGGAGATATGATTATAAATGAAACAGTTAACCATTCTGGGCAGCGGCGCGGCTCCCGGCGTTCCGTCGCTGGGGAGAGGCTGGGGGGCCTGCGACCCGCAAAACCCTAAAAACCGGCGTTTGCGGACGTCGGCGTATCTGGAGTACGACGGGGTCAGGTTATTAATCGACACGTCGCCGGATTTGCGTTTGCAGCTGCTGGCAAATGATATTCGCTATTTGGACGGGGTGCTTTATACGCATGCGCATGCCGACCATGTGCACGGCATAGACGATATCAGGGAGATTAACCGGATTATCCGGCAGAATTTGCATTTTTATGCCGGAGAAAAGACGGTTCGTTATATCAGGCATAATTTTTCTTATCTGCTTTCAAAGCCGAACAAGGTCAACGATGTGGTCAGGCTGCCGAGTATGGTGCCGAATATTATCAAAGCCAACCGTCCGTTTGACATCAAAGGCCTGAAAATTATGCCGATTAAGCTGTTGCATCATTGTCCGGAATGCTTGGGATATGTGTTTAATGACGGGGAAATCGTTTATATTGCCGATTTTAAGGTGATTGCCGAAAGCGGTTACAAGCGGATTCTGCGGCGGCCGAAACTGTTGGTTTTGCCGCTGACGACGCCTTACGGGCAGCCGGCGCATGCCGGTTTGGCCGATGTGCTGGCCGTCATTGAGCGGATTAACCCGGAAAAGGCGGTCATTAACCATATGGCAACGGAATGCGATTATAATCAGGTTATGCTGGAGACGCCGGAGAATGTGGTTCCGGCTTATGATAATATGAAAATTGGAATAGAAGATTAGCGAGGTTTTGGCATGTTGTGTATTTATCATGTGGCAGACAGCGACGGAAAAGGTTCCGGCGCTATTGTGCGGACGGTTTATCCGGGAATAGAACTGATGGGGCTGAATCATGACATGGAAATTCCTTATGACGAAATCCGCAAGCATGAGAAGGTTGTGGTTTGCGACTTTGCCTTGCCGGTCGATTTTATGTTTGAACTGAATGAGAAAATCGATTTTACCTGGATTGACCATCATGCTTCGGTGATTAATGAATACAACGAGAAGCTGGCCAGCGGCAAGTATAAGGAAATTAAAGGACTGCGCCGTATCGGCACGGCGGCTATCGTGTTAAGCTGGGAATATTATTATCCGGACAAGCCGGTACCGGAAGGGGTTATTCTGCTCGGAAAAAACGATGTTTTTGATTTGCGTGACGACCGAGTCCGTCCGTTTGAATATGCTTTTCAGGCCAACGGCGTCAATGCGCCGACCGATGAAATATGGGACAAGCTGTTTGACGGACGCCTGAATGTGGCGGATACGGTTGAAAAAGGACGGGCGATTTTGTCGTGGATTAAGGTGCGCAATTACCGTCTGGTGCGGAGCATGGCTTTTGAAAGCGAATATAAGGGGTTGAAGTGCATTTGTTCCAATATGCCGCAAGGTTATTCCGAGTTTTTTGATTCGCTGGAGAATATTCAGGATTATGACTTTATGGTCAATTTCTTTATGAACAAACAAAACCGTTGGAATTTGTCTTTTTACAGCGACAAAGAGAACATTGACGTGTCTAAAATTGCGGCGGAATTCGGCGGCGGCGGGCATCTGCATGCGGCCGGAGCTTCCAAACTGCCGGAGCTGCCCGCGTTTTTGAGAAGAAAACATGACTAAGCATTGGTCAAAAGTCGAATATCTGCATGAAACAGTAACCAACCCGAATATTATCGTCAAGGGAACCCACAGTTATTACAGCGATGCCTGGAGCGGCTGTTTTGAAGATTGTGCCGTGCGTTATCTGTACGGTGACAAATACAGCCGTGAACATTGGGAACCGCAATGGAAAATCGACCGGCTTTATATCGGCGATTATGTGAGCATCGGGGCGGAAGCGGTTATTCTGATGGGCGGCAACCATACGCACCGGACGGACTGGTTCAGTTGTTATGCCCATTTGGACAAGATTGCCGAAGAATATCAGGCAAAAGGGGATACGGTTATTAAAGACGGCGTGTGGATCGGCATGCGGGCAATGATTATGCCCGGAGTGACAATCGGCGAAGGAGCGGTTGTGGCAGCGGGCGCCGTGGTGACTAAAGACGTTGAACCTTATACAATAGCGGGCGGAAATCCGGCAAAGGTCATTCGCCGGCGCTTTCCCGAAGAAACTGTCCGGCGGCTGACGGCTTTGCATATTTATGATTTGCCGGAGGAAAAGCTGGTCCGGCTTCATGACCTGTTGTGCGGAAACGATATAGCCGCGTTGGAAAAGGCGGTTGAAGCCCTCTGAGACGATGCTTATATTAACCTCTGATGTTAAAACAGCGGAGGAGGGTGATATGCATTTTAATTACTATATGCCGACGCGGGTTATTTTCGGCCGGGGAAGGCTGAAAGAATTGGCTCAGGCCGAGTTGCCGGGAAAAAAGGCTTTAATTGTAATTACCGGCGGCAATTCGATGCGAAAATTCGGATATTTGGATAAGGTTCAGGCGCTTTTGCGGGAGAACGGCGTTGATTCAACCGTTTTTGACAAGGTTTTGCCCAACCCTATTGAGGCGCATGTGGAAGAGGCGGCAGAACTGGCCCGCAGGGAAGAATGCGATTTTGTGATTGGCTTGGGCGGCGGCAGTGCGATTGATTCGGCCAAATCGATTGCGATTATGGTGAACAACGGCGACAACCGTTATTGGGATTATCTGAAAGGCAAAGCTTCAATTATGCAGCCGGTGCTGCCGATTGTGGCTATTCCGACGACTGCCGGAACGGGAACGGAAGCTGATCCCTGGACCGTGATTACCAATGCCGATACCAATGAAAAAATAGGCTTTGGAATTGATGCAACGTTTCCGCGGCTGTCGATTGTCGACCCGGAGCTGATGGTTTCGGTTCCGCCGCTATTTACGGCTTATCAGGGAATGGACGCTTTTTTTCACTCGGCAGAGGGGTATCTGGCTAATGTGGCGCAGCCGGTGAGCGATTTGTATGCGTTGGATTCAATCCGGCGGATAACCGAGTTTTTACCGCAAGCGGTCGAAAACGGGCAAAATTTGCAGGCGCGCGAGCAGATGGCCTGGGCCAGCACTCAGGCGGGAATGGTGGAAAGCATGTCAAGCTGCATTTCCGAACACTCGATGGAGCATGCTTTGTCGGCATTCTATCCCGATTTGCCGCACGGGGCAGGGTTGGTTGCGCTGTCGCTTCCTTATTACGGTTATCTGATGAAAAAAGAGAAAAATAAAATTGCCGTGCGTTATATGGAAATGTCACGGGCAATGGGAGAGGCCGGCAACGGACCGGAAGATTTTCTGACGGCTTTACGAAAGCTGATTAAAGCGGTCGGTTTGGATGACTTGAAATTATCGTCTTGGGGCGTTTCTCCCGAAGAGGCGGAGAAACTGGCGGAAAATTCATTTCTGGCAATGGGCGGGCTGTATAACCTTGATCCCATCCGTTTAGACCGGCATGATGCCGCCTGCATTATCCGCGAGGCGATACATTAAGGCGGTAAGGCAGCAAAAGATACCCCCGCTTTTGAGCGGGGGGATCTTTTTTAAGCTACGAATTCGATTTTGAGTTTATGGTCAAAAATCGAAGCGAGGTAATTGAGCTCGCCGATATTCGGGTTGGCGCGGCCTTCCAACAGTGCCTGCAGATAAAACGGTGTCCAGCTGGTCAACTGGGCAAACTTGTCTATTTGCAGCTGATGTTCGGCCATCAGTTGTTGCAACTGACCGGCAATTTCTGCGCGGGTGTGATTGAGATTGGTTAAACGTTGTCTTTTTTTCAACATGTTACAACTCCGTTTTTGTCTTAAAATTCTCGCCGTCGTCAACGAAACTCGGGCGAAAAATTTATTTGGTTAAAACAAAACCGCCCTGTCGTCAGAAACAAGGCGGGGAGTTAGCAACTGTAGTAGAACAGTCCGGATTATTCGACCATATAGGCTTATCTCTCCGGCTCCCCTCAAAAGGAGTCGTTCTTTTTCTACTAGGAGCTGCTACACTCCGCAAGCCATCTCTGACCTGCGGAAGTTATCTTAAAGGTTAAAAGTTAAATTGCAACTAAAAAATAAAGATGATTTCCTTGTGATGGATGCTCCGGTCAAGCCGGAGCATGACAGAAATATTGTGCCGGAGCATGACAGAGAGAAAAGCCGGAGCATGACAGAAATATTGTGCCGGAGTATGACGAAGAGAAAAGCCGGAGCATGTCTTTCTGAGGTATTGAGCAATGAAAATTTACCAATATGTCACATTCCGGCCTGACCGGAATGTCCAAGAGGTGATGGCTGAAGGGTAGGTTGTAGATTGCCCGATCAAGTCGGGCAATGACAGTAATGGGGCAGGCAAAAGCAGGGTGGAAAAGGGATTTTTTGCTTGTTAATTGGTGAAATATGTGTAAGATTAAGCGGTAAATTTAAGCAAAAATAATAAAAACGGAGATTAACTTTCATGTCTAAGATATTGATTACATCAGCTTTGCCTTATGTTAACGGGGTGCCTCATCTGGGGCATTTGGTCGGTTGTCTGCTTCCGTCAGACGTTTATGCCCGTTACATGCGAATGATGGGACATGAAGTGTTATATGTCTGCGGAACCGATGAGCACGGTACGCCGTCGGAAGTGGGTGCGGCGAAAGAAGGCATGGATGTTGCCGACTACTGCCTGAAATATCATAACCGCCACAAAGAAGCCTATGATGCCTTTAATCTGTCGTTTGACTATTTCGGGCGCACCAGCAGTGAGCAGAACAGGGAAATAACCTATCATATTTTTGAACAGCTGGATAAAAACGGTTTGATTGAAGAAGAAAGCATCAAGCAGATTTTCTCGATTGATGACAACCGTTTTCTGCCTGACCGCTATGTGACCGGAACCTGTCCGCACTGCGGTTATGACAAAGCCCGCGGTGACCAGTGCGAGAACTGCACCAAGGTTTTGGATCCGACGGAACTGATTAATCCGCGGAGCACGATTTCAGGTTCGACCAATTTGGAAGTGCGCGAGACCAAACATCTGTTTTTGAATTTGCCGAAGCTGGAAAAACAGCTGGCGGAATGGGTGAAAAGCAAAGAGCCGTTTTGGCCCGACGTAGCTTATTCCATTGCCCAGAAGTGGCTTAAAGAAGGTTTGCGCCCGCGCTGTATCACCCGCGATTTGAAGTGGGGTTTTCCGGTGCCGAAAAAAGGTTTTGAAGACAAGGTTTTTTATGTGTGGTTTGACGCGCCGATCGGCTATCTCGGCATAACAAAGCAGTGGGCCGACGAAAAACCGGGCGAGAGAAACTGGAAAGACTGGTGGCTGGACGCGAAAGACGTTTATTATGTTCAGTTTATGGGCAAGGACAATGTGCCGTTCCACTCGATTTCTTTTCCGGCGACGCTGCTGGGAACCGGTGAAAACTGGACCAAGGTGGATTATCTGAAAGGTATGAGCTATTTGACCTTTGAGGGCGGAAAGTTTTCAAAATCAGAACAGCGCGGCGTGTTTGCCGAAGACGCTGTTAAGGAGTTTCCGGCGGATTACTGGCGCTATTGGCTTATTTCCAATGCGCCGGAAGCTTCGGATTCCAGCTTTACGTTTGATTTGTTTGCCGGCGTGGTCAACAAAGATTTGAACGGGGTGCTGGGTAATTTTGTTTCCCGGGTAATGAAAATGACCGCTTCCAAAATCGGGGCGGAAGTTCCGGCCGGCGGGGAAATGACCGAAGTTGAAGAAAAACTGATTGCCGATTTGCAGGAAAAAGCCGACAATTACTGCAAATATATGGAAGGGTTGGAATTTAAGAAGGCGATGAACGAGCTGCGCGCCATCTGGGTGGACGGCAACAACTATATTTCGGTTACCGAACCCTGGACGGTTATCAAAACGGATCCGGCACGGGCGGCGGCTATTTTGCGGGTCTGCCTGAATCTTATTCGCATTTATGCTCTGCTGAGCGCTCCGGTTATGCCGGAAACTTCAGCCAAAATTCTTGCCAAATTCGGTTTGAATGCGGCAGACATGCCGGTTTTGAAAGGCTTTAACGCGGCCAAGGAAATCGAGGCTTTGCAGCCCGGACATAAATTTGAAGTCGGCGACGCTCTGTTTGAGCGGATTGCTCCGGAAAAAACCGAAGAGCTGAAAGCAAAATACGGAAGTGATAAGAAATGAGAATGAGAAGAAGAGAAGACGATAATATTTATCCGTTGCGCGGTTGGAAAGCCCTGCTGCACAAAACGATAATGCTTTTGCTGTTTCCGCTGCGAAAGCCGTTAATCTTTTTTCCCGTGTTGTTTATTCTGTTTATGGCACCGACGTTCCGCGGCGTCAAACCGGCGGAGGTTCATCTGTGGTATTGGAGCAAAATTAAGCAATATACGTCTGTTGTGACCGGTTTTGTTTCCGAAAAGACTAAAGATGTTCTTCCCAAGGATTTTAAAATAACCATGCCGTCTCTGACGGAGAAAAAAAGTCAGGCCGAAAAGGGGACTGATAAGCTGGTCGATTTTCCGAGCGTTGACGTTAATGCCAACCGCCGGGCTATTTTCGAGCGGGCCAGCGGTGCACCGAGACCGGTAGATATTGTCGAAGTTCCCGATTATGCAGAGGAAATTCCGGTTGACAGCGATTTGCCCGCCGAAAATACCGATGCCGCAGCCGATGATTCCGAAATTCCGGCAATTGCGGAGGAAAGTGTTCGGGAAGAGGTTCCGCAGCCGGTGAAAAGAAAGGTTAAGCGCAATCTGCCGTTGATTTATCTGGACGAACCGAAGGAAGTCATCGGCGTGACCAAGGTTTATAATGCCAATGAAATCGAGGTGGACGGAACTTACATCTTTCTGTATGGCATTTATGTCAATCCGGAGACCGAACTGGGACTGGAAGCCAAGAAGTTTTTGGAAAACGTGGTTAAAAATCAGGTCGTCCGCTGCAGTATTGTTGCCTATACGTTTCAGGATATTGCAACCGGAATGTGCTATGTGGGCGGAGAAAACATCAACCAGATGCTGGTAACTCACAAGTTTTCAAAAAACGTGGCGTTGTAAAGACCGTTTTGATTAAAAGGAAATGCTCTGATGTGGCAGCCGGTTTTAATGATTAACGGATATCTGATAAGCGTGCTGGGGTTGGCGATGCTGATTCCGGCATTCTTGGATATGTATTGGACCAGAGCCGGCTGGTCGCATTTTCTGAGTTCATCGATTATTTGCCTGTTTATCGGTTTGTCGTTGTTTCTGGCCAACCGGATGAATATTAAGAAAATTACGCTGCAGCAGGGGTATTTGATTACGGTCTGCGGCTGGGTGAGCCTGACTTTGCTGGGAACGCTCCCTTTTTTGCTTTATGGTTCCATTCCTCATTTTGCCGATGCTTTGTTTGAAACGATGTCGGGGTTGAGCACGACCGGAGCAACCATTCTGCCAGATGTCGAGATTATGCCGAAGGCAATATTGCTGTGGCGGTCAATTCTCAGCAGTCTCGGCGGTTTGGGAATCGTTATGTTTGCCGTGGCCATGCTGCCGTTTTTGGGAATCGGGGGAATGCAGATCTTTCAGCGGGAAAATTCGGATATTGATGACAAGTTTATGCCGAAGTTCAATTATATCGCCAAGCGTATTATGCTGGTTTATATTTTGCTGACCGCGGCCTGCACGGTTTCGCTGTATGGGGTAGGGATGTCTTGGTTTGATGCGGCGAATCATGCCATGTCGGCGATTGCGACCTGCGGCCTGGGAATAAAGAATGCCTCCGTCGGTTTTTATGACAGCGTCAGCGTTGAGGTCGTTTTGTCGCTGTTTATGGTTTTAGGCGCTTTGCCGATGACCTTTTATATTATGCTGGTGCAAAATCAGGATTTGCATTCTTTTCGGACGCAGCAGGTTATCACTTTTTTGAAGGTGTTGGCGGTTTATATTCTGTTTACGTCCTGCTGGCTGGTGTTTGAAGGGGTTTACGGCTTTTGGGAGGCGCTGCGCTATTCATCGTTTAACATTATTTCAATTGTGACGACAACCGGTTTTGCCTCAACCGACTATATGCAGTGGGGCGCTTTTGCCGGAACATTGTTTATCATTTTTGCTCTGACGGGCGGTTGTACGGGATCGACCTCCGGTTCTATAAAGATTTTTCGCTGGCAGGTGATTTTGGCCTTTCTTCGCAAATCTTTGACAATTGCCACGGATCCCAACCGCGTTTTGCCGATAAAAGTCGGTTCTTTAACCGTCAGCAATGCGGTCGTTTCATCGGTTTTTGTGTTTTTTGCCGGATATATGCTGAGCATTGCCGCTTTGAGCGTTTTGGTGGCTTTAAGCGGGCTGTCTTTTGAAACCGCATTCAGCGCGGTTATTGCCTGTATTACCAACTCGGGCCCCGGAGTCGGCCCGATTGTCGGCCCGGCCGGAAATTTCAGCAGTTTGCCCGACGCGGCAAAGTATGTGCTGGCGTTTGCCATGCTGCTCGGGCGCTTGGAAGTCGTGACAATTTTGGTCGTTTTTACAAAAAATTTCTGGCGCAAGTAAAATAATTCTTGTTTTTTAGACAAAATGTGATATTAGCTGAAAACATAAATGAATTATTGTTTCACTTTAAATTTTTATCGAGATGAAGAAGTATATTGTTACAGAAGTAAAGGCGGCTTTTGACGGAATTGCAAATTTGCCGCAGAAAGAGAATTTGAGCTTGGAAGACATTCAGCAGAGTTTGCCGAACATTTTGGCAGGAACTTCGTATGAAGCAGATACCTATGAGGTTATTTTCCACGGGTATTTTAAGACTAAAGCGGTTGTTTTTGTCAATTCTTATGAAGATAAGAAGCTCAGCTTTTCTCCGATTGCCGCTTATTCGTTCTTCGGTTTGTTTGAGATTAACGGAGAACGCGTTTTGGTAAGTTTTCGCGATCCGCGTACACCGGTTAAAGCGAAGATATTTGTCGTCAGACTGGAAAGCATAGACGACAGAGTGACCAGAATGCAGAATATGTTTGAAAAGCATGAGCTGCAAAAAAACAGCAGCGGAATAATGGTCAAACGCAGTATTCTTTCTGTATAAAGCTTTATTCAGCGGAGAACTCTTCGGCCGAGAGGCCGGGGAGTTCTTTTTTTTAGGTTGGATTCCGGCTAATCGTGATTATATCCCTGTCAGCAATGTTTTTTTAGGAGTGAGAGTCATGGATGATATAGATAATTTGGAAAAGCTGGCCAAACTGAGGGATCGCAATATTTTGAACGAAGAGGAATATGTCAGCCTCAAACAGGCAATTATCAGCCGCCATGTCGATTATAAAGGCGGCGCCAAAAGCGGTGTGGCTTATGTGGTTTTGGGATGGCTGCTGGGGTTGTTCGGAGTGCACAATTATTATGCGGGCTATACGCGAAAAGCCACAATTCAGCTTTTGATTACGCTGTTTTCGGGTTTTTTGTGTTTTATTCCGCTGGTTTTTGTGCAGGTTTGGGCAATTGCGGAGATTTGTCTGATTAACAAAGATGCGGCAGACGTTCCGTTCAGGGAAGATGTGAGTTTGGTTAAAATTCTGCGGATTGCCGCGGTTGCTTTTTATATTGTTCTTTATTTTCTCTCTTTTCTGGGAATGTACGGCAATCCGGAACCACAGCCGTCCAATCCTCCGGCCGCTTTTACCCAGCTGCCGCCGCAGGGGCGTCCTGCTTTTATGCTGGTTCCTTAAAGACAGGCTGATCTTGGTGCAAAAAAAGAGGTATCAAAAAAGATACCTCTTTTTTTATATATTGCGACGGTTTAGCTTAGGCTTCTTCCTCCGCGGGCTCGTCATCGCCAATCATTTCGGTCGTCAAATGTCCGGCATCAGCACGGATTTTGTTCTCGATTTCGTCGGCAATTTCAGGATGGTCGCGCAGGAACAATTTGGCGTTTTCGCGTCCCTGGCCGAGTTTTTCGCCTTTGTAGGAGAACCAGGCGCCGGCTTTTTCAACCAGTCCGGCTTTGATGCCGAGATCAATCAGTTCGCCGGTTTTGGAAATGCCTTCGCCGTACATGATGTCGAAATCAACAACCTTAAACGGGGGAGCAACTTTGTTTTTGACGATTTTGACGCGGGTTTGACTGCCGATGACATCGTCTTTGTCTTTAATGGAGCCGACGCGGCGAATGTCAATGCGGACGGAGGCGTAGAATTTGAGGGCGTTACCGCCGGTGGTGGTTTCCGGATTGCCAAACATGACGCCGATTTTCATGCGGATTTGGTTGATGAAGATGATCAGCGTGTTGGAACGGGAGACGGTGGAGGTCAGTTTACGCAGTGCCTGGCTCATCAAACGGGCCTGCAGCCCCATGTGCGAATCACCCATTTCGCCTTCCAGTTCGGCTTTCGGCACCAAGGCAGCCACAGAGTCGACAACCAGAACGTCAATGGCGCCGGAACGGACCAGCGTGTCGGCAATTTCAAGAGCCTGTTCACCGGCATCCGGCTGGGAAATCAGCAGATTTTCAATATCTACGCCGATTTTTTTGGCATAGCCGGGGTCAAGCGCATGTTCGGCGTCAATAAAGGCACAGGTGCCGCCTTTTTTCTGAGCCTGAGCGATGACGCTCAAAGCCAGCGTCGTTTTGCCGGAGCTTTCCGGGCCGTAGATTTCGATAATGCGGCCTTTGGGCATTCCGCCGATGCCGAGCGCGATGTCGATGCCGAGCGAACCGGTGGAGATGGCTTCAATGTCAATATGGCTGTTTTGGCCGAGGCGCATAATCGAGCCTTTGCCGAAAGCGCGTTCAATCTGGCTCAGCGCGGCGTCAAGTGCTTTATCTTTTTCCATGTCGTCTTTCTTTCTGTATGGTTGAACAAATTAATGATATTACTGTTATCCGCCTTATTTGTAAAAATTACAATTTGCCGATGACAGTTATCCCGATGAAAATCATAATGTACTACTTTTGTTCTTTTTGCAAGAGGAATTTTCAAAAAAAATTCTTATCTTTTTTCGGGCTTGCCGGCGACGAGAACTTTTTTCAGCTGGCGTTCGTCAAGCTGTTGATATTCCTCGAGTGCGGCGGTGAAAACGGCGCCGAAAATGACAACGGCCCAGGCCAGGTACATCCAAATCAGAAAGATGGGCAGGGTGGCCAGGGCGCCGTAGAGGGTTTTGTAAGTGGCGGTCATGGTTATGGCACTGGTGAAGCCTTTACGGAGCAGCCAGAACAGAATAATTGCGACCAGAGCACCGAAAAAGGCGTTTTTGATATGAACTTTTTTGTTGGGAACCAGCACATAAACCAGAAGCAGCAGAAAAAGGTTGATGGCGGCAGGCAGGAGATTGCCGAGCATAATGCCTTTGCCGGCCATGTCTTCAGGCATCATCTGCTGCAGGGTGAACAGGTAGCCGCGGAGGGAAAAAACGGCGCCGAGCAGCAGCGGACCGAGAGTGATGACAGTCCAGTACAGTGTTACTTTGGTGGTGAATCGCCGCGGACGGGTGACTTTGAAAATGAAGTTCAGGCTGTTTTCAATGGTTGAGAGCATTAAAATGGCGGTGATGGCCAGCCCGACGACGCCGATGGTGGTCAGCTGTCCGGTGGCGTTCAGAAATTCGGAAAAATACTGGCTGACTTCCTGCTCGATGGTGGGAACAAAGTTTTTGAGCAGAAAATCTTCAATTTGTCCTCTGACGCTGTTGAAAACGGGAAAGGCCGAAAAAATAGCCAGGCCGATGGCAAACAGTGGAACGATGGCAATCAGCGAGGTGTAGCTGAGCGAGGCGGCAACCCGGAAAATAGTGTCGTTTTTGGCTCGTTTGGAAAGGAAAAACAGAAATTCCCGGCAGGTGGCAAACATTTGTCCGAATTTGTTTTTAAGGCCGTTTTTTAAAAGAGTTTTCCAATACATACCTGTCTCGCAAAAAAAGTTGTTTACAAAGGACGCAGAATTTATTAATAAACTAGCTATTAAATTTCTACATTAATTTTATTAATAAAGCAAAGGAAAATATTATGACTACAGCAGCACCGCTTATGGCAGGTAAAAAAGGCCTGATTATGGGTCTGGCTAACGATAAGTCAATCGCCTGGGGCATTGCTCAGGCATTGGACGCCCAAGGCGCACAAATTGCATTTTCTTATCAGAACGAAGCTTTGGAAAAAAGAGTTAAACCGCTTTCGGAGACTCTGAGTTTTGAACCGACTTTGATTCAATGCGACGTGACCGACTCTGCCAGCGTTGAAGCCTGCTTTAAAGAACTGGGCGAAAAATGGGGCAAAATCGATTTTGTTGTTCATGCCATTGCTTTTTCTGACAAAAACGAACTGAAAGGCCGCACAATCGATACCACGCTGCCGAACTTTTTGAACACAATGCATATTTCCTGCTATTCTTTGCTCGAGACTTGCCGCTGCGCTTCGCCTTACATGAGCGAAAACGGTTCCATCGTTACCCTGACTTATCTGGGCGGCGAAAGAACTCTGCCGAATTATAACATTATGGGCGTTGCCAAAGCAGCTTTGGAGGCCGCCGTTCGTTATGCCGCAGTTGATATGGGACAGCAGGGCGTTCGCGTTAATGCAGTTTCCGCCGGCCCGATTAAGACTCTGGCTGCTTCAGGTATCGGCGATTTCCGCAAAATTCTGCGTTGGAATGAACTGAATGCCCCGCTGCAGCGCAACGTTACTCAGGAAGAAGTCGGCCGTGCCGCTCTGGCTTTGCTGTCTCCTTTGGGCGAGGCCATTACCGGTGAGGTTCTGCATGTTGATGCGGGATATCATGTCGTCGGCATGGTTTCGTTGAAAAATGCACATGAATCCGGTGAGGTTTTGGCCGAATTCTAAGCCGTTTTTGATTTTGCGAAGGCCGGGCGGGTAACCGATCCGGCCTTTTATTTGGCATAATGCGTTGTTATATTGTGGAAAAAACAAGAAAAACTTGTGATATGCCGTAAGCCGCCTATACTTAAGCACAGGTGACAAATGAAAGAGGTTCAGATGACGGAATTTAACAAGCCTTTTCCGGAACTAAAGATAAAGAAAAGCAAAGCGGCGGCTGCGCGCATTTTGCTAAAATCGCTTACTTATTCGTTTGCGTTGTTCGGATTGCTGTTTATTTTACTGTTGGTCGTTTTGGCAAATATGCTGGGAAGTCCGTCTGTGATGGTGCATCCCGTGCCTTCACGGGCCGTTCTTACGCTTGACTTGGACCGCCCGTATCCGGAAAGCCGCAGCGATGATTTGCTGGCGGAGTTCAGCGAAGAGCCGTCGCTTTCTTTTTATGATTTGATTAAGGCTGTTAATGTGGCGGCTTTGGACAATAAGGTTCAGGCTTTGGTGGCCGATGTCGGCAATACCAGTCTGGGGCTGGCGCAGATTCAGGATTTGAGAGAGGCGGTGAAAGCGTTTCGTTCGACCGGCAAAAAGGCTTATCTCTATTCTTCGGGCATGGGCAGTTTCGGCGGCGGTACGGACGATTATTATCTGGCATCGGCCTTTGACGAGATATGGATGCAGCCGAATACCGAAATCGGCATTACCGGTTTGAACATTGAAGTTCCCTTTTTGAAAGGTTTGCTGGACAAAGTGGGAATAACGGCCGAATTTTATGCCCGGCATGAATATAAAAATGCTGCGGCTTCTTTTCTGAACAGCGCCTTTACGCCGCAATACCGGGAAGAAACGGAGCGTCTTGGGCAGAGCCTTTATGACCGGATTGTCGCAGATGTCTGTGCCGACCGAAAACTTGATGAAAATATTTTCCGCCGGCTGGTCAACCGGGCGCCTTTGTCTGCGGATGAGGGACTGAAAGAAGGCTTGATTGACAAAACGGCCTTTAAACCGGATTTGCTGGAAAAGGTTTTGGATGAGACCAAAGGCGAAATGATAGACGTGTATGATTATGCCTATAGTTTGGAGGAAAGCGGCAAAAAACTGCCGACCATTGCCTTTCTGGTGGTTGACGGAACCATCAGCGGCGGAAAGAGTCTGAGCAATCCGTTGCAGGGGGAGAGCATTGTCGGGTCAGAAACGCTGATTCAGCAGCTGGACGAAATTGCCAACAACAAATATGTGAAAGCGCTGCTTCTGCGGATTAACAGTCCGGGCGGCAGTTATACGGCTTCCGCCGAAATTTGGAATGCCTTAAGCCGTCTGAAAGAAAAACGCAAGCTGCCGATTGTGGTTTCGATGGGAGATTATGCCGCTTCCGGCGGTTATTTCATTGCGCTTCCGGGGGATAAAATTCTGGCGGAAGCATCGACGGTAACGGGCTCTATCGGTGTGCTGGGAGGCAAGATGGTTTTGGCCGGCCTGTGGGATAAGCTTGAGATTAACTGGGGCGAAGTCAAGTTTGGCGACAATGCCGGCATTTTATCGGCAAATCATAAATTCAGCGAGCGGGAAAAAGAGGTTTTCAATCGGTCGCTGGACAATGTTTATCGCGATTTTACCGCAAAAGTTGCCGCGGCAAGGAATATTTCGCCTGAGAAAATGGACAAGCTGGCGCGGGGCAGGGTATGGACCGGTATTCAGGCGGTTGAAAACGGTTTGGCCGATGAAATCGGCGGAATAGACCGGGCTGTCGCGTATGCCAAGCAACTGGGCGGTATTCCTCCCAAAAGCCGCTTCGGAATCGCCTATTATCCGAAAGCCAAAACGCTGCAGGAAAAAATTGCCGAGCTGGTCGGCGGCGGTCCGAAAATATCGGTTAATAAAGTTATAAATCAAATGGGACTTGATATTGAATCGGTTAATATGCTAAAAAGATTGCAATATGAAACGGTTTTACCTCCGTTTAAGCTGGATTTGTGAAGAAAAGGAACAAAGAATGGCAATAGATAAGGAAACAGTCAAAAAAGTGGCGTTTTTGTCGCGCCTGCGGATTGAAGACGATAAAATTGAAGCAACCGAACAGGAATTTAATAAAATTCTGAATTGGATTGAGCAGTTAAACGAAGTTAATACCGATGATGTCGAGCCGCTGGTGTCGGTTAACGAGAGCAATATTGTCTGCCGCGAAGACAAAGTGACCGAGGGCAATCAGTCGGCGGCAGTGCTGGCTAATGCTCCGCAGGCGGAATATGGATATTTTGTCGTTCCCAAGGTGGTGGAATAAGCGGTTTTTTCTGTTGTGCGGTTCAGGCCGGGCCATGCGGGGATTTTAGAAAAGGTGTGCCGATGAAAAAAAATGTGAAACTTGTGCTGTTGATTGCCGTACTGGCTTTGTTAGGCTGGGGAATATGGAAAGCCTGGAGCATATACAAGGTTGTTCAGGGAATTCGGGAGAATGTGCCCGGTGTGAGTATGGGAAGTGACGGCATTAATCTGGTGAAAGAAGATTCCCAAGGTAATAAGTTTAACGTTAAAATCGGGCCGAACGGTTTGTCAATCGTCGGCAGCAAAGACGGAAAACCGGTTGAAATCAAGGTTGATGCCGCCGGTATGCAGGTCGGCCGGGACGGAAAGCAATTTCAGATACCGATGGAAGAATTAAAAGAGCAGTTAAAATTGATTAAAGGTGCAAAAAAAGAGAGTGTAGAATGAGTGATTTAACCAAGCTGACAATAGCCGAAACCCGTGACGGGTTGAAAAAACGTGACTTTACCGCAACGGAGGTTGTTTCTGCCTATATTAAGGCGATGGAGAGCAATCGTCAATATAATGCTTATGTGCTGGAAACGCCGGAAATTGCTTTGGAACAGGCTAAAGCTTCCGACAGGCGGTATGCCGACGGAACCAACGGAGCTTTGGAGGGTATTCCGCTGGGAATTAAGGATTTGTTCTGCACAAAAGGTATTCGTACCACGGCCTGCTCACATATTCTCGACGGGTTCGTGCCGCAATATGAATCAACCGTTACCGGTAAGCTGTTGTCTGCCGGGGCCGCCGTTTTGGGCAAGTTGAACATGGATGAATTCGCCATGGGAGGCAGTAATGAAACCAGTTATTACGGACCGGCCGTCAACCCCTGGAGCAAGAATGAAAAGCTGGTTGCCGGCGGTTCTTCCGGCGGTTCTGCCGCTGCGGTTGCTGCCAATATCTGTGCCGGTGCCACCGGAACAGATACCGGCGGGTCAATCCGCCAACCGTCGGCTTTTTGCGGCGTGACCGGAATCAAACCGACTTACGGCCGTTGCTCCCGTTACGGCATTATTGCTTTTGCTTCTTCTCTGGACCAGGCGGGGCCGATTGCCAAAGATGTCCGCGATGCGGCTATTATGCTGACGGCGATGTCCGGTTATGATGCCAAAGACAGTACCTCGGCCGATGTGGCGGTTCCTGATTTTGAAAGTTTTCTGGGGCAGGATGTCAGAGGCTTGAAAATAGGCATTCCGGCGGAATATCGTCCCGACGGGCTGAATGCCGAGATTGCCGCTTATTGGGACAAGGGGATAGAAATGCTGAAAGCCCGCGGAGCGGAAATTGTCGATATTTCTCTGCCGCATACCAAATATGCATTGGCGGCTTATTACATTATTGCTCCGGCTGAGGCTTCTTCCAATTTGGCCCGTTATGACGGCATTCGTTACGGGTTGCGTGTTCCCGGCCAGCATTTGGATGATTTGTATATCAATACGCGCACCGAGGGTTTCGGAGCCGAGGTGAAACGCCGGATTATGATCGGAACTTATGTGTTGTCTGCCGGATATTATGATGCTTATTATCTGAAAGCGCAAAAGGTTCGCCAGTTAATTCGCCGCGATTTTATCAGGGCCTTTGAAAAATGCGACGCCATTTTGACACCGACGGCGCCGACGGCGGCATTCCCCATCGGCGACAAGTCAATGCAGGAAAATCCGATTAATATGTATTTGAATGATGTGTTTACGGTTTCGGTCAATTTGGCCGGGCTGCCGGGGTTGAGTCTGCCGATCGGGCTTTCAGCCGCAGGCCTGCCGCTGGGATTACAGGTTATCGGCCGGGCTTTTGACGAAGCAACCGTATTCAAAATTGCTTCCGCATTGGAAGCTGATGCCAAGTTTGTAAGGAAGTAGTATTATGAGCGCTTATGTTATTGAAACAGCCAAAGGCAAGTGGGAGATTATCTGCGGTTTGGAAATTCACTGCCAGATTATTTCAAAATCAAAAATGTACAGCGGGGCATCGACCGAATACGGTGCCGATCCGAACGAAAACGTTTCTTTCATTGACGCCGGTATGCCCGGTATGCTGCCGACCTTAAATAAAGAATGCGTTCATCAGGCGGTTAAAACCGGTTTGGGGCTGAATGCGGTGATTAACAAATATTCGGCTTTTTCCCGCAAAAACTATTTTTATGCCGATTTGCCGCAGGGGTATCAGATTACGCAGTTCCAGTATCCGATTGTCGGCGAGGGAAAGGTTACAATTGATTTGGAAGACGGAACGACCAAGGATATCGGCATTGAGCGGATGCATATTGAGCAGGATGCCGGCAAATCCATTCATGATCTTGATCCGAAGAAAACTTTTATTGATTTGAACCGGGCAGGGGTCGGCCTGATGGAAATTGTGACCAAACCGGATTTCCGTTCGCCGGAAGAGGCCGGAGCCTTTTTGAAAAAGCTTCGTTCCATTCTGCGTTATCTTGGTACCTGCGACGGCAATATGGATGAAGGCTCCATGCGCTGCGACGTCAATGTTTCGGTGCGCCCGTACGGTTCGGATGAACTGCGCTGCCGCTGCGAGATGAAAAACGTAAACTCCGTGAAGTTTGTTATGCAGGCGATTGAAAACGAAGCAAAAAGACATGTCGAAGTTTATGAAGCCGGCGGAACCATTGAACAGGAAACCCGTAAGTTTGATCCGCTGACCGGTAAGACCGGCCTGTTGCGTAAAAAAGAATATGCGCATGATTACCGTTATTTTCCGGAGCCGGATTTGCTGCCGTTGGTGCTGACCGATGATTATATTGAACAGACGCGGCGTGATTTGGTGGAACTGCCGGATGCAAAAAAAGCCCGTTTTGTCAATGAACTGGGGCTGACGAAGTATGACGCCATGGTTATTTGCGAGAATAAGGAAACGGCTGATTTCTTTGAAAAAGCCGCAGAAGGGCAGGATGCCAAAAAAGTGGCCAACTGGCTGATGGGCGATTTTTTCGCAATGCTGAACCGCAAGGGAATTTCCATTGAAGAAAGCCCGATTTCAGCCAAACAGCTGGGGCAGTTGGTCGGTCTTATCGGCGCTGACGTTATTTCCGGCAAAATAGCCAAAGACGTATTTGAAATTATGGCCGAAACCGGTGAAGATCCCGAGAAAATCGTTGAAGAAAAAGGCCTGAAACAAGTGACCGATACCGGTGCGATTGAGGCGGTGGTTGATGCCGTTATTGCCGAAAACCCGGATAATGTAGCGGCCTATAAAGGCGGAAAGGTTGGTTTGATGGGATGGTTTGTCGGCCAGGTGATGAAAAAATCGGGCGGCAAAGCTAATCCGGGAGTGGTTAATGAGTTGCTTAAAACCAAATTGTCAATGTAAAGCTGTCTAATTGATTATTAGTACAGGATTTACGGGACGGTTAAATGCTCACGTACTTGTTCCAATTTCGACTAAGTTGTTGTTTCGCTTCGTTTTCACTGGCTCACAACATCTTGTCTCATTGCTTTTCGGCAGAAAATAGTCCACAGGACTATTTTTACTGCCGCAGTACTTCGCTTTAACCGCCCTTAATCCTATTACTAATCTGATTATCCAACTTTACTTAGTAAAAGGGGCGGAAGATGTTTGATATTGTCGGAATGGGGAATGCTATTGTCGATTTGACAACTCTGGCAGCTGAAAATCAGGCTTTTGCCAATATGCACATTTCCGACAGAGGAGGCTTTTTCCGAACCCGGATAGACGAGTTTGAAGAAATTCTGCATTTCAGCAAAAATAATCAGGTTTCTGCCGGCGGGTCGGTGGCAAATTCAATGAAAGCTTTTGCGGCCTTAGGCGGAAAAGCCTGTTTTATCGGCAAAATCGGAATGGATAAATACGGCACCTTTTTTACGGAAAGCCTGAAAAACTACAATATTTATCCCGGCCTTTTTATTGATAAGGAAAATGCTACCGGCTGTTCGGTGGTTTTGGTGCATAAAGACGGTGAAAAGTCAATTTGCGCCAAGTTGCGGGCGTCCAAGATTATTCCCTTTAACAGCGTTAATATGGAACTGGTGGCTGAGAGCCGTATGCTGTTTATGGAGGGTTATTGGCTGGACAACAATCTGCTGACCGTTAAAAAAATTATAAATGCCGCCCGGAAAAATTTGATTCGCATCGCCTTTACGCTGAGCGATCCGCAAATTGTTGTGCAACAGTTTGATTTTTTTGTCAAATATATGAAACATATTGATATTTTGCTGGGGAATGAAAAAGAGTTTGAAGCCTTGGGTGAATCTGTTCTTCCGCCGGTGGCGGTTAAAACATTGGGGGCAAACGGAGTTGATGTCCGCTCTCAGGGAAAATGGCAGCATTTTCAGCCGCTTAAAGTAGAAAACGTTGTCAATACCACCGGCGCCGGAGATGCTTTTGCCGGCGGTTTTCTTTATGCCGTGAGCCGCGGTATGCCAATTGAAAAGGCCGTGGAAACAGGGCAGCTTTGTGCCGTTGATGTTCTTACTCAGGCAGGGTCGCATGTGCGTCCGGATTTGAATGAGAGGCTCAGGTGACGGAATTAACGGAAGCAATCAGAAATTATCTGCCGAGTGATGACCGGGAAGCAGCCGATAAAGTTGCATTTTTGCAGTTTTTGGAAGCTTTTGGCGAAACGTCGTATGACCGGGAAAATCTTGTCGGGCATGTGACTGCCACCGCCTGGGTGAGCAATGCGCGCCGAGATAAGGTTTTAATGTGTTTTCATAATTTATATCGGGTTTGGGCTTTGCCGGGCGGACATGCCGACGGTGAAAGGGATTTGAAACAAACCGCAATTAAAGAGGTTCGTGAAGAAACAGGTCTTACGAATTTGTTTATAAATAATAAAATCGTAAGTCTATCCGTGTTGATGGTTGAGGCGCATGTTAAGCGAGGGCAGTTTGTTCCGGCGCATTTGCATTTTGACGTGACTTATTTGATTGAGGCCGATGAGCATGAAACTTTGGTGACGGCGCCGGAAGAAAATTCTGCCCTGCGCTGGGTCAGAAACGCTGAAATGATTGCGCTTTCGGGCGAAGAGAAGATGTTTCCGGCTTATCGGCGGATTATGGCTAAAATAGAAAAGGGAGAAATATGACGGAAAGCATTTTGTGGCACGGAACGATTGCCGCGGTTTTTACCAGTTTGTTTGCCGGGTTGGGCGGCTTTCTGATTTTTTGCAAAAAACATTACAGTCATGAAAATATTGATTTTATGCTGAATATTGCGGCAGGCATTATGCTTGCTTCATCGGTGTTTACGCTGTTGGCGCCGGCAGCGGCCAGTATTAACCAGGTGGAGGCAAATCACTATCTGGGCGGATTGTGGATTGTTTTGGCGGTAATCGGCGGTGTGGGGATTATCTGGATTTTACATGAAGTCGTTCCCCATGAACATGAATACAGCGGCAAGCACGGGGAAGGGGCGATTAATATGCGCAGTTCGCTGCTGTTTATTTTTGCGATTGCCATTCATAAGTTTCCCGAGGGATTGGCGGTCGGCGTGGCTTATGCCGGGCAGGAACTGTTTGATCCGAAAGCCTTGGCTGTCGGTATTGCTCTGCAAAATATTCCCGAAGGACTGATGGTGGCGGTTTCACTGGTGGCAATCCGTTTTTCCCGTCTTAAGGCCGCTTTGTTGGCCGCCGTCAGCGGCTTGATGCAGCCGCTGGGTGCGCTGGTGGGTATTCTCGGTACGGGATTCAGCCCAAAACTGGTTCCGTTCGGTATGGCTTTGGCGGGCGGAACAATGCTGTTTGTGATTATTAATGAAGTTCTGCCGGAGACGTATATCCGCCGCAATGAGGAGAAAAGTTCGGCGGCAATTTTAATCGGTTTTATTTTTATGACCTATCTGAGCATCGTGCTGGGATAAAATTGTAAAAAACTGAAAATAGCTATTGACGGCACGGAAAAGATAATATATCTATAACTCCGTACCACAGCTGGAGAGTTGGCAGAGTGGTAATGCAGCGGATTGCTAATCCGTCATCGTGAATAACGATGCACAGGTTCGAGTCCTGTACTCTCCGCCATTAAAAGCCCTTATCATCAGATATAAGCGGAGCTTTTCTTTCTCGGACAGAACCAGTGTTCGAGAACTTAAGTTTGCTTCTGCAAAGCAAGTAAGGTAATTTATGCGTGATTACGGAAAAGAGAAAGCGGAAATGAAGAAAAAAATTTTGCTGATTTGTTCGGGATTATTTGTTTTATGGGCTTTCTGGCTTATTGAGAACTCCCTTTACCTCAAGCTGAAACTGGCAACGTTCGGGAGTGGCAGCCGTGTCGGAATTGCTGTTTTGAGCGGCGATAAAGTTTTGACGGTCGGCAAAGGGGCGATGCCGCTGATGAGCGTTTTTAAAATGTTTGTTGCCTTGAATGTTTTGGAACATCAGGAAAAAGATAAGGTTCTGATCGTTACGGAAGAGATGATAAACCGTGACACATACAGTCCGATGTTAAAGGATTATCCGGTCGTTCCGTTTAAAATTTCGGTTGCCGAACTGCTGAAATATATGGTATCGGCGAGCGATAATAATGCGACGGATATTTTGCTGGCGTTCGGCGGCGATATCAGGGCAACGCAGGATTATGTCCGCGGACTTGGCTTTCCGGGAATTGTGTTGAAAGTTAATGAGCAGGAAATGCATGAAAATATTCGGAATCAATATCTTAACCGGGCGGTGCCGGCCGACGTGGTTAAGTTGCTGCGCATTGTGCGTGAAAGCGAGCGGCTGACAAATGAAAACAAGCGTTTTTTTGAGGCTTTAATGACGGAAACGGCTACCGGGGCGGATAAAATAAAGAAATATCTGCCTTCGAATGTCGTGGTCGGGCATAAGACCGGTTCGTCTGACCGGTTGGAAAACGGGATTAAAATAGCGGATAATGATGTCGGATTTGTTCGGCTGCCTGACGGTCGGGAGTATTATCTGGGCGTAATGATTGCGGACTCGCCGATGAGTGACCGGGACAATGCGGAACTGATTGCGCGGATATCCAAAATCGTTTATCGGCATTTTGAAGAAAATCGGCGGTTTTGAAGGCCTCAAATTTTTAATATCCATAGAGCGGAGGTATGGAACCTTTGTAAATCCGGGAGGATTTATATGTTATTTGCCGGCATTAATGCTTTTGGCAACGTCCTTGAGGGCGATGACGACAGCCACGGTAACCAGCAGCGCAACTCCGGCGTGGAAACTGTGGTGATGTGCCGCTAAGGCTCCCAGCAATAACACGGCGATTAAAACATATTTCATGTTAAATTCCCGTTGTTGTTTTGTATATGGTTTTATTATAATCCTTTTAGTTTTCCGAGTAAACGAAAAACTTAATTGTGTACTTCTTTCTGAGGATGTTTATTCTTGTATTGACAAGAAAATGCGTTTGGTTTTTATTCAATTCCGGTATTGCAGAAAATGGTGCCGTAACGGAAACAACGGATATCGGAGAGAAAATGCGTCGTCGTTTTATATTGATTTTTCTGGCGGGAATATTGTTTTTGTCGGGAATGGATCCTGTTTTTGCCGCCGGTAGTTTTGATTTTTCGCATGTTATCGAAGAAGCGGAAGAAATTTCGCGCCGTCCTTATCGTGACGAAACTCTGCATTTGCCTGAAGATTTGGCGCATTTGACGCCGGCACAGTACAGCGATATCCGATTTCGCCGGGAGCAGGGGATTTGGTATCGGCAGGATTTTCCTTTTGAAATGCAATTTTATCATCCGGGCGGATTGTTTAATCATTCGGTGACAATTTATGAAATATCTGACGGCAAAGTTCGAGAAATTCCTTATAAATTCGAAGAGTTTGATTTCGGGAGAAATCAGATTGATACCGGGCGGGAAACCGCTGATTTCGGATATGCCGGATTCAGACTTCATTATCCGCTGAATCGTGAAGATTATTATGACGAGTTAATCTCGTTTTTGGGAGCCAGTTATTTCAGAACAATGGCCAAAGGCCAGAATTACGGGCTGTCGGCGCGGGGACTGGCGATTAATACGGCGGAAAGCGGACCGGAGGAATTTCCGATTTTTAAGAAGTTCTGGGTCGAGCGGCCGGCAAAAGATGCCGACAGTGTCCGCATTTATGCCTTGCTGGACAGTGAAAGCGTTTCCGGCGCTTACTCCTTTACGGTCAGTCCGAAAGCGGACGAAACGCTGGTCAGGGTTAATGCGGTTCTTTTTCCGCGGAAAGATATTGCCAAGCCGGGCATTGCGCCCTTGACTTCAATGTTTTTATACGGAGAAAACACCAAGTCGGCTTTTGACGATTATCGACCCGAGGTCCATGACAGTGACGGACTGCTGGCGGTTAACGGCAACGGCGAGAAAATCTGGCGGCCTTTGGACAATTCGAAACACTTGCGTCTCAGTTCGTTCGTTGATGACGGTCCGAAAGGTTTCGGGCTGATGCAGCGGGACAGAAATCCCCGTGATTATCTTGACCCTGAAGCTATGTATGAAAAGCGTCCGAGCGTTTGGATCGAACCTTTGGAAAACTGGGGCAAAGGAAAGGTTCAGCTGGCCGAACTTCCGTCTGTCAGCGAAACCAACGACAATGTGGTGGCGTATTGGGTGCCGGACGAGCCGATGCGGGCCGGCGGTGAATATCGTTTTAATTATCTGATGCATTGGCGGGATGACGATACGGTTATGCCAGAATTGGCAAAAGTTACCGCGACGCACAGCGGCAAGGGCGGGGACGGTCTGGAAGGTGAGTATCTGGCAAACAGACGCAAATTTGTCATTGACTTCAGTGGTTTCGGCACGCTTGATGTGGCTAAAGAAATTGCCGCCGGCAATATTTGGGCCGACATTTCCAACCGGGCGGGAACAATCAGCAACGTGCGGCTGATGTATACGCCTTCAATTAACGGAGCCAGCCTGTATTTTGACATTGAACCGAATACGGATATTACGGAGCTGCGTCTGCTTTTGCGCAATAAGGCAGAGAACAATAAAGTGATATCCGAGGTTTGGAGTTATCAGCTGCGGCAGTAATTTCGGAGGGAACAAATGGGCTTTTTTATCAGAAAAGGAATTAATTTCGGGCCGGTACGGGTTAATTTTTCAAAGTCGGGTGTCGGTGTTTCTTTAGGTACCAAAGGGCTGCGTCTCGGTGCAGGGCCGAAAGGAGCTTATGTGCAGGGCGGGCGTCACGGCTTATATTACCGTAAAGGATTAACCAATAATTTGTTGGGCGGTATTAATCTCAAGTGGCTGATTTTTCTGGCGGCAATATTGGTCGGCCTGGTTTATTGGGCGTGGAAATCCGGTATTGTAACTGTTAATCTGTAGGATAATTATTCGCTTTTGTGTGTCGGATGCTCAAGATGTAAAATCGGGTGGGGTTTGCCGCTGTCGTCAAGTTCATCACGGTTTTTGAGGACAAAGCCGTGTTTGAGGTAAAACTTATAGGCCCGGGGATTTTCTTCGTTGACGTCAACCAGTGAGCAATTTTGTTCCTGAACGGCAAAATTCAATAATTTCGAACCCAAGCCCTGTCCGAAAAAGTCAGGATGAATAAACAACATTTCCACTTTAGGACTGCGGAGGCCGATAAAACCGGTTAATCTATTGTTGTCACAGGTTCCGAACAAGGTGTTTTCCGGCAAAGCATACTGAAGTACCAAAGGTTTATAAAAGCCGATTTCTTCCGGTTTCAGAAAGTGGTGTGTGGCTCTGACAGAGGATTCCCAGATTTCGATGATCTGCGGATAATGTTTTTTATCGAGCCGGATTATCATATCGGTTGTCCTTTAAACCAGCGCAGGATGGTTTCCATCACTTTGACAAAGTATTGGTCCGTATGGGGAACAAATTCGCAACGGGCGATGTTGCCGGCATGAGGGGCATAGCTGCGTTGTTCGTTCAGGCGCAGGCCGCTGACATAAATCTTGTCAACTTTGTGTTTGAAAAGATTCAGTACATCTTCGACGTCGGCGATGAACACGCCGTCCACCCAATCGGGGTTAAGTTTGTATTCCGGCAGCGGGGTAGAATCTTCCAGCAGATAAGTCGGGTTAAATTCATGGTTGATATAATTGTTTTTTTGAAAAACGTGGTTGGCGGTGAAGAGTTTGACCAGTTTGCCGAAATCGACTTTCAAGCCTAATTCCTGTTCAATGTTTTTGATGCCGTCATGTGCCGTTTCACCGGCGGCCAAGTGTCCGGCGGAAGAAATGTCAATCAGGGAAGGGTGATTCTGGGTTTTGCCGCGGATTTGCAGCAAAACCTGCGGCCTGCCTTCCGGCGAACGGCGGACAATCCAACAATGGAATGACGTGTGCCACAAACCTTCGCGATGAGCCTGTTCGCGTGTGGCTGTGCCGAGCAGGTTCATTTTCTCATCATAGATATCGATTAATTCCTCAGCCATGGCTTTCTCCTTATGCTGCCGTAAAAATAAGCCCTTCGACGTCCTGTCCGCATTCCTGACGTAAGATTAGCGGATATTGGTTAACAATTGTATAACCGTTTTGTTTGAGCAGGCGGGCAATATAATCCGGATTATGCTGCCAACGTCCGGTGGGCGCCAGTTTCCAGTCAGCGGATCCGTCTTTGAGAAGTTCAACGGAAAAGGCGAGCTTATAAGGTTTGCAGGCAGCAATCAGTTCGTCAAGCCGGCCAAGATAGCAGAAAACGTCAGCGGCGGTAATCAGTGCCGGACGGTAATCATGCAGGCGGGTTTGGCAGAAATGCAACAGGTCATCGGCGATCAGTTCTCGGTAGATTCCTTTGTTTCGGGCTTGGTCGAGGCTTTTTTCGGAGATATCCACGCCGACAAGCCGGGTGCCAGCGGCTTGATAAGCCATGCCAACAAGCCCCGTGCCGCAGCCAAGATCCACAAGGGTACCTTCAACATGCCCCGTAAGGTCTCTAAGCTTTCGCGGAGTGTCGTAACCAATCCTTCCGAGAACCATTTCGTAAGTATCAGCAAAATTGTCAAACAGCTTTTGAGCAAAAATTTGATTATTTTCACAATTGTCTCCTTTGAATGCGGCGTTCAGATGCCGGGCGAAAACGTTATCAGGCGCTTTTTCGAGCCAGTTTGCGGCAATTTTTTCCGCCTTTTCTTTGTCTTGGTAATGGAGCAGGGTCAGCGTTTCGGCGATGTTAACCGATATTTCTTCTTTGTCCGGCTCTTTCAAAAAGGCATTGAAAAAGAGTCCGAGCGCTTCTTCATATTCGCCGAGGTCTTTTTGTATCAGCCCGAGATTGTTGCTGATTTCAAAACGTTCGGGGGCAATGACGACGGCGCTTCGATATTCTTCCAGCGCTTCGGGCAGCCGGTTTTGATGATAGAGCATATTGGCATAATTAAAATGTGCGTCCAAATCGCCGGGGCGAATGTCCAGAGCCTGTTTGTAATATTTTTCGGCAGTGGCGAAATCGTCGGTGTTGGTGGCAAAATTGGCAAGGTTAATCAATGCCGCCGGAGAATGCGGGTTAAGGCGCAATATCTGTTCATAAACCTGTTTGGCTTCGGTATGGTCTCCGGTGATTATCAACAGTTCGCCAAGCAGAGTGAGCAGTTCTTCACTGCCGGGAGCCAAGTCGTCGGCGCGGCGGGCGCAGGCCAAAGCTTCGCGATTTTTGTTCTGCTGCCGGTAAAGCAGGCTCAGATAGTAAGGGAAAACAGCTTCCTGCGGGTGTTGCCGGGCGGATTGTTCAAGTTTGGAGATATCTTTGCGGAGGTAAGCCATTTTGGCCTGAGGCAGAAGATAATCCGGGTCAATCCGCAGCGCTTGGTTATACATTTCTTCCGCTTTGTCCGTTTGATTCAGACTGCTGAAAATGTCACCCATGTTATCGTATGCTTCTTTCAATTCGGGATTAAGGCGTAAAGCATCCTGATAGGATTGGAGCGCTTCCGCCGGTTTATTGTCGTTTTCCAGCGATAGAGCCAGGTTAAAATGGAAAGGCGCATGTCCCGGGGCCAGACGGATGGCTTGGTAAAAGTAATCAACGGCCTGAGCGTGCAGGCCTTTCTGCTGAGCGATTAAGCCGAGCAGATTTAAAATGTCCGGGTTGTTCGGTGCGGTTTCCAAAATCTGCCGGTAAATGTTTTCGGCTTCGTTCAGGCGGCCTTGCTCATGAAAGCCGAGCGCCTGCTGAAACAGTAAATTGTATCCCATATTTTATCCTTTTTGTTTTATCTTAATTATATTTAACAAATAATCCAGCCTGATTTTAAAGATTTTGCTTGTCTTTTGAAAAAAAATGTAATAAATTGCCGTTACTTTCGGGAAGGCGGGTCAGTGAACCCCGTTGGCAATTTATGTTGTTCAACTACCGAGACAATAATGCAATAAACCTGATTAAAAGGAATTTTTTTATGAAAAGTATTGAAAACGCCAAGAAAAAAACAAACCGCCGTTACGGCGCCAATCTGTGGGGCGATCCGAAAAGCCCGCTGAACAAGAGAGAATATGCTCCGGGTCAGCACGGTCAGAGAAGAAAGAAAATGACCGACTACGGCGAACAGCTGTATGCCAAACAGAAACTGAAAACCTATTACGGCAACGTTAACGAAAAACAGTTCCACAAATATTATGTCGAAGCCGTCAGAAGAGGCGGTGACTCTGCTGAAAACCTGGTCGGCATTTTGGAATCCCGTTTGGACAACCTGGTTTACAAAGCCAAATTCGTTCCGACGATTTTTGCTTCCCGTCAGTTTGTTAACCACGGACATGTTACCGTTAACGGCAAAAAAGTAAACATTCCTTCCTATATGGTTAAGGTTGGCGATGTTATCGAAGTCCGCGAAAAATCCAAACAGCTGCCGATTGTTATTGCCGCAGTTGAAAGCAGCACCCGCGAAGTTCCCGGATATTTGGAAGTTGACGGCAAAAAGCTGACCGCCAAATATACCTTCACTCCGAAACTGGATGATATTCCTTACGGATGTGTTATGGAACCGAATCTGGTTATCGAATACTACTCAAGATAATAAGTATCGGATTACAATTAAAAACCCCGGAGCCTGTGCAGTTCCGGGGTTTTTTACTTTAAATTGTTTTTCTAATATGGTTAGATAAAAAAAATTTAGTAAATTAATGAGGTAATCAGATGCAAGACGTAATTATTGAAAGCTCCAATCAATCGTCAAGTTTGGCCGCCAATGTTCGCAAAGTGACAATAAAAAAATCCCGCGGCATTTTCAGTTATATGTTCGACTGGCTTATCAAAGGGCTTTTGACTGCGCTGCTGCTGATTATGAACTTTTTGCTGTTTGCCGGTTCGGGAAGTCAGAAGGTGTTTGCGGACGGTTTTATGCTGCAGCCTGAAATTATGTCGGTTGTCATCGGGCTGTTGGTGTTTTCCATGCTGCTGATGCTCTTGTTTTCTTTTTCTTCCGTTTTGCAGAATCTGCTGGTTTCGCTGATTGCCGCGGGTTTTGTGTGGGCGTTGCTCAGTCAGTTTGCCGTTTATGACAAAACATCAATTCTGGTGCCGATGCTGTCGCCGTATATCGGTGCCGCGGCAGCTTCAATGTTTACGGACGTTTCACACTGGATATTGGTTGCCGGTGCCGGAATATTGACATTTGTGGTCCTGATGATTTCTTCCAAATCAAGTTTGGTTTATTTTGTCGGGATTATTTTTGTCGTTTTCGGCGGTGTGGTCGCAGACAGCTATATTATGCGCGACAGACATCAGGAATTTGCAGTAAAATATGACAATCATCTGGACAAGATTGCACCGAATGCCAAGAAATATGTTTATTTCTTTTTGCCGAACGCGACCTCTTACGTGACACTGGGGGATTTGAAAGACCAATTGGGGGCAACGGCGAAAGGGAAAGAGACGCAGGAGCGGCTGATTGCTTTCCTGGCCAAGAACAATTTCTGGGTTTATCCCAATGCTTATACGATGGCAAAAGATCCGCTGATGAGTATGGTGGAAGATTTGAACAATATTGACGATGAGAAAGCCGAACGGCATATTCAGCGCAATGTCGCCATTGACAGCGTTTGGAAATTTCATAATATTACCGACGAGTATGTTTATCTGAAAGATACTCAGCTGATTGACGTTTATAAGAATTCAAAGTACCGCGTGTCGGCATATCAGTCGCGCGGAATAGATTTTTGCAATAAAAACAATGAAAGAAACGTTGATAAATGTGTTGATAAAATCAACGTTCCGGTCTCAGCCGAGGGAATGAAACTGTCAACCTGGGAGAAAAGCAAGTTTTTGCTCGTGCAGTGGCTGAACAGTTTTCATCTGTCCTCTGACTGGTCAACCTTGTACGGAGCGCTCAACGGTTTTATCAGCGCCGAGAAAACGCCGATTATCGGAATTCCGTATGATTATTTGTATGTTGTCAATTCGTTTAAGACGCTTGACGTGGTTTTGAACGATATTGCCAACGACAAAGGCAATCGGGCTTATTTTGTTTTTATGGATTTGCCGTCGGATATGTATGTCTATGACGAGTTTTGCCGGGTGAAACCGCAGGACAAATGGCTGGCCATGGACAATTATAAATGGGTCAGCAATAAGAATCTGTTTGCCAAAAGACAGGCTTATCAGGAGCAGTTCTCCTGCATGCTGGGGAGTTTGGAACAGTTTATGCAGAAACTGAACGAAAAGCAGCTGGATAAAAATACTGTTATTGTTCTGCAGGGCATCAGCGGCATTAATGACATTGATGCCGTCAAGACAGATGATTATATTGCCAAGTTCAAAAGTGATAATCTGGTGTTGCTGGCAATCAAAGATCCCAGCCGCAATAATTTCAGCATTTACAATCAGATTTGCGAGAGCAGGGAGCTGGTGCGCAATTATCTTTACAAACAAGGAAACTGCCGTGAATTCAACCGGATGGAACTTCATTCTACGGCGGCGAGCGGTTTGCAGAAAGAGCTGCTGAAATCAGTGCTGACCAAAGACAGTGTTAATCAGGCTTTGGCCCATTTTAACGAATGGTATGGCAAATGGAAAGCTTTCAACAGTATTCAAAAGCCCGGAAATGTTTTGAAACCGGCAGAAAAGAATGCGAAAGCTCCGGTTCCGGCTGAGGAAATTCCTTTGCCCGAAGCCGAAGAGACAGAAACTGCCGACGTTTTGAATACGACGGAACTTCCTGAGGAAAAAAATGTCGGAGAGGTTAAAGTTATGGAGGCGCCGATAGATGAAGGAAACGAAGTCGAAGTCAAGAGCATAAGCGCGGAAATTCAAGAAAAAGAGAAGCAAAGCGAAGGTGATACTTTAACTTCTTCATCATCAGCGGAAGATATTTCCGCAAAGACAGAGGCGAATGAAGAAAAAGTTGCCGAACCGATTGATTCCGCAGCAGAAACTGCGGTTTCGGCAGAAGAAGTTCCGTCCGGAACGGACGCTGCGACAAATGCCGTTCAGACGGAGAGCGAGGCTGAGCAGCCTGCAGTTGGTGCCGTTGATGCCGGGGAAGCCAGTGGAAATTCAGGAAAACAATAACAGTCGGGAAATTGAAAGCCTGGCGCAAAGAAGATGGCGGGCCTTTCGCCGGAACCGGCGGGCATGGTATGCTTTTGTGATTTTTTTCGGCGTGTTGCTGGTGAGTTTTGCCGCTGAGTTAATTGCAAACGATAAGCCTTTAATTCTCAAATATAATAATGAATATTTTTTCCCGATTTTCAAAACTTACAATGAAACGGTTTTCGGCGGAGATTTTCCGACGCCGGCGGATTATCGCGATGAATTGATACGGCATAACATTCAGCAGAACGGATGGATGATTATGCCCATAATTCCTTTTTCTTTCAATACGATAGATTATGACCTTAATGCACAGATGCCTGCGCCGCCGGATGCGGTTCATTGGTTGGGAACTGACGATGAGGGGCGGGATATTCTGGCAAGAATTATTTATGGTTTGCGCATTTCGATTATTTTTGCCTTTGTTCTGACGGCCGTTTCCTCTTTGATCGGTGTGATTGTCGGAGCCGTGCAGGGGTATTTCGGCGGCAAAACGGATATTATTATTCAAAGGCTGTTGGAAATATGGGATTCTCTGCCGCAGCTGTTTATTTTGATTATTGTTGCCAGTGTTTTTGTGCCGACATTTTGGACTTTGCTGGTGATTTTATTGTTCTTTTCTTGGACATCGCTGACCGGTGTGGTGCGGGCAGAGTTTCTGCGGGTGCGCAATTTTGAATTTGTGAAGGCTGCCAGAGCTTTGGGTGTCGGCAATATGCGGATTATTTATCGTCATATTCTGCCCAATGCTTTGATTGCGACGGTTACGTTTGTGCCGTTTTTGCTTTCGGAAGCAATTGTTGCTTTAACGGCGCTTGATTTTCTGGGGTTGGGATTGTCGCACGAATATCCTTCGCTTGGAGATTTAGTGCGCCAGGGCAAAGATAATTTGCAGGCGCCGTGGATCGGAATTACTATTTTTATTGTGCTTTCCAGCCTGCTGACGCTCCTGATTTTTATCGGGGAAGGGGTGCGTGATGCTTTTGACAGCCGGAGGAATGACTGATGTCGTTGTTGACAGTTAAAAATCTTTCGGTTTCATTTCATTCGGATGACGGTGAAGAACGCCGAGCGGTTAAAAATGTCAGTTTTAACGTTGGCTGCGGTGAGGTGGTCGGTTTGGTCGGAGAGTCCGGCTCGGGAAAATCGGTTACCGCGCTGTCCGTGTTGGGTTTGCTGCCTTATCCCAAAGCCGGCCATTCATTTGACAGTTCAATCAAATTTAACGGTCAGGAGCTAGTAGGGGCCGAAGATAAAATTTTGCGGAAAGTGAGAGGAAATGAGATTTCCTTTATTTTTCAAGAACCGATGTCCTCCTTGAATCCGTTGCACAAAATAGGTGATCAGATAGCCGAAAGTTTGCGGCAGCACCGGCGCATCTCGCCTAAAAACGCAGATAAGGAAGTGGAGCGTTTGCTGCGGTTGACGGGAATTTCGCAGCCGGAAATCCGCAAAAAGGCTTATCCGTTTGAATTGTCGGGCGGGCAGCGGCAGCGGGTGATGATCGCAATGGCTATTGCCAATAAGCCCAAATTGTTGATTGCCGATGAACCGACGACTGCGCTGGATGTAACTATACAGGCGCAAATTATTGATTTACTTATCGAATTGAAGCAAAAACTGAATATGTCAATTCTGTTTATCAGTCATGATTTAAAGCTGGTGCGGCAGATTGCGGACAGAGTTTGCGTTATGAAAAACGGCGAAATTGTGGAGCAGGGAGCCGTCGAGGATATTTTTCGCCAGCCGCAGCATGATTATACCAAGCTTCTGGTTTCGGCTTCCATGCTGCAGAATGAAAGTCGGCCGCAGGTTTCCGAGCTTATAGTTAAGGCAGAAAATTTGCGGGTCAGCTATCCGCTTAAAAAGAATTTTCTAGGAAGAACAACAAGTTATCTAAATGCGTTGGATCAGGTGAATCTGGATATTCAGTGCGGGGAATGTTTGGGAATTGTCGGGGAATCCGGTTCAGGAAAGACGACCTTGGGTATGGCTCTTGCCGGGCTGATTAAAGTTTCCGGCGATATTTTCTATAAGAAAATCAATATGAAGAGCCTTTCCGGTAAAGGGAAAAAAGCCTTAAAGCAGAAGATGCAGATTGTTTTCCAGGATCCGTATAACTCTCTGAATCCGCGTATGACTATTGAAGATATTGTTTCCGAGGGGCTTATCGTTCATTATCCTGAGCTCTCCAGAGCAGAGCGACGGCAGCGAGCGGCGGCGGTTTTGGAAGAAGTCGGTCTGGGAGCTGAAGTGCTGAGGCGCTATCCGCATGAATTTTCAGGCGGGCAGCGGCAGCGGATTGCGATTGCCAGAGCATTGGTTTTGAAACCGGAGTTTATTATTTTTGATGAGCCGACGTCTGCACTGGATGTGACCATTCAGGCTCAGATCATTAAATTATTGCAGGATATTCGCCGACAGAGAAATATCACATATTTGTTTATTTCACATGATATGAAAGCCGTGCGGGCAATGGCAGACCGGATTGCCGTCATGAAAGACGGAAAAATTGTTGAGTTGAATACGGCCGCGCAGATTTTTACGGCACCGCAAAATGATTACACCAAGCTGTTGATTGAAGCGTCGCTGTAATTGTCGCATAAAATGTTATTAAGAGTGTTTGATTTAATAATAAACACAATAAATACAATCGCTTACAACAATAGAATAATTTATACATAAGATATATTATGCGACAAATATTTATTATGTGATTGAGCCCTCTCTCGTTTATCGGGTTTCTCGGCAAGAGCTCCGCCAGAGCGTTTTGTTGTTTGCGGGCTTGGTGATGTTTTTGGTGTATTGTCTTTTGTTTGCGGTTTAATTTTGTCGTGATTATCATATTTTTTGTGTGTTATTAGCCGTTTGAAATAAATAAGCTAATATTTTTTTTGTAAAAACTAAATAAAATCAAAGAGATAATAAATAAATGGACGCTGTGAACGAGCTGAATGGTGAAATTTATATCATTACAGTTTCGTCTCGTTTTCAGAGCCGATGCGTTTGTGCGATTTCCCTTCTCTTTTGTTTCTAGAATAAAAAACTTTACATTTTTTCTTTTAACCGTTAATCTGACTTTGAATGTACAGATTGTACATTTAGGGCGTCAGAAACCCTTTTTAAAATAAACAGTCGCCATAGCATAGCGACTTAAAACTATATGCCGATTTCTGTCTCGGACGGATGTCGGCGAATAAGGTTTTGGCCAAATAAGCCGAGCCGTTGTTTGTTTATTTTATACGGTTTCTGAACATCCGCCCACCTTTTCAGGTGGGTTTTGTTTAACTGTAACGAAAGGATGTTCTTATGAAAAAAATTGCGGTTCTTTCCGCCTTTTGTTTAGCTCTTTCGGCTTGCACTTCGTTAAGTCACCATGAGCAAAATACCATACGCAGTCTTAATTCTTATGGAATTAGTGTAGATAAACCCGCAGGAGAATGGGAAAGACCTGCCAGTCCGGCTGGTGCTGGAGCATTAAATCTTCTGCCGGGGTTTGGCAATTTTTATTTGGCGTCCGGAAATGGCGGTGATGGCGGGCATTATTTATATGGCTTTTTAAATTTGCTCACTTGGCCTATTTCAGTTGTTTGGGGAATTCCGGAGGCTGCGATTGATGCCGAAACCATTAATGAACGTGAGTTGGTTTATTATTATACTTTTGACGAATCAGGTAAAGAAGCGTTAAAGGCCAAAGGATTAAAACTTACAGCATCGGGACGATTGGTTCCGCTTGATGAAAAATAAAAAGAAAGGCGGCTGGAAGCCGCCTTTTGACTGGTTATTTGGCCAGAATTATTTTCAGCAGGTTGAGAAAATAAACAACTATCAGGAAAGCCGCTGCCCGATAGAGAATTGTGTAGATCCCTGCCCCATGGCCAATCACAAAATATTGGATAATTAAAGATGCAATCAGTGCGCAGGCAAGATTAATCAGCCAATAGCGCCCGTTTCCCATAAAGATAAAGGCGCAGACGGCTGCCGGTCCGAAAACCAAAGGATTGGCGACCATTTTGCCGATGGTGTGGTAAGCAGAGGTTATCAGCGAGATGTGCATGAAAAAACCGGCCAAAATCAGAATGATGCCGGCAGCTAAAATATAAAGATAAGTCTGTTTTTTGCTCATTTACGTTCTCCGTGGTGTCATCATAAATAAGTTTTAATTTAGGCTTTTGGACGCTAAAAGCAAGGCTGTTTGCGCAGCTTTGCACAGCTGCCGGCGTGGTGTATAAAAAAACCACCGAAAGGTTTCGGTGGTTCATAGAATGGCAGAAAGGTTTAGAAAGTGTAACGAATACCGGCGGTTACTTCTTTCAGATTGTCAACGGCTTTGGTGCCGATGTAGCTGTAACGGCCGACGACACGGGCAGCCCAGTTTTCATTAAAGTCATACTGAGCACCGATACCGGCGCGATAACCGACGCGGGTCCAGGTGTCTTTGTCTCCGGCGCCTTTGACTTCGAGGTCATAGTTGGCCAAACCGATTGTTCCCAAGAGGTTGAAACCACTGCAGCCAACCGGCATATAGCCATAGAGGTCTAAACCGTAAGCGTTGAATTTGGTTTTGGCTTTGTGAGCCAGGCCGTCAACATAGTAACGGTCGCCCTTACGGGTTGCCGACTGCTGGTAGAAGGCTTCCAGGCTGGTGTAATCGCCGAGTTTAATACCGGCATTGATAACGCCCGAATTGTAGTTGTCTTTGAGGAGATTGCTCTTTTCCAGGCGGCTCGCTTCTCCTTTGAAGTCAGCTTTTGAATAAACATAATCCAAACCGATGTAAGGTTTTAAGTCTGATGAAATATTCATAGCGTTGGCATTATAAGAAAAGATGCAGGCAACACCAGCTAACAATAATGTTTTCTTCATGTTTAAAACTCCATTTATAAATAGGTTTTGCAATGTAATTACTTAATTTTCTTATGAAATTGTGGTAAAGACTGCAATTTCGACTATTGATATAACTTTGGATAATTGGTTTTAAAGGGTGGCAGTTAAAAAAAACGGTGCTAGTGTGATAAAAAGTTGAAATAACAGAAAGGTTTTAAGCAAAATGTCATTCGTCTGTCCCGATAAAAACTGTCGTAAATGCCCGCGTCTGATAGCTTTTCGCGAGGGAAACATTGTCAAGTTTCCGACTTATTACAACGGTCCGGTTGAGCCGTTCGGTTCTCTGGATGCAGAGATTCTGGTGGTAGGACTGGCTCCGGGACTAAACGGGGCGAATCAGACCAATCGTCCGTTTACCAATGACTATGCGGGAGATGTGCTCTACCCTATTCTGAAAAAATACGGCTTTGCCAAGGGAGATTATCAAAAACGCAAAGATGACGGTTTTGAACTGATAAACGTGCGGATTACCAATTCCGTCCGTTGTGTGCCGCCGCAAAACAAAGTTACCGGCGATGAGGTGAAAGCCTGCGGCAGTTATCTTATTCAGGAAATTGAGAATATGCCGAACTTAAAGATTATCCTGACGTTGGGAAGTGTGGCGCATAATGCGGTTTTGGGGGTTCTGGGTTATCGCAAGGCCGGGTTTAAGTTTGCCCATAATGTACTGCACCGTTTGGAGAAGCATAATCTGTGGATGCTTAACTCTTATCATACGTCGCGTTACAATATTAATACCGGTGTGTTGACCTATGAAATGTTTGAGGATGTTATCCGCCATATTCAGGATTTATTGTCCAAATAAGAAAAATTATATTGATTTTTGTCTAAAAATGTGCATAATGGGAGTAATTTCCAAATTATGGTGTATTTACTTTAAATAAATTTAAATATGAAACGATTAATTTTAACCCAGCAGCAACTGGCCGATGCTTATGCCGTGCCTGTCAAGTCTTCAATTTATCAGTATTTTCTCGGATTGTCCGACCGTAAAGAAAAAATGATCGGTTTGATTATCGGGGAATATGAGTTTTTTGATGACGGGGATATTGAGTATAAGGAGCATGATTTCAAAGAAATCATTGTATCAGAAGAAACCATGAAAGCATGGAAACTGTCGCGCAAAGCTTCGGGGCAGACCCCTCTGATGTTCACTGACTGTTATTTTTCTTTGGTTTCGCTCCGGACGCTTGAGGATTTAGCGGTTGGAAATTTGGCCGAAGCGGCTGCAGAACTGGTAAAAAATCATGAAAAGCAGCTGGGACTGAAAATTACCCGGGCAGATTATTTTGAGGATGGTGTTTGCTTTAGAGATTCCTTTATTTTAAAAGAAGGAAGCCTTTATGAGCCGCGGTCGCTTAAAAATTTGGGCGAAGACAGCCCTTATGTCTGCGGACCGGCCGCTTTGTCCTGGATTGATGAACGTATCAGCGAAGGCTGTGAGCGTTTTATTCTTGATGCGGACAAGGGTGAACTTGCCGTTCCTGACGAGAATACAAGCTTTCTGCCCTTGCGGACGTTTGCCGTTTGGGGTGTGAGTATTTAAAAAATTAATTAATCCGTAAAATACAATTATTATGACAACGACAACATTTGAATTCGGCTACCTTTTCGGCGGCGTTGAGAACATTTCATTTAACGATAAAATTGCAGCAATAACCCAAGCTCACAAACAGGGCTATTCCTATGTGGTTGAACGCAGGGAAACGTTTGACGAAGGCGAAAGAGAGGTTGAACTCAGGCTTATCGGCTGGGGTTTTGTGCAAGTGATCAACAAGGAAAATCTGATTCAGAAATTTGAGGACAAACAGTCCACGGTTGAACAAATCAGAGCCAGAGAAGATAACGAAAAGAAATTCGTTTACTGCTCATACGACAACAGCATTGCCGATTGGGAAGACAAACGGAACTTTATGGAGGCAGATGTCTTTACAAGTATTGAAATTCTGCCGAAAGCAACGCTCAAAAAATTGATTTACGGTTAAAAGCCGCATTTCCTTTTTCAGACCGGGATTTTCCCGGTCTTTTTTTGTCAAAATAAACCTTGCTTATTGGAAAAATTTGGCTAAAATAGCGGTAAATTTATATTATTAACTTTTAAAAAATTAAGAATTATGGCTGAAATTATTTTTTCTCAGAGACTATACAGCGATCTCAAAGAGCGTCGTTTGTATGCCAGTTTGCAGGAAGCTTTTACCGCTGATTTGAAAAACCGAAAAGACGAACTCGGCGCTTTGTGTGTCGGCGAACTCCGTTATTTCAGCGACGGAAGCAAGGATATGCTGGAATATGCCGTCCCGCAAAAAACATCGGTTTTGACGGCTGATTTTCAAAAAGCAAAAGACTGCCGTGATGTGGCGGGAAAAGGAAAGCCTGTTTTTGCCGATAATATGATGTTTGCCGGCACGAATGAGGACTGCGTGGTGGTTGATACCCCTTCCCTTTCTCAGGCTTGCAAAGTTTTGCTTAATAACCTGAACGAGTTGAACCGTATTTCCATTCACCGGATGACGTTCGGTACCAAAGGCTTTTCAACCCGGATTGAAAAAGGAATCCAGCTGTTTATTGAGCCGTATTATTTCTGGACAATCGACGAAGTTCGTGAAAACTGCCGGAAAGAAGTGTTTGAAGAAGCTCAACGTTATTCTGAGCTCGGATATAACTTGTTCGGCGGCCGTTCAAGCGATGAAGTGGTTTGTTTGCTGGGGGACTGTTATATTCTGCCGCAGGAGGTTTTTGAGGCCTGGGCTGATTATAAGGCTCCCAGACGGTCTAAACCGATACCGCAGCCTCTGCAGGCCGAGCAGTACATCTATTTGGACCTGACGGCAAACAGCGGCGGTTTGCTGAACTGAGCTTATGACAGGAGCCGGGTTTCCGGCTCTTTGTTTTGCCGTTGACGCAGTGAGAGAAACCGAATATAGTTTAATAAATGTTTATCTTAATATATGTGCAGTTATGGCTACGATTAAAAAGTTTATGAAAATCAGCGGGCAAATGAAGAATTTGCAGCGCAGCGGCTGGGTTTATCACAAAATTGAAAATCCGGAAAGCGATGCCGCCCACTCTTGGAGTTTGAGCCTTTTGGTGCAGTTGTATGCTCCGGCGGAGCTGGATTTGTGCAAATGTCTGAAAATGGCCAATATCCATGATTTAGCGGAGATCTATGTCGGCGATTTTACCCCCGGCAGCGGGATCGCTCCAGAGAAAAAACATGAATTGGAAACCGATGCAATGCGGCGGCTGGTTAAAGAACTGGACTACCCCGAACTGGCGGAACTGTTTGCCGAATTTGAAGAACAGAAAACGCCGGAAGCCGTGTTTGTCCGCAATATGGACAAGCTTGATGCCGTTATTCAGGCGCGTTATTATGATGAGACGCAGACTTACGGCGGCAGATTGTTTGAAGAATTTTACAATTATGCCGAAGAAAAAATTACTCATCCGCAGGTGCTGAGCCTGTTGAGAGAACTGAAAAAACAAGCGTGAAAGAAGAAGCCCCGGAAAATCCGGGGCTTTGTTTTAACGGCTGATACCGGAGAAGCCCATAAATGCCATCGACAACAGGGCCGCGGTTATCAGGGCAATCGGCACGCCCTGAAGCGCTTTGGGTATCGGCGCGGCGCTCAGCCTTTCCCTGATGCCGGCAAATAAGACTATTGCCAGCGTGAAGCCCATGGCATTGGCCAGGCTGTAGCAAACGGCGGAAAGCAGGCCGAAATCTTTCTGGATGGCCAGTATTGCCACGCCCAGAACGGCGCAATTGGTGGTAATTAATGGCAGAAAAATACCCAGAGCCTGATATAGCAGCGGAGATGTCTTATGCAAAATAATTTCCACCATCTGCACCAGAGCGGCGATAACCAGTATGAAGACGACGGTTATCATAAATGTCAGGCGGTTCGGTACCAGCAGCTGATAATAGATCAGGTGGGTGGCAATGGCCGAAATTGTCATAACGAACATAACGGCAAACCCCATGCCCAAAGCCGTGGAAATCTTTTTAGAAACGCCAAGGAAAGGACAGATTCCCAAGAACTGCGACAAAACAATGTTATTTACAAAGATTGCGGCAATAAAAATCATTACATAACTCATCTTATTTTCTCCGCAGCCAGTTGAAGACGACGATTAATCCGGCCAGAGCCAGAAAGGCTCCCGGCGGCATGATAAAGAGCAAAACCGGGTAAGCGTCTTCGCCGACGAAACTAAAGCCGAAAGCGCTTCCCGCCCCCAGAATTTCCCGTATCAGTCCCAAGGCCAGCAGCGCCCAGGTGAAGCCGAGTCCCATTCCCAATGCGTCAAGGACGGATTGTCCGACAGTGTTGCGGGAGGCAAAGGCTTCGGCCCGTCCGAGAATAATACAGTTGACGACAATCAGAGGAATATAAATGCCGAGGGCGGCGTGCAAGGCAGGAAAATAAGCGGCCATCAGGAGTTCCACGACGGTTACGAAAGAGGCAATGATGGTAATATAGCACGGAATGCGAATGGCGGCCGGAATGAAATTTTTAACGGCGGAGACGGCCGTGTTGGAAAGGAGAAGCACAAACAATGTGGCCAGTCCCATACCCAGGCCGTTGAGCGCGGAAGTGGTTACCCCCAAAGTCGGGCACATGCCGAGCAGCATAACCAGTGTCGGATTTTCACGAATCAGGCCGCGGGTAAAATTTTGGTAACTTGGTGAGTTCATGGCTTAAATTCCCGTACTGAATTTGTTATAAGCGTCATAGGCTTTCTGAATGGCATCGATGACGGCCCGGGAGCTGATGGTTGCCGCGGTAACGGCGTCTATCTCGCCGCCGTCCTGTTTAACCTTAAACAGGTGTTTTTTGGGGCGGATGCCGGCAAACTGTTCTTTGAACCGAGGTTCGCTGACTTTGGTCCCCAGCCCGGGGGTTTCATTGCTGTGTATGACTTTATAGCCGCTGACGGTGCCGTCAAGAAAGAAACCGACAATCAGTTCCATTTTGCCGCCGAAGCCTTTATTGGTTGAGGTTTTGATCGCAACGCCGCTGATGGTGCCGTTGCGTCGGGCGGGAAACAAAACCAGACGTTCTTTGCCGTCAGCCGTGTTGATATATGTTTTTTCCTGAAACGGATCATTGTCAAAACCGCCGTAGATAACTTCGGCAACAGCTTCCAGTTCTTTGGCTTCTCCGGCTTTTTTTATCGGTTCGCGGGTTATGGCATAGACCCAGGCTAAAACAGCCGCGGAACCACAGGCGACAACCAGCATGACGAAAACAAGTTTGGCGAGAGAGGTTTGTTTCATGTTTATCTCCTCCGGGTTCCGTAAACACGCTGCGGGGTTAATTTGTCAATCAGCGGCACAAAGGCGTTCATAATCAAAATTGCAAAGGAAACCCCTTCAGGATAAGCGCTGTAAAAACGGATGACATAAGTCAGAATGCCGCAGCCGACGGCAAAGATAACCTGGCCTTTGCGGGTCATGGGCGTGGTTACATAGTCCGTCGCCATGAAAAAAGCCCCGAGCAGCAGGCCGCCGGAGAGCAGATGAGTAACCGGCTCAAAACGGATATCATCAGTGTTCAGCCAGGTGACGGCAGTCAGCAGGAAAAAGGTTGATACATAATAAAAAGGAATGTGCCAGGTAATTACCCGCCGCCAGAGCAGATACAGCAATCCCAGGAAGAGTGCCAGCGCCGAGACTTCGCCCAGGCAGCCGCCCATGTTACCAACCAGCATTTGTCCGTAATCCGGCAGAGACGACGCAGCATTTCGGAATGCGGCAGACCCCGTATCATTGATGTGTTTAAGGATGTTTAACGTTGTGGGAGCCGTTTCGGCGTCGATATTCATAAAATTAAGAAAATCAGGCTTGGGCCAGGTGGTCATTTGTACGGGAAAGGAAATAAACAGAAAGACACGTCCGGCCAGTGCAGGATTGAAAATATTTTTTCCCAATCCGCCGAATGCCATTTTGGTTATACCGATGGCAACAAACGCACCGACTAAAATCATCCAGGCAGGCATGCTGCTGGGCAGGTTGAATGCCAGCAAAACGCCGGTAATCATTGCAGAGCAGTCCCTGATCGTATTGGCTGTTTTGAGCAGATAGCGGGTAATGAGGTATTCAAACATGACGCAGGCGGCAACAGACGTCAGCAATACTTTCAAAGCGCCGATACCGAACATCAGCAAGGCAACGATAATTGCAGGCGTGAGGGCGATTAAAACATCCCGCATCAGGCTCTGCGTGGTTACCGGAGAAAAAATGTGAGGCGTGGTTGAAATTTTCAGCATGGTCCAATAGCCTTATTTACGTTTTTTGAATTCATATTTGCCCAGTTTGCAATAGTCCAGAAGCGGAACTTTGGCCGGACAAGTATAGGCACAGGAGCCGCATTCGATGCAGTCCATAACGTGAAGTTCGCGGAGGCGTGAGGTGTCGTTGCGCCGCAGATCGGAAGCTATGTTGAACGGCAACAGTCCGACGGGGCAGACTTCGGCGCATTTGCCGCAGCGGATGCAGCAGCTTTCGTCCGGTTTGAGAGCTTCGGCGGCAGACAAAACAAGCAGCCCCGAGGTCAGTTTGGTTATCGGGGTTTGCAGGTTGGGAACCGCCGTTCCCATCATCGGCCCGCCGAAAAGCAATTTGCCGATTTCTTCTTTGCGGGTTTGTGCCAAATCCAAAATATATTCCGCCGGCGTCCCTACCCTGACCCGGTAATTTCCCGGTGTGGTAAGTGCGGTGTTTCCGCTTACGGTAAGAATTCGTTCGTAGAGAGGTTTGTGTTTCATAACCGCTTCATAGACGGCAAAGACGGTGGCAACGTTTTGAACGATGCAGCCGGCATCTATCGGCAGCCTTCCCGAAGGCACCTCTCTGCCGGTGATGGCGTTAATCAGCTGGCGTTCGCCGCCCTGAGGGTATTTGCTCTTGCAGACCCGGACATTGACGCCAATGTAGCTTTTGCTTATTTTCGTGAGTTTTTCGATTGCCTGCGGTTTGTTTTCGTCAATGGCAATGACGGCGTTTTGGATTCCGAGCGCTTTATTGATGATTTTGGCACCGATGATGATTTGTTCCGCCTTTTCAAGCATTAAAGCTCCGTCTGCAGTCAGATAGGGTTCGCATTCGATAGCGTTGACAATCAGACAGTCGGCTTTTTTATTTTCGGGGAGCTCGGTTTTTATCGGAGTCGGATAACCGGCGCCGCCCATACCGACAATTCCGGCTTTGCGGATGGCGGAGATAATTTCTTCCCGGGAGGCCGTTATCTCTTTGACAATGTCGCTGCCGGTGTCAATGCCTGTTTCAAATTCGTCCGGCGCGGTTTTGATGACGACGGTCAGTTCCTGATAGCCGCTGCTTCCCGGCATTTCTTCAATTTTAACGATTTCTCCGGCAACGGAAGAGTGAACGTCAGCGGAAACGACACCGTCGGCGGCGGCAAGCAGTGTTCCGATTTTTACTTTGTCGCCTTTGGTCTTTTGGAGAACAGCCGGAGCACCGATATGCTGCCTGACCGGAATATAGACCAATTCGGGGACTCCGGCGTCGATAATCGGGTTTAAAGCGGATATTTTGTGTTTATCAAGGTGGATACCGCCGATTTGGAATGTTTTTTTATGCGTCATGGCGTTCTCCTTTTACTTGTTTTTTATAGACGATGGCTCCGGTCGGGCAAGCAGTGGCCAGTTCGGCGCCAAAACGGGCGGGAGAAACAGTGTCAGGAATATAAGAAAGATTGTTTTCAATCGTGATGTCGGTACAGATTTTAACACATTTTTGGCAGGCAATGCAGGCCGCAGAACAGTTTTTGCGGGCGGCAGCCCCTTTCTGGCGATTGCGGCAGGCAACGTAAACCTGCTGGTTTTCCTGACTTATCGGGCGAATCTCGAACAGCTTGCGCGGGCAGATATTAACACAGGCGCCGCAAGACGTGCATTTATCGGGATTAATAACCGGGATGCCGGTTTCCGGGTCGAGATGCAGTGCGTCGAAACGGCAAACTTTAACGCAGTCGCCAAAACGCAGGCAGCCATCGGGACAACCGGAACTTCCGGCTGAAATCAGGTTGGCGACGCGGCAGTTGCCTAAGCCGGAATAAAAGGTTTTATCCGGCGCGTTTCGGCAGGTTCCGTTACAGCGCAGAACGGCGCAGGTTTCGGCTTTTTCCGCCGCTGAGAAACCTAACAGAGCGGCAACGCCCTGCATAACACTTCTTCCTCCTACCGGACAGTAAAGTTTGGCAAAGGTCTTTTTATCGGCGGCGGCACAGGCGTTGGCAAAATCCCGGCAGCCGGCTTTGCCGCAAGCCCCGCAATTGGCCTGAGGCAGCAAGGCGTCAATTTTGTCGGCCAGCGGATTATTTTCAACGGCAAATTTTTTTGCGATGAAATAGAGAACAACGGCGGCAGCCGCGGCTATCAGGCCGACAATCAGAACATTTAACCAGATAATCTCCGTCATAAAGCAGCTCTTTCTGTTAATCAAAATTGTCAGAATCTTAGCATGAAAGTTATATAAGCCAAAGAAATTTTGCCATTACTCCCCAATTTATTCCTCTTTCAGGCGGAAAGCATAGCGGGAGAGCAAGCGCTTTTTCATGGCTGCAAGCAGCAGATAATAAGGAACAAGCACGGCAAGAGCTCCCGCGGCGGCAGCAGTTTCGTCGGCGGTTGCCGTCAAAATTGCAAATAAGCTGCCGAGAACCAATATCAAGGGCAAAATATAAGCATAAAAGACGGACCACCACCCCAGGCGGCTGTCCATTAAAACGGTTACACGGCTGCCGGGTGCATATCTTTGCGGATTATCGGTTTCAACCAGAATGTTTCTGGAGCGGCAATCGCTGACGGTGCAGTTTTCCTTTAACCGGCAATGCAGACAGGCCGAAACGCTGATAACCGTTACTTCGACCCGGTGCGGCAAAATGCGGCTGACTGTTCCTTCCCGGGTGAAAATTGTCATTTGTTTTCCAGGAGTTTCTGAGCTTCATCGGATAGCAAGGCCCGAAAAGCGTTATTGTCTTCACGGACGAAAAGAACGACGGCCAGGTTGTTTTCGTTGGCAAAGTTAAGCCCTTTTCTTTCACCCATGGCCATAATTGCCGTGGCCAGAGCGTCCGCATGCATGCAGCTTTTATGGAAGACGGTGGCCGAAGTCAGACTGTGCTCGACCGGATAGCCGGTTTTGGGCGAAATGGTATGAGAATAGCGTTTGTCGTTATAATAAAAGAAGTTGCGATAGTCGCCGGACGTGGCAACGGCAAAGTCTTTCAACCCGACAACGTAGGCATTCTCATAGTTTTGGGTATTGGGTTCAACGACAGCCACATTCCAGCCTTTGCTCTCTTCCGAACGGTTTCCGCGGGCTTTGACTTCGCCGCCGATTTCGACGATATAGTCGGTATAACCGTTGTCATCCAGCAAGGCGGCAACGCGGTCAACGGCATAGCCTTTGGCCAGGGCTGACAGATTAAGCTTGACGTCGGGAATGCTCTTTTTAACCCGGGTATAATTGCCGTTAAAGCGCAATTTGTCAAAGCCGGTTGACTTGAGGGCCTCCTTGATTTTTTCGTCGCTGGGCACGCGTTTGCTGCTGCGTGTTGTGCCGAAGCCCCAGAGATCAACCAATTTGCCGACCGTGGGGTCAAAATTGCCATTGCTTTCAACATAGGTTTTGCGGGCGTCTTTCAAAACTTCGGACATTTCAGGCGAGAGGTCAATCCATTCGCCGCTGTCGTCGTTGTTTATGCTGCTTATTTCCGAACTGCTGTCAAAAACCGACATTTCTTTATTGATGCGTTGAAGTTCGTCTCTGATTGCATTATGTAATAAGTTGTTTTCTTTATCAGTGCGGATTTTGATGCGGTAGTAGGTGTTCATCGTTTCGCCGGACATAATCTGATAAGGCTGCCGGGTGCGGATATAATAGACAACGGCGGTAACGGCAGCGGCGAGAAAGAATAAATATTTGAGCAATCTTGATTTCACGGTTTGAACCCTTAAAAATTTAATAAGTCTGTTTCATGATTTTACTTTAAATAAAAACTACACTACTATTTTCATCAGTATCAGCTAATGCATCTTATGAAAGGTTAAAATAATGAGCGATAAAATAGATAAAATAAAATCTATGGCGGATAGTGAGAAATTTAAAGCCGCCGTGCTTAAAATCAAGGATAATTTTAAGAAGTTTCAAGAATTGTGTACAAAACTTTACCGCAAGGCCTTTGTCGGTTTTGACGCGGCAGGAAAGAAGCTTCATCAGGTCGGCATTTCGGCGAATTCGGTTACGATTACCGGGTTTGTTATCGGCCTGTTGGCAATTAATTTCCTTTCCATGGGAATGTACGGCTTTGCTTTGCTCTGCATTCTTATCAACCGTGCCTTTGATGCGCTGGACGGCTCGATTGCCAAATATGCCGGCAAAACGGATTTCGGTGTTTTTCTTGACGCGGCGCTTGATTATATGTTTTATGCCGGGGTCATTTTCGGCTTTGCTTTGGCTCACCCGGCACAGAATGCCGTAGCGGCGATTTTCCTGCTGTTCGGTTTCACCTCCGCGGCGGCCGCCCTGCTCTCTTATGCCGTTATCGCTTATAAGAACAATGCGCCGAAACTGCCGGAAGTCAGCCAGTCGCCGTTTTATCTGGGCGGCGTTGCCCAAGGTTCGGAAACGCTGGTGGCTCTGATTGTGCTTTGCCTGATTCCGGGTTTGTTTATGCCGATTGCGATTATTCTGGGCTGTCTGTCGTTTGTTAAGGCTTTGAGCGTTATCGTCACGGCTTATTATAACTTTGTTATTGCCGCACGGCAAAAAGCCGAGCCGAAAAAAGAGGCAAAGGAAAAAACGCCTGATGCGCAGTAGAATCTTTGGTCTGCTTTGTTTTTTTCTGGCTGCTCTGACCTGTTCGGGTCAGAGCTTTGCCTTGGTTATGGGAGCCAGAACAGATAAGGTTTCGGCCGATGTCTTTACTTCAGCCGATGAGCTTAATCCGCAAGCCGGAATCGATTTGCTGCTGCGGCTGCAAATGCATAACGGCTGGCACACTTACTGGTCTAATCCCGGTGATGCCGGGCTGCCGACCGGCATTAAATGGTCTCTTCCCGAAGGTTATGAAATTGAAACCCGGGAGCAAAGCCTGCCGCAAAAATTTGTTGTTGACGGGTTGGTTCAATATGGCTATGACCAAACGGCTTATTGGAAGTTTCGTCTGAAACCCAAAGGGAATCCGATAAAAAAATACGGTGCGGAAGATTTTCAGGCAACCGTTTCCTGGCTGGCGTGCCGGGAAGAATGTATGCCGGAGACGGTCAAAATATCGTTCAGTCTGCCGATTGTTGAACAAATTCCCGAGATTCCTCAGATTTGGCAGGATGAAGTTTTGAAAGCGAGCAACAGTTTTCCGGTAAAAACATCCTGGCAGTCCCGTTATGAAATAGCCGACGGCAATCTGTTGATTGATTTGAAAACGCCAAACCATAATTTTGCCAAAGACGTACAGAAGATTACCTTTATTCCTTTCCGGCAGGGGCTGATTGTCAATAATGCGCCGCAAAAGGTCGGTTTTGACCGCAGCGGAAATTTGTCGGTTTCGGTTCCGGTTGACAATGACAAAGCGGAAGATGCCGGGGGCGTGCTTGTGGTTGAACATGAAAACGGCCGCCGGGGGTATCTGCTGGCTCCGGAAAAAGCTTCCGGTTTAAGCGAATATGAACCGATTAACTATGAAACGCAGACATTGCCGGTTATTATGCTGATGGCTTTTCTGGGAGGCATTATCCTTAATTTTATGCCATGTATCTTCCCTATTCTGTCAATTAAAGCCATTGCTTTGGTTCAAGGGGCTTACAATCGCCGCAGTGCGCGAATTGAGGCTTTGATTTATATGGCCGGCGTGGTCAGCTGCTTTTTGCTGATGGCTACAGTTTTAGTATGGCTGCGCGAAAAAGGCGAACATATCGGCTGGGGCTTTCAGTTGCAGTCACCGACTTTTGTGGTGATTATGATTGTCATCTTCTTTATTGTCTTTTTAATGCTGCTGGATTTGGTTAATTTCAGGAATCCTTTTGCCAACCGTGTGGGACGTATTTCGTTTGCCAAGCAAAAACTCAATGCTTTTTTTACCGGCTTTTTTGCGGTGTTGATTGCCAGCCCCTGTACGGCACCGTTTATGGGTATTGCAATCGGCTATACGCTGGCAAAGCCGATTTATGTTTATTATCCGGTATTCCTCTCTTTAAGCCTGGGATATGCCCTGCCCTTTACGCTGATTGGGCTGTTTCCCGATTTTCTGGCTCGTCTGCTGCCGAAACCCGGCCGCTGGATGAGTATCTTAAAGAAGATTTTTGCCATTCCGGTTTTGCTGACCTGTTTCTGGCTGATGTGGGTTCTCGGGCATCTGACGACCGAAAGCGCAGACAGCCGGCAGAGCCTGGACTGGCAGCCGTATGACGAACGGCAGGTCAATGAGCTGGTGCGGCAGAATAAGCCGGTGTTTATTGACTTTACCGCCAAGTGGTGCATTACCTGTCTGGCTAATGAAAAACTGGCTTTAGACACATCCCGGTTTGCCGAACTGGTGCAAAAGCATCATATTCATCTGTTCAAAGCGGACTGGACCAATAAAGACCGTCATATTGCCGAGGCTCTGGAACGTTACGGCCGCAACAGCATTCCTTTGTATGTTTATTATGACAGCGAAAACGAAGATTATGTTATTCTGCCGCAACTGTTGACCCCGGGAATATTGAATGAATATTTGGACGGACGATAAAACCGGTCAGCTTATTCTTTCGTAAACTGTGTTCGTGCTTTTGTGAACTGTTAACTCGGCCGGATAAAAAAATCCCCGGAAACATCCGGGGATTTTGTGTTTTTTGTATTTATTTGCCAAAGATGCCGATTTCTTTGATGCGTTCCTTAACACCACCGACAACATTGTTGAGATTTTCTTCGGCGACGTTTTTAAGGTCGGCGATTTTACTGTCAACAATGGTTTTATATGCGGTATTGAGAATTTTGGTCAGAACTTTGGAAACCGTTTCGGCAACGGAAGCGCCTTTTTTGTCTTCGCCGATATTGGTCAGAGTGATTTCCGGCAGTTTTGCAGTGGTTTTGGTGATATCGGCCGCAGCGCTGGCTGCAACGGAAATTTCACCGCCGCGGACAACCAGCTTTTTAATGATGACTTTTTTCCCTCCGCTGTCTTTTTCAGCTGAAGAGGTTTGCTTTTCCTGTGCTTTAACTTCTTTCTGTTCGGCTTTTTCGGCTGAAGCCGTGTTCTTTTTGATGTTTTCCAGAAGTTGGGAGAGGTTATTTTGCGTCAGCGACAGAATTTCATAATTGATAACGGGTTTATCTATTTCAACCGATTCAATTACAATGGTGTCCTGCGTAAGGCTTTTGATATTTACTTTGACAGAGATGCCGCCGAGTTCCATGGCATTCTTTAATTTATAGTTTTTGGGGTTTCCGACGGTGATTTTGCCGATGTGCCCTTCCCCGTCTGCCAGTTTGAGGTTAAAACCTTCCAGGTTGACGTCGGTTCCGGTGACTGCCGAGCCGTATTTGTGAACAACTTGTTTGACAATGCTTTCAAATGAAGGCGTCAGGTAATAGAAGCCGGCAAAAGCAGCAACCAATACCAATAAAAAGATATATTTTTTCTTCATCATAGGGTTCCTTGTAGTTGTTGATATTTGTTATTCAAATAATCGTTTACGGCCGTTTCGATTTTCTTTTGGCTTTGGGCATCCGCATTGCTCTTGTTCAGCAGCTGCAGCAGAAAATCAAAACATTCGTTTTTCCGGATGTATGAAAACGATGAATTGTAGTTTAAATCAAAAATCCAACAAATCAAGCTTAATATGGAATCGCTGAGGGTGCGGACATCTTCCCTTTTTACCGGGCGTTTTTCAAAAACGCAGGCCTGTACCGCCGGAGACAGCGGTGTGCGGGCCGTTTTGCTTTTGAGGTCAATGTTGAAAAGACGGCGGATATCTTTGTCGCTGTGGGCGAGAAGGTTAAAGTTGGCGATTTTGTCGGCATCCCGAACCAGAAAAGTTATTTTTTCGATTTCGTATTTAATTTGAGGATCTTCGACATTTTGATATTCGTGGTCTTTATAAAGTTCTTCAATCATACAGCTGTGATATTTTACCGGAAGCAGAATGCGGAGATCGTTATATTCGGGATACTGCCGCAGAAAGTCATATCCCAACAGGGCATGATCGCTGTAAACATTAGGATATTTCAGCTTGTCAACGGTTTCCTGAAAGCGTCCGACGTCGTGGAACAGAACGGCAGTCCGTGCCATTCTGATGAGCTTTGACGACCAGTTTTTAAAGGCGTTTTCATTTTTCAGGAGATAATTCCCCGCCTCAAAGACTTGCAGTGAATGGGCTATTTTTTCATCAACGAAACAGCGGTGCGTTTTGCTGCCCTTGACAATGTTTAAGCTGCGTTCATACTCATCTTGAAGAATTTTCTTTTCTTTTTCCAGCATAAGGCCTCCTTTCCTCTATTCTCTTTATGCTTGGAAAAAATTAATTTTGCTTTAAAAAAAACAAAAGAGTATCTTAAAAATTTTATCACCGAAAGATAAAATCCCAAGATACTCTTTTGCCTAAAAGACAGACCAAAGGTCTGGTTTCCAATTACAAACTTTCAAATGAAAGCTTTACATCGTCTTCGCAGATAACATAAAGCAGATGTCTTCAATACGAAATCGTATGCCGGTCTCTTCACAGAGATTTGGTCGGCATCAATTTATATATGACTTATCCAAATTTCATTGTTTTTTGTAATTGTCTGACATTCGGGTTTTTAGATGAAAATCTAAAATAAACGGAATAAATCCCGGTTGTCGCACAATTATATATCACTAATATTTTTATTGGTTCTTAATCTAATACAGAAAGCGGCAAAGTCAAGCGGAATTTTAGGAATGAGGCCGAGCGCCGCTCCGGGATTTGGCGCAGGCAACAAAAAAGCCTGCATAAAGCAGGCTTTTTTTTATTGGTAGGCGCGTGGGGGTTGCGCTGAGTTCCATTTGGTAACATTTGCTTCGCGCGCTGCCGCGGCTCGCAAATTAACAAATTATCACCTGTTGTCTAAAAAATGTCATTACTTTGACATTTTTTATTCCTCCAGCCTCTCGGTTCGAACCTTCCACTTGCAAAACTCCCAACAAAAAAGCCTGCATAAAGCAGGCTTTTTTTATTGGTAGGCGCGTGGGGGTTCGAACCCCAGACCCACTGATTAAGAGTCAGTTGCTCTACCAACTGAGCTACGCACCCATAAGTCACAGACTTAAGATAAGGCGGAATATAAACCGCCTTATTTTTTTTTGCAAGAGTTTTTTTACAGATTTTGTAAAAATCTCAAGTCTTCGAGCCAAGGTGTGATGTTTTGCGGAATTTCGTGTCCGGTTTCCATCGTTACCAGGGCGTTCGGTTCAACATATTCCGTCAGCAGCCGTTTCAGGTCATAGTTCCCTTCCCCGTAATGCAGATGCTCATCGTCTGTGCCGTTTATGTTTCCGTCACAGAGGTGATACATTGACGGATTCAGGGCCGCAAAGGCGTTTAATGTCTGCCAGACGTCCGCGTTTGTGCTGTTGGCCGCACAGACGGCATGAGAAAAATCAAGGCAGAATTTGCATCCGGTTTCGGTAATTATCCGCTGTATTTCAGCCGGTGTGTTGCCATGGAGGTGCACATGTGTTGACGAGCATATTAACGGAAGGTTTTCGACGGCAATCCGGCTGTCGCCGATATTGCGGAACTGGCGGATTGTTTCGCTCAGGCAGGCTTCGCCTGCTCCGGCACCGGCGTGAAGGATTATGATTTCCGCATTTAATAAGTCGGCAAATCGGCGGGAATCTTCAAATTTCTTTTGATTGGAAGTTTCAAGTTCCGGATTTCCCGTGTCCAGACCAAAGCAGGAATGCGGCGCATGAATAACCACGGGGAGCCCTTTAATCGCAGGGGCTATCAGAGATTGGGTTTCATTGAAACTGTCCGGAATTGCAAAAAGCTCAATATAACCGAAAGTTCCGTTTTTAACGGCTTCGGCGGCTTCGTTAAAGAAGTCCGGATTTTTCAGAACATCTTTCGACCAGACTTTTATTCCATATCGGGGCATACTTTCTCCTTTTGTCAGAAGTTATCGGCCAGTTGTTTAGACTGTTTGATAACCGCATCCATATTCAAATATTCGAAAGAGCCGAAACGTCCGTTCAAATTTATTCCTTCTCCTTTGAAATAGTCTTTCAATTTATCCATATTGCGGCGATGGTTAAGATCATAAATGACATAAGCGTATTCAAAACGTTTCAGGTCGGTGAAATTAACATCTTCCTGAGAGGAAATAAAGCCGATTTTTTGCAAACCGTCAATAACTTGTTGCATTATTTCTTCATCAGAGGCCAAATCGGTCAGGTCGTTTTTGCGGTAAGTGATTTCCAGCATATAGCTGACGGAATTTTCCTTATGGTAATGGCGGCCGAGGAAGTCAAGTTTTGACAGACGGTGAAATTTGACTTCCTTGTCGGCAATCATAAAGGCAAAATTATCTTTGGCCGCATCGGGTTTGACATTGACAACGGCGATAACAATTGAATTATATTTCAGTTCTTCGGCCGTTTTTCTGATATCTTCCGGCGTATTTTCATACTGTTTGGCCAAAAGATTAACCGGCATGGTTGAAACCAGACGTTCAGATGAAAAACTTCCCTTGGTTGTTTTAATAATGAAGATATCCTGCTGTTTTTTAACGGAAAGAACTTCAGTTCCGGTATGAATTTTGACTTTTGGGGGCAATCTTTTTATCAAAGCTTTAACCAATGCTTCCGTTCCGCCTTGTTGCGGATAAGTAAAATAAAGCTGGTGCAGGTAGCCTTCGACGGTTTCGCCGGCGGCGCTGCGCAGAATGTCTTCTTTGGGAGGTTTGGGAATACGGTCAACCATCTGCGTATCCATAAAGCTGGGATCATATTTCCAGATTTTTTCGTTATAAGGGCGCAGATAGGTGTTGGTTATGCCTTCGCCAAAGGTTTTAAGAAAAAATTGCAGCATATTTTGAGCATCATAGTTTTCATAGGGGTTATGCAGAAAAGCATTGACGCAGTAGTTTTTGTCCTGTTCCGGCAGTTTGGACAGGTCGTTTTCAAACGGATACTGCACAAAGCGTTTTTGATGCAAAATGCGGTTGGAACGGCGAATTTGGGCAATATTGTCTTCCAGCAGGCCGTTCATAAAATCTAATATCTCTTTGTCTTTGGAGAAAATAATATGCGGGCCGACGTCATATTCAATGCCGTTGGTTTCAAAAGTCCGGCACAGGCCCCCTGCCCGGTCTTCCTTTTCCAGAATATTGATTTCGGCAATATCTTCCCGATTTTGCAGGAAGCAGGCTAAAGAGATGGCGGACAGGCCGCCGCCGAGAATTGTCAGTTTCATGAGCTTATCCTTTTTTACAGATGGGAATGAAGTTAAACAGTTTAATAATCGTTTTATGCTGTTTGCGGGTAATTTTATATAACGGGAGAATTCCTCCCAGCAAAGCACGGGAAGACAAAGACTGCTCTTTTATCTTAACCAGAGGCAAAATGCCGCAAAGCTTTATCCAGCGGACTTTTTCTATCAGCTTTTGACTGATTTGCTTTGCAGACAGGTTTTGCCGGAGCCCATGCAAAAAAATCAATTGGTATGAATCCAGCCGCGTCAAATCCTTTTCCTTTAAATTCAGCTTTCTGATGTATTGCGACGCTGCTTGCAGAAAAACGTTTTTTGCTTTGTTTTGGCTTAATCTTTTAAAATTCCAGAAAAGGTGGTCGATAACAGCCTGAATAATCCAGGGCTTATAATTTTCCCGTGATGTTTTATCCAGCCGGGAGAGGAAAAAATCATTGGTGGCAATGATGTCGGAGATATGACGGTCATCTTTAACAGACTGTTCGGGATTATCCTGATAGTAATAATATAACGGCTCGTTAATGAAGGCGTAGCGCGCTGCTTTAAGAAATGTTTCCATGTGAAACGGAGAATCTACGAAAGACAGGCGCTGTTCCGGGAGAACAATATTTTGTTTTTGCAAAAAAGATTTTTTATAAATTGCGCTCCAGATTGAAGCCTGATAGCTCAAAAAAGCAGGATAATCGCGGATATTGCAGATTTTATGCGGATTTTGAAAGTCCGGTGCTTTTGTGTTGATGTCATTGTCATGACTGAAATAAAACGACGCTTTAACAACATCGGCCTTTGTTTCACAAGCTGTCTGATAAAGTTTTTCATACATGTGCGGAGCAATCCAGTCGTCAGCTTCGACAATACCGATGAAATCGCTCTGAGCCTGCTCTATTCCCCGGTTGACGGCCGCACCATAGCTCCCCGGGCGTTCAATAAGCTTAATCCGGCTGTCTTCGGCGGCATATTCCCGACAAATGGCATCGCAGTCTTCGGGGCCGTCTGAAGCCAGAATAATTTCAATATCCCGCATTGTCTGATTTGTGACAGAATCCAGGCATCTGCGCAAATACGCCGCCGTGTTGTAAACGGGAATAATAACGGAGAGCTTCATCGGTTATTATTTTTTTAGTATGTTTTTAGTTATTTTTATGAGAGATTTATATTTTTTTCTTTTGTTTTTATATTTTTCTCTTTGGTCTCCTATCATTATTTTAGACAGTAATTTATATTTGAAATATCTAAATTTGTTTCTTGTATAATTATGCCAATTATACAAAATTCCCAGAACTTCATTCTTTATGTATGATATTTCATTTTCTGTCGTGTTTAACATGTTGGAATTTTTGAAATTTTCATAAAGTATTATTTCATAAAAAGGGGATTTTTTTGCATATTCCCAAAAATATTGAGATAATTCTCTTTCTGGTTCTTTCCATGGTTTCCAGATACTTGAATAATGTAGAATGTAGGGATCTTTTCTGGAATCCATATATGAAGTATAAAATTGAGCAGGTAATGTTTTTTTGAGGTTTTCGTTGAAAAATGTTGAATGCCATTCTACATTCCACTTTAAGCTAAAATATTTTATTTTGTTTCTGCAAATAAAATTAATAACATCCTGATCTTTGTTAAATAAAGGACCTTTTTCACAAAGAAGATTAAAACTTTTTTCAAAAAATTTAAATTTATTCATCTCTTTTATATTAAAAAGGAGAACTCCTGCTTGGGTATATGCATACGGATTGTTAAATTGGTGTGTTTTTAGATAGTTAATTAAACTTGTAGATTGAGGATTTTCTTTGTAAATTAATCTTATCAATTCTATATCGTATGTTCCTCCTACTAAATAATTTGAGATATCTTCATTATATAATTCAGATATGTCTTTGTTAATTATAATATCTGAATCTAAATAAAGTATTTTATCAAAATGGTCAAAAATTTTGGGAATCCATAGGCGATAAAAGGTTCCTCCAGAGAAACGACTGTTGTCGTAAATCAAAGATGTATTTACGTCCCACATATTTTTATATTTATTAAAATCAATGAATTTGATAGATATATTAGGCTTACCTTTTGCCATATATAGTATTTTATCTTTGTCTGCTGCAGATATTTTTGCGGATATTATATAAATATCATAATTATTATTAGATGAAGCATGTTCTATTAATGAGTTAATGGCAACTCCCGTATATTTTATGTAGTCATCATCTCCAGTAAATATTACAGGGATATTGTTTTGTTTAAATGTCTCCATAATGGGAAAAATTATATTTGTATTTTCTATATAAGAAATGGGAAATGTTTTTATTCTTATGTTATTTTGTTTTGAAAGATAATATAAAAAAATTCCGGTTATTTTTTCCAAAACAAATGTTCTTGCGTCAATTGCCGAGTAATAACGGTAATCTGTGTGATTTATAAATTTGAATGCTATATTGAATAAAAATTTACAATATTTGAAAAAATCTTCTCTTTTCATAATAAACATATTGCAATAATAACCATTGTTTTGGTTTATGTATTCCATTGCATAAGGATATATTTCAGGGTATTCATTTTCAATTAAGTTAAGGCAATAGTCTATTTCCTCTACATTATGGTATTTTTTATGATGTTCATAAATTGTCATACCGTCATCTACGGTATTTATTGTAATGAGATTATTTTTTTGTAAGATGTTTTTGAGTAACTGTTTTGAATAACCTATTTTTGAAAAGTATGTATTATCAATATGTTCAAAACTAACTGTAACATTTTTATAATTATTCGGAAATTCCTTTATATCTTTAAAAATAAAATGTCTGCGATAATGCATAAATCCGATATAATCGGGATTACCAAGTTTATTGTAATTTTTCCATGCCCAATAAATAGTTGTGAATTCACATAATTTTGATCCTAACTGAGAAATATTTTCTCCAGTATCATCACCTGTTGTGTTGTCCATCATCCATTTATATTCTTGTTCGGGTATTTTATTCTCTTGATAATTTTTTATATATTCTGAACGTCCAGTTTGTATTGGAATAAAAATATCATCATTTAATAATGGAGCTGGTTGGTGATATGAAATTAATATTTTGCAAAATTTATTCATTCTTATATGACCTGTTTGTTGTTATATTATTCAGCTTCGGCTAGGGTTTCGGAAATCATATTATTGGTGATGACTTTCATTGACAGGTGGTCAAGCATCATGTGCAGGTCTTCACTTATCTGCATATCATCAATGTTCATATTGACGGAATATTTTGCCATTTGGCGGAGTTTTCCGCCGTCAAAGCCGGTCAGTCCGATGGTGAGGCCGCCGTTGGTATTGGCGTATTCAATGGCTTTTAAAACATTTTTAGAGTTGCCGCTGCCGGAAATGCCGATAACGATGTCCCCGTTTTGGTAAAAGTTTTTCAGCTGTTCGACAAACACATCATCATAGCTGACGTCATTGGCGTAAGCCATCATTCCGGCAACATTGTCGTTCAGGCAAATAAATTTGAAACGTTTGTCGTAGCCGTAGCTGGCGCCTTTGTTAAAATCGCAGCAATAGTGTGAAGCCGTTGCGGCGCTGCCGCCGTTTCCCATTATGAAAATTTGTCTGTCCTGGTCACGGGCTTCAATCAACAGATTGATAAAGGTATTGATTTCGTTTTTATCCAGTTTGCCGATGGTTGCCTGCAAACGAGCCAGATAGCAAGATATATCGTTGGTGAAATCGTGTTTCATGACTAAAATTCCCCTCTCAGTGAGTGTTTGTTGTAATGAATGATAGTGGTGCCTTTATTGTCAAATTTGAATTTGAGTTCTTTGAGGTCACGCAAGGCATGGCGGACACGTTCGTGATTTTCTTCTTTGACGTAAAAGAGCAGAAAGCCCCCTCCTCCAGCCCCAAGCAGTTTGCCGCCGGAAGCGCCGTTTTGCATGGCGAGGTCATAATATCGGTTGATCAACTCGTTGGAGATGCCGCCGGCGAGTTCTTTTTTATACATCCAGCCCTGATGAAGAATGTCTCCCATCGCATCAATATTATTATGCAGGAGTTCTTCCTTCAGCGTATAGGCCAGCCTGACCATTTTATGCAGATTTTCGATTTTCTTCCGATCGTCGGTCGTGTTCTTTTTCTGCTCTTTCAAAATATCTCCGGCAGCACGGGTTTGGCCGGTGTAAAACATCAGAAGGTTGTTCTCCAGCCGTTTGTACCCCGCCGTGGTGAGGAAAACCTTTTCAACATTAACCTTGCCGCTGGTTTCAAAAGTAATGAAATTCAGCCCGCCGCAAGCGCAGGCATACTGGTCCTGCTTGCCAATCGGTTCTCCCAGCAGGTCAATTTCCACATGGCAGGCCTGCTCGGCAATGTCTTCTTTGTTCATATAGGTTTCGTTGTAGGCATTGCAGAGGTTTATCAGCCCGGCAGTGAATGCCGAAGATGACGCCAGTCCCGTGCCGGAAGGAATATCGGCGCTGGAGTTAAAATCGACGCCACGGATGTTATAGAGTTTAAATACCTCTTTGATAATGCGATGTTTTATGTCGTTAATGTCATGAACGTCTTCAACCTGCGAATATTTAAGAAAATAGCCGTCTTTGAAAAAATACGGGTGCATTGACAGGTAAATGTATTTGTCAATGGCCGTGCTGATAACAGCGCCGCCGAATTTTTCATAATAATTGGCCAAATCGCTGCCGCCTCCGGCAAAACTTATGCGAAACGGGGTTCGTGTAATAATCATCAGGCAACCTCTTTTAACAAATTTTCTTTTAACAGAATTTCCCGAATTCCCTGTTCAAGAGAGATTTGCGGGTTCCAACCAAAGGTCTTTTTTATTTTGGAAATATCGGCGTATTCAATAGACGTCTCATCATGTCTGAGCCGATTGGAATCTATTTTTATTTCAAGTTGCCTTCCGGTCAATCTGCTGATAATTTCCAAAATATCACGGACGCTGTAGGCGTTTCCACTACCAACATTATAGATATCGAGCTGTTTTATTTGTTGCTTATCACCAAATAAAACCATTGAAATACAATTTGTTAAATCACGTATGTTGATGTAGTCGCGGGCGTCATCAATGTTTCCTAACGTTAAGGTATTTCCCTCTTTTAGCTGTTGCATTATATAAGGGATGACAAATGTCGGACGTTGCTGCCAGCCATAAATATTGAACATTCGGAGAATACTGAATTTATGTCCTGGATTATCATTGGCATAATATTCAATCAGTTCTTCAGTCATCCTTTTTAATTTTCCCAGTGTATTCATCGGATTAGCCGGCGTATTTTCATCAATCGGCTGTGTTTTTCCTCCTCCGTAAACTTTTCCTGTCGAGGAATAAAGAAATGTTCCTTCGCTGCAATATCGGTTGAATGCAGAGATTATGTTTTCCGTGCCTCTCAAGCTGGTGTCCAGAGAATATTTTTTACGGTTGACAATATCATCATGAAATGTAACCGCAGCCAAGTGAATGACTTTATCAAAACGGTATTCTCGGAATAGTTCTTCAACAGCCGTTGCATCAAGGACGTCAATTTTTTTATAGTTGGCCATAGGCAACGGGTTATCTGAATGTCCAATTCCGATAACTTCCGCTTCTTGAGGCAGAATACTTTTAATATTTCTGCCAATAAAGCCGTTGGCTCCGGTTACAAGAATTTTCATGATGTTGTTTACCTCATTTCCTTTTTAGCTACTTCATTACGCCAGTAGTTCAGAACAGTTTCGAGTGTTTCATCAATTTTGTATCTGATATTCCACCCTGTTTGGCTTTTGAATTTTGAATAATTTCCAATGAAAGTCATTAGTTCGGTCGGGCGTACGCGGGCAGGATCAACTTCAATTTTGATTTTGTCTTTGGCAGGTGAATGATTAATCAGTTTGTGCAACAGCTCTTCCATTGTATAAATCTGATCAGTACCGATTAAGTAAAGTTCTCCCGCCTCACCTTTTTCCATTGCCAGAAAATAGGCGTTTACAGTATCGCGGATATCTGTAAAGTTGCGGGTAGCAGAAAGATTTCCGACTTTAATGACCGGTTCTTGTAAGCCGGCTTCAATGCATGCAATTTGATATGCAAAAGATGCTATTGCGCCATGAACATTACGACGCGGTCCTTCATGATTAAAAGCACGGGTTCTGACAATGTCCATTTTATAACTGGCATAATATGTCATACAAACCATATCTTGGGCAGCTTTACTTGCTGCATATGGATTGATTGGATGAATACGAGTGGTTTCTGTTATTGGAATCATATCTGCGGGAACGTCACCGAATTCTTCAGGCGTTGCGCTGGTTAAAACTCTAGCTTTACAGTTTGTTATTCGCATCGCTTCAAAAAGATTTATGGTTCCAATTGCATTTGTTTGCATATAGACGGCAGGCATATTCCAAGAAGGGGTAACCCAGCTCAAGGCTCCCAGATGATAAATTTGGTCTGGCTTAGCTATATTAAGTGCATTTATCAAGCTGGTTTCGTCAAGCAAATCCCCATCTATCAAATGAATTTTATCCAAGGCATGCTGAACGTTTTTCAAACTTGAATTCATTCTTTTTAATCCAAATACTTTATAGTCTGTATTTTGGAGGATATGATCCATTAGATGGCTTCCTGCAAATCCAGTAATTCCAGTGATCAATACATTTTTAGTCATTGTTTTCCTTTCGTGTTAAAATAAATCGGACGGCTTCCAAAAGGTTGGGAAACCGGTAATCGGCAGCTGTCGAGCCGCTGATGGTGTCACCGACCAGAATTGTATGGCAGCCGGCGTTTTTGCCTGCCTGCATATCGCTGTCGCGGTCGCCGATCATCCATGAAGATTGCAAGTCGATGTTAAAGTCCTCTTTGGCTCGAAGAAGCATGCCGGGTTTTGGCTTGCGGCAGCCGCAATCAATTTTGAGTTCGGCCACTTCGCCGGGAAAACCTTTCTCCGGGTGATGCGGGCAAAAATAAATTCCGTCAAGATAAGCTTTTTCATTGCCCAACTCGGTTTCCAACCGCTTGTGAACCTCGTCCACATCGTGAAATGTTACAAAGCCTTTGGCTATCATCGGCTGATTGGTTACAACGATACTGAGGTAATCGCTTTGATTCAAAAGCCGGACAGCTTCGGAAACTCCGGGCAGAAGTTCAAAGTTTTCCGCTCGCGGCGCTTTATCCATATCCCGGTTGAGGACGCCGTCCCGGTCAAGAAAAACAGCGGGACGGGCATTCTTTTTATTCAGACGGCTGACTTTGCCGCTTTCGACATCGGCACAGATAACCGGAAGCCGGTCTTTGGTTCCCATATCTTTAACATATTCGGCGCTGTGGTAGGCTCTGAGCGTTTCTCCCGCCTGCAGCAGTCTGGGAAAGATGTCTTTGCCGAAATCCTGCGCCGTATCGGCTGCAATATAAGAGAGTATTTTCTTGTTGAAGACATATACCGCGGCATTAACCAGATTGTGGTAAATCAGGCCATCAGGATGCGGCTTGGGCAATAAAGCGGTTACCCTGCCCCGGCTGTCGATTTGAAGCAAATCGCTGTCATAAGGGTGATTGTTGGGATGAACCAACAGTGTCGCCACTGCCGGCATTCGATTTGCAAAAGCGAGCATTGCCTGCATATCAAAGTCCATAACGACATCGCCGTAAATAACCATAAAGTTTTCGGCAAGCTTGTTTTCAATCAGTTTTAAAGCACCGGCAGTGCCCAGAGGCTTGTCTTCAACGATATGATGAATCTTAACGCCCCAACGCGAACCGTCGCCGAAATAATCGCTGATAACATGCGCCAAATGTCCGGACAGAATAAAAATTTCATCAAATCCGTATGTTTTAGCCAGTTCAATCTGTCTTTCCAGCAGCGGTTTTCCAGCTATCGGGCACATCGGTTTGGGAATGTCGGTCAGTCCAAGGCGGGTTCCTTTGCCGCCAGCTAGAATTACAAGTTGCATGCCTTTCTCTTTTTTATAGTCTGATGACCGGGAAGTTGAACGGCTGCCGGATATGGCAACTCCATAACTTTTAAAGCGCTGGGCTTCTGGACATAGTGTACGGCTTCCCGGTTATGTTATTTTGGACACATATTATTCCATCCCCCTATAATAGTCAAACTAAAATATTTTATTCAACAAAAGTGTGTATGAATGTTTTAATCGTGATTTTTATTTGTATTTTTAAAGAGGAAATTTTTTAATCATCCTTTAATGACTATGTGATATGGTATGTTCAGATGAGTTTAGGCCTAACAATTTTGAGAAAGGATAGCTTGATGCGTAAGAATATCGGATGTCTGGTCGTTGCCGCGGCCGCGGTTTTTGCCAGCGGCGCCAAGGCTGATTTATATCAGGAATGCTTGGACAAGCATTATATGAGCGATAATGAGATGGCCGGCTGCAATGAGGCCGAAGCGGACCGGATTATGGGCGAAATAAGAAAAAGAATGAATTCAATTGCCGCAACCAGCTATTTCAATAACTGGAATTCCAGCCGGAAAGATTTTACTCAGCTGTTGGACAACTGGGTCGAGTTTCGCGACAAATACTGCGATTTGTACGGTTATACCTATACGCAGGATTTGGGAACCATTTCAAACCTTCAGAGAACCAAGTGTCAAATTGACATGAACAAACGTTTTTTGGACGATGTTGAAGCAATTGTCAAAATCTATCAGGAAAACGCTTAGTTTGAAGAAAGGACTGTAAAATGAAAAAATTAGCGGCTGTTATTTTGGGATTGGGAATTTTTGGGGCTGCCGGCGCCCAAGCTTCAGACTATGGCTTGTGCATCAACCGTTCTCAGGGCGACTGGCGGAAACAGGTTGTCTGCAATCAGGATGAGACAAGGAGCCTGATGCGTGAGATTACCACGATTTACGGACGATTGGCCCGTAATCCGCTTTTCGGAAAATTTAACCGGGGAGCGGAATCGCTTGACAATCAATTTAAAAGCTGGAAAGCCTATCGGGACAATTACTGTCTTTATTACGAAGCCTCCAAATCAGGATACGGCGACGAAGAATTTCATCGTACCGACTGTTTGCGGACAATGACGGAAAAGCATAGGGATGATTTGGATGCTCTGCTGAAAAATGCCGTTGCCGATATGGATTAGTCGTTTGTCAGACGGCAAACCCCGTATTGTTTATCAATGCGGGGTTTTGTTTTGAGGAATTTTGAAACTGAAACAGCTGCCCTGCCCGAGTTTGCTCTTGACCTCCACCTCGGTTTTGAGCAGTCCGGCAATTCGGCTGACTATTCCGAGCCCGAGACCGGCTCCTTGTTTTTTGCGGCAGAATTGTTGTCGGCTTTGATAGAAATCTTTGAAAATGTTTTTTATGTCTTCCGGAGCTATACCGCAGCCGTTATCCATCACAATCAGGCAGACGTCTTTTCCGCAGCGGCGGACTCCCAGCAAAATTTTATCTTTGGTATATTTGAAAGCGTTATTGAGCAGATTGCGGATTACCCGTTCAATTAAAACAGGATCGCTGTTCACATACTGGTGCAGCGGCACGCAGCGAAAGTAAATATCCTTATCTTTCGCCAATTCCCGGTATTCGCGGGCCAGTCCGCCGACCAACAGTCCGATATCAAAAACGACCGGGCGATAATCGACGCCGCCGGACTCTATTTTGGAAATATCAAGCAGATTGTCCAGCAATGTATTCAGATTTTCGGCCGAATCTTCAATTTTTTGTGCCAGATGATGCTGATGAGAGGTCAGTTTTTCTTCCAGCAATGTGGCAATGAATATTTTTAAAGCCTGCATCGGCTGGCGAAGGTCGTGGCTGGCCTGGGCGAGAAAGTAAGATTTGGCGTTGCTCAGTTCTTCGGCCTGCTGTTTGGCGTGTTGCAGTTCTTTCTGGGTTTCAATCATTGCCGTTATGTCCTGAAAAGTTCCGGCAATCAGGCGCTGGTGGTTTTCATAAATGAGTCCGGCTCTGAACGAGCAATGGATCAGGCGGCCGTCAAGCCGTCGGAGCCGCAGGACGCCGTCAACGTTTCGGCCGCGGACGAGAAGCTCCCTTAATTTGGCTTTGTAGAGAGGAATGTCTTCGGGCAGCATCTGTTCGCGAATCAAATTACGACGGGGTGATAACCGGCTTTCAGGCAGGCCGAAAATCCGATACATTTCCGCCGACCAGTAAATTTTTCGTGTCCGGGTGTTGATTTCCCAATAGCCGAGGTTTGCCGTCTTTTCGGCAAAATCAAGCCGGCGGGCAGTCTTTTGCAGCTTGACCGACAGATTATGACGGTCGCTGATGTCTTCAAGGCAAAGCAACAGCCGCCCCGAAGACGGAGGATATAAAGCGGCGGCATAAAGGCGGCCCCGGTCGGTCAGAATAAAATTGCAGGGAGCATTTCCGGTTATGACCCGGTTCAGAGCATTGTCAATTACGTTAACCGAAAGTGCATCGAGGTAATCTATCAGGCGCAGGGATTTCCGGGCGGAAATCTGCCAGGTCTGTTCCGCCTTGCGGTTGGCGTACAAAATTCTTCCCGAGGTATTCAGCTCGAAGAGCAAATTGGTTGATATGTTTAATAAATTCTGTTCGTTATCCCCGCCGGCCATTTTTTACCAATTATCAGAGTTTATATTGAAACAAGGTGCGTCCCGTTTCGGCGGAGAGCTTAAAAAACCATCCGTCATAGAGGAATGCGCTGTTTCTGATATAATCATTGGTTTCGATGGTTGGAAGAGGTGTGGCCGATAAAGTTAACTTTGCCCAATAATCCTGATTGTCGGCATAAAGTTCCAGATTATAGATCAGCCCGTCGAAGGTCGTAAACGCCATCTGCCGGCGCCGGGGATAACGGGTGTCGTCAAAATTCTGCGCCGACATGACGGCCTCGCTGCCCAGATATGACAGCTGCCGTTCAAGCACTTCCAACCGCACCAGCTTTTGCGGGTGATTGTTTTCATAAATGATGAAAGCCTGAGCCGGAGCCTTGCGGGAAACCTTTTCCCCGTCAATCTGAACGGCCTGCAGGTCTTTTAATTCCAAAGACATCAGAGGCTGCTGAATCCAGGAGGAAAGTTCGATGGGGAGCGTATATTGCCCGCTGACGGTAAAAATATCAGGCAAGGACGGAATGCGGGCAAAACGGGTTTGGTTTTCAGCTCCGGCTTTACCTAAAATCAGATGATTCAATTCCCTTCCCTGCTCGTCCAGAATGCTTATGCTGGTGCCCGCATGGGCGTCACTCCGATACGGATTGCCCAAATCAAGTTCGGACAAGAGCTGCGGCGTTGCCGTTTGTTTGCGGATAAAGCGTGTTTCCCGGAAGTTTTTGAACAGCGAACGCACCAAATCAAAATTAGCGTAATAGTTATCGGCTTCCCGTATATGCCAGAAATCATTGTCATTTTCCAGAGTTGCCGTATATTCGGGGCTGCGGATGACAATTTCCTTTATTTTACTTTCCGGACGGACGGTTTCAGCAAAAACCAGACTGCCGATCAGGTGGGCATGCCCGCTGCGGTAAACCCAGTATAAAGAAGCGGCGGCGGCACAAAGGCTGACGGCCGCTAAAACGGCGGCAGACTTAATCAGACGAGGATACATTAAAAATCTCCTTTACAGCGTTGAGTTTCCGGCGGCGAATAAAGAGAAAACAGCCGGCAAGCAGGATAATGACCGCGGCAGGAATAATGATAACGTTTGCGGTGATGATTGAACTCAGGCGTTTTTCGTTTTCCTGTTTAATCTGATATTCAATTTGTTTTAATTCCTGTTGTAATCGTCCGATTTCTTTCCGGTGTTGTTCGATTGCGCTCATCGTTTCCGCCGAAAGGGCGAGCTTGTTTCGGGAAAGCTCCTGCTCAACGACGGACATGGCCCGGGTGTTGATTTCCAATTCCTGCTGGAGAAGATTGTATTCACGGGCGTGGCGGTTGAAAACGTCGCTGTAAATTATTTCGCCGACGGTTTTGCTGCTGCCGGTTTCTTTATCAGTCAGGCCGAGGACGTTATCTCTTCCGGCCAGATAGTCAACCGCCCGCAAGATAAAATTTCCGTTATCATAAACCGGAGCCAGTCCGTAAACCGGGTTGTCGATTGTTTCCGAGGTGTCGGCCCAGTTTTCGGCAACAATCAAATCGCTGTCGGCCACGGCAACAATGTGCGCCGGGGCAATCGAATGCGGCAGAAAAGACGGCATTTTTCTTTCAAATTCAGTACCGGCCATAATGTTTGCGGTAAAAAGGGAATCAAATTTTCCTTCTGCCAGCAGGGCAAGAGTATATTTTCCTTCATTTCCTTTAAACATAGCAGCCAGTTCGGGCTGGGTATGTCCGGTAAATTCGCGCACCGACAGGGTTCCGCCGGATGCGGCCGTTGTCAGCAGCGGCGTCAGCCGGACTCCGTCGGGATTTTCTTCCGGACGAAGACTTCCCGGCGTTTTAAGACGGATATTTTTCAAGCCGGACGTTAACGGATGATCCTGATTAATCTGTTCTGCGGTAAGCTGCATCCAGAAAGGGAAATTTTTGGCCTGGCTGGACGATCCCACTTTCATCAGCATAATTTCACCGAGACCGCGATCACCGACGACATTTTGATTATCCTGCCGGAAACCCCAGTTGCGGAACAATCGGTTCATATCCGCGGCCGCGGAATTCTGGGCATTGTACAGTTCAACCTGCTTTTCGCTGAAGACATCATTAAAGACCAAGAGTCTGCCGCCGCGCAGAATATACTGGTCAAGCGCGTAAGTCAGCAGCGGGGACAGTTCTTTCAGGTTAATGACGACCAGAACGTCAACATTGCCCGGAATAACGGGGCTTTCTTCGCTTAACGGCAGGATATTATAATCATTTTGGAGCTGTGCGACAATGGCCCAGTTGGGAACAATCTTCCCGTATTGGCGGCTGATCAACGGCAGCTGCGGGCTGATAAGCCCGACGGTCGGGCGTTTGTCGTCATTTATTTTGGCAAAAATTTTGCTTATGTCGGTTTCCAACAGACCGCTGCGGGCGGGGATAAAGTTGGGAATGACGTAGCCGGCACCGGTTGCATTGGTAAAGACGGCACCGAAATAAAGGTTGCTTTGTCCGCCGGCATCGGGAATGGCTTTTATTCCGGCTTTTTTAGCTTCTTCTTCAAGCGGGCTGTAAGGTTCGGGATTGAGAACCTCTATTTTGACATTGTCAACGGCCGCAGCCTGCTGATATTTTTTCAGATAACGCAGGACAAAAGAGGCATAAGCGGAATATTGCGGGTTTTCCTTAACCAGATTATTGGAAAGATAAACACGGACATATACGGGCGCCGTCAGCTCCGAGAGTATTTTTTTGCTGGCGGGCGACAGCGAAAAGCGTTTGTTGTCGGTCAAATCAAATTTTTGGGTGTTGCCGAGCAGGTTAGCCGTAACCGTCAGGCCGACAAAGCTTATCAGAAGCAAAATGACAAAGACTAAGAGTGACGTGCTTTTTCTTGATTTAAACATTGTTCTTCCTCAGTGCTTTTTATAATCGATTGCGGCAACATTCAGCCATAATATCAGAATTGTCAGGAGCAGGAAATATGCCAGATTGTCAAAACCGGGCTGACCGAGCATCATATCCTGATAATTGCGGTAAAAATTCAGCGACCGGCTGAGCCGGTTGGAAATCGTTTCCGAAATATTCAACAGGGGCGACAGCAAAAAATCAAAGTTAAGCGAGACCAATAGCCAGCCGACGAAAACGGAAAACAAATATGCCAAAACGGCGTTGGTATTGAAAACCGAAACCAGACACCCGGCCGCCGTCAGGAGCGCAATAGCCAGAACCGTGGCCAGATAGGCAGACAAGACATTGAGCATATCCAGGTCAACCAGTGTCGAAGCATAAAGGGCAAAAGGCAGGGTCAGCGCCAGCATCAGCAGGCCGAATGCCGCGGCGGCCATAAATTTGCCCAAGACAACGGCGGTATAATCGACCGGCTGGGTGAGCAGAAATTCAATTGTTCCGGAGCGGCGCTCGTCAGCCCACAGACGCATGGTCGCCGCCGGCATCAGCACGACAAAGATTTCCGGCTGATAGGTAAAGAAAGATATCAGTCCGCTGTTGTCGTAAGCGAAAAAATAAGCGGAATAGAAGGTTGCAAACATCGACAGCACCAGATAAACGGCTATAATGATATAAGCCGTCGGAGTACGGAAATAACCGGCAAATTCTTTTTGCATGACTGCCCGCAACTGATAAAACATGGCTATTCTTCTCCGGTAATGGTCCGGAATGCCGAAGCGATATCATAATCGGCACCGGAAAGTTTGAGTTCCTGCGGCGTGGTATCCCGCACCAGTTTTCCCTTATGCAGTAAGATGACGCGGTTAGCCACGGCTTCGACTTCTTCAAGAATATGCGTCGAAATGACGATAATGCTGCGGCGGCCGTATTCCCTGATGAATTTGTGGATTTCATGCTTCTGATTGGGATCAAGGCCTTCGGTCGGCTCGTCAAGAATAAGAATGCGCGGCTGGTGGATTAATGCGGCGGCTATGGCAACGCGATGCTTGAATCCTTTGGACAGCGTTTCTATTTTCCGGGTCATCACGTCATTCAGACGCATTTGTGCCGATGCTTCCCTGAGAGCGGCAAGAAACGCTTCACCGCCGAGATGACGAAGGTCTGCGGCATATTTGATGAATTCAAAAACGGTCATTTCAGGATAAAGGGGCGCGTTTTCGGGCACATAGCCTATTTTAGACAGCGCTTCGACTCGTTGGAAACGCGGATCGTGTCCGTAAATTTCAACATTGCCTTCCGAGGGCAGAAGATAGCCGGTAAGCAGCCGCAAAAGAGTTGTCTTCCCTGCCCCGTTCGGCCCGAGCAGAGCCACAACGTCTCCTTTTTTCAGGCAGAAATTAAGGTTATCCAATGCCCGGATAGAACCAAAATTCTTTGATAACTTTTTTGCAACTATCATTATCTTATCCTAAAATAATCAATTTGTCTGCGGTTTATTCTAACAGAGATTTTTTAAATTTTAACAACTATTTTTATTTTTCAAAATGTTTGATGACAAAATACTTATTTTCATTTATCTATATAAGAAACAAATTTTGAATAACGGAGTAACAATAAGTGCAGGAAGTATATACAAAGGAAGAGACACAGTCCTTTAAAGTCGGGGCTTATGTCGCTCTGGCCATTCTGGCGATTATCGGCTACAAGGCTTTCACGGCTCAGGAAATCGAACATGCCGACAACGGCAGCTATTATGCTCTGGACGCCCGCTTCGGACGGACGGACGGTCTTTTGGTCGGAGACAAGGTTCGGCTGGCGGGCGTTACCGTCGGCAAAGTGGTCGGTGCCAAACTTGATGAACATTTCAATGCGATTATGACGATTGAAATTAAGGAAGGCATTAATATTCCCGACGACAGCAGCGCTTCGATTGTCAGTTCCGGGCTGATGGGGCCGAAATATATCGAAATAGAACCGGGCGGGTCAGAAGATTATCTTGCTCCGGGCAGCGAATTTTCCTATACGCAGGACGCAATGGTTATTGAAGAACTGCTGGATCGCATCGTCAGCATCGGCAAAGCCAACCGTGCCCCGAAAGAACAAAAAGAAATCGAAAAAATGGAAAAAGAACTTGATATGTAAAATTAGAGAAAAGAACTTTTAGGAGAAGATGATGAATAAAAAACCGGTTGAAACCATTATGGGAATTGTTGTTATTTTTGTAGCGGCGTTCTTTTTGTATTTTGCTTATCAGGTTTCTGACCTGCAGGTTGTCAAAGGTTATGACATTAATGCCAGATTTCTTAAAGTCGGCGGTCTGAACGTCGGCTCTGACGTGCGCATCAACGGCATTAAGGTCGGAACGGTTATTGCCCAGAACCTGGATCCGGAAGACTATGTGGCCGATGTTAAACTCAGCATTTCTTCCAATATTCAGCTGCCGAAAGACAGTGTCGTTTCCGTTGTCAGCGACGGCCTGGTCGGCAATAAGTTTATTAAGATTGAACCGGGCAAGTCAAAAGAATTTCTGCAAAACGGCGATACCGTTGCCAATACGAAAGACTTTAAAACGCTTGAGGATATGGTCGGCGAAATTATCTTTATGGTGACAGACAATGGTGACAAGAAATAAACTTCCGGCAGCTTCGGTTCTCCTCGGCAGCCTTTTGTGGACTGCCTCTGCCGGCGCTTACGAAATTCAGACCAATACGGCAAAGATGCAGGCCATGGACAAGATTACCGGCCGCGTCAGTGTTATTGAGGTTCCGGTCAACGGAGAAGTGAAGTTCGGAAGTTTTTCGATTGTCGTGCGTGCCTGCAAAAAGACGCCGCCGGAAGAAACGCCGGAAAATTACGCTTTTGTTGATGTGGCTGATACAGGCAAAGACGGAAAGCCATATAATATTTTTAAGGGGTGGATGATGTCGTCTTCCCCTGCCCTGAATGCGGTTGAACATCCGATATATGACGTATGGCTGTTGCAGTGTATAGATAAAACAACCGACAAGAAAAGCCTGTTGAGTGACGAAGCCCTGGCCGAACGTGACGGGCTGCCCCGTCAGGAAGATTTGGACAAGGCAGAAAAAATGTCCAAAGAGGCTCTGATTGCCGCCGAGGCCGAGGCTGAGGAAAAACAAGCCGCCGCAGAAGAAACGCCAGAAGAAGAAAATAAAGCCAAAGAGAATACTGCGGAACCGGACGCACTTCAGACAAAAGAGGAAGAACTTCCGGTCGTGCCGGCCATAACAGATGACATAGAATTGGAAGAAGCCGTCGTTCCGGCAGCTTTACAGGAAAGTATGACTCAGGACGGCGATGAAAAGACCGAAGATAACGCTCCGGTTTCACTGCTTCCTGCCGGCAATAAAGAAGTTTCTCCGGCTGACGACGCTCAGGCAGCCGATACAGGAGCCCCGCAGCCGTTGTTCAGTATCCCGGACGAGGCAGATAAAGAAACGCAGCCAACCGAGCTTCTTCCCGAAAAACCGGTCAGCGATGAGCAAACGGAACAAGACAAATCACCGGCTATGCCGGCCGGCAAGACAATCGGTGAACTACCGGCAAATCAACCTGCCGCGGAAGATAAACACTCTTCGGACGATGAACTTCCGGTCGTCGAGGCCTTATCCGAAGATGAAGCTGTTGAAGATGATCAGTTTATTGACGCAGACACGGCAGCCGATTTGGAAGCTGAATTAAAAAAATTACAAAATCAATAAAATAACAGACTGCTTCGGCAGTCTGTTTTCTGTCGAGTATAATTCCTTTTTGGCATATTCACGAAAAATTAAGGTTAGTCTGTATAACCATATTTTCCGCGACTTTAAGGTCATTTCTTTTTCAAAAAACATTTAAAAGCCGCAAATTATACCCATAAAGACATAATCATACTGGAGCTTCTTTCCTTTTTTTGTATAATTGTTTGCAATTAATGGCGGAATAAATTTCACTGTTAATCAAAAAAACATATAATTCACAATTAAACAGACAGGAAACACGCTAATGACTAACAATGCGCTTCTGATTATAGATGTTCAAAAAGGGTTTATCAATGAATATACCCGCGAACTTCCCGGCAAAATAGAAAAGCTTCAAAACAATTATGCCAACGTTTATGCCATGCAATTTATTAACCTTGAGGATTCAATGTTCCGCAAACAGCTTAACTGGCATAAACTTTCTCTGAATACTCAAGATACGGAGCTGGCTTTTAAAATTCGACCGGATGCGCTTGTCTTTTCAAAATATTCATACGGCGCGACGCCTGAGTTTATTGAATATCTGCAACAGCAAGGCATTACTTCAATTGATGTTTGCGGACAAAGTACGGACTGCTGCGTGGCAAAAATCGCGCTCGATTTGTTTGACAATCGAATTCTGCCGAAAGTTTTGGCCGATTATTGCGCCAGTACGGCCGGCCGCCTGGTCCATAAAAGAGCTTTAATTTCGCTGCGGCATATTATCGGCAAAGACAATGTTATTTGATTCGGACATGCAAATATGAATTTGATTAATTGTCAATAGTCTGAAATAGTCGTTGAGTTTACCTCTCTTCAGAGGTAAACTCTTTTCAGTGTCTAAAAGAACAAAAGGTTGTTTGCAATGAGTGATAACGCGATTGACGTCAGCTTTGTAATGACGGTTTATAACAAAGAATATTATCTGCCTTCCGTGCTTAAGGCTTTATTGAATCAGACCGGATTAAAAAATCCCGAGTATATTTTCGTAGATGACCTTTCCAGTGACCGCTCGGTGGAAATTATCCGCGAGATGACACAGGGCATTCCCAATGTAAAAATTATTGCCAACAAGGAAAACCGCGGCATCAGCGTCCGGATTAATCAGGGAATCGCCGAAGCCGAAGGCGAATATACGCGAATGCTTGATTCGGATGACATTTTTCCTTTGGATTCAACCGAAAAGATGCTTGAACTGGCTCGCAAGCACAAAGCGGATATGGTTTACGGCTGTTTTACCAAAACGGGCAAAGAGCCACAGGAACTGGAGCAGGAATATTTGAAACCGTTTAAATACAAATATAACTCCAACGCTTTGCAAATGGTGCTGACCGGACGTTTTACCCGCATGGGACAGCTTATCCGCACTTCCGTTTTACAGAAGGCTAAAGGAGCCGACGAGCGGGTCTTTATTCAGGATGAGTCAATTCCCCTGCGCAGCGCCATTCATGCCTTAGGGGCGATTAAAATGGATGCCGACGTTGTTTTGGTTCCCAAAGAGCTGGGAAATTTTTCAGGCAACAAGATTCAATTGGACAATGACCGCTTTCTGGCTTACTGCTATACAATTCTGGATAATCCGCAGCTGCCGATCTGGGCCAGAAGACTGATGTATAAGCGTGCGGTTTCAGCTTATTGGAAATTTTATAAAAAAACGCACAAGGCCCCCTGTTTTTCGAAAATATTCATCATATATCTTAGAAACAAAATTATGCCGCAGGTTCCGGATTTACCGTTTTTGAAAAAAATGCGGGATGAATTTCTGGCGTTGGACAACGTCCGCAGAATCAAACCGGCCGCCTGAGGATTGTGTCAACACATACAGTATTGCTGGCTATAAAGCGTGTGGGTTTGCATATAAAACTTTATCATCGCGTTACCATATGTGCTGACATCAAAGATATAATTTTGATGTTCTTAAAACAAAGATGATAATTAGTCGAGGTGAATATGTCTGCCCTGAATTCAAAATCCGGAAGGCCTTATACGTTTGAAGAAGAAGTCTGGAGCTGTGCCATCCATGGTCTCGGGATTGTACTGAGCATTGCCGGACTGACAACTCTGGTTGCTCTGGCAGCCAGATATCGTGACGTATGGACCGTTGTTTCAACTGCCGTTTTCGGCGTGTCGATGATTGTTCTATATACGGCATCAACCATTTATCATGCCGTGCCCAATCTTGACCTTAAACGGCATTTGAAAAAGTTTGACCATATTTCAATTTATTACCTGATCGCCGGAAGTTACACGCCGTTTTTGCTGGTTTGCATGCGGGGAACGCTCGGCTGGACCATTTTCGGCATTATCTGGGCGTTGGCTTTAACCGGAACCATTCTTAAACTGCTCAGTTCGGGCAGCGGAACCAAAGTGTGGTCTATCAGCCTTTATCTGATTATGGGCTGGATGATTGTTATTGCTTCCAAACAACTGGTCGGCGCCCTGCCCCCAATCGGCCTGAAATTTCTGGTTTTAGGCGGCTTTTTCTATACAGCGGGAATTTTGTTTTATGTATGGAAAAGCCGTAAATATACGCATGCAATCTGGCACGGATTTGTGCTTACAGGAACGATTATGCATTTCTTTGCAGTTCTTTATTCCTGTGTGTTAATCTGATACATTAACTTTTGTTTTCGGATAAAATCAACCGGACGATATTCGGTTTTAGCCTTGCGCAGACCGGGAAGCCCTAAATCCTGCTCCCGGTTGACGCAGGTTATGTTTTCCGGCAGAGACATTAACATTCTGCGGTTAATTGCCTGATATATCCCGATAAAATCAAGCGAGGCTTTTTCAAAATGAATAATAACCGTTTGAGGGTCAACAATTTCTCCGATGGTAAAAGCGGCAAGCCCGTTATTAATCCAAATACTGCCGGAGACGATTTCAGGAAGGTCTTTCCAACTTTCAAATAAACGGTTTATTGCCTGATTTTCCAAAATAAAGTCTTCTGTATTAATATCACGCCGCTGCCCTTGTTGCTCAATCCAGCCTTTCATAAAAGTTCTGACGGCAGGGAAGTCCTGTATCCACAGCGGGCGGAATTCATAGGCGTAGCGGCGCTCAAAAGTGTTGGCCAATTTGCGTTTGGCAGCATAATCAGAGCCTTTGAGTTCAATTAAATCGTTGATATTATAAAGATATTCCCAATGCTCGCGTTGATTTTTGCCGACGATGTCCGGCATTTGCGTTTCGATTATTCGGCTCAGGGTTTCAGGAACCCGGGTCATAATAAAGTGAGGTTCCAGATTTTCGGCAAGAAGTTTCTGCCAGTCATCGCGCTGCCAGGCGCCTATCGGCGCTCCGTAAAGGTAAAGCGGACCGTAGCGGTAACGCAGCCAGACCAAATCATCGGCCCAAGCCCATTCATATTGATATTTTCCGGCCCAGGACCAGATATTTACAAAGCTGTAATCAGAGGCTTTTTCAAGGCATTGGCGGTAATATTCGAGATATTCTCCGCGGCGGTTCAGTTGTATCGGTTCAAAAGTCAGCATTATCTAATTATTTGCGACACAGTCGTCGCCGTTAAAAGTGTAGTCGGTAATTTCACCGTTTACAATGGTAAAACTGGTTTTGCAGTAATAGCTGCCGCCGTTGTCGGACGGAAAGCCGTAATCAGGCGTTTCAATGGCTCCGTACTGCACTTCGTAGCCCTGATAAGGTTCGGTATTGCCGTTAACGGGGCCGTCTTCGTCAATTTGGAGATAAGTTACCACTTTTTCGTTAGGTCCGACATAGAGTTCATTCGTCGGCGTTCCCCAACTTTCGTATAAGGTTTCCTGACTCATGCCGACCCAGTTTTGCAGGTTGGCATTGTAGGAATTTTGGTCCGAGACGCACCCCATTAACAATAAAACGCATAAAACCAACATTTCTTCCTCCCTAAAACTTTTTGATAGGAAGTATTTAATTCGCGGCCGCATTTTTTCAAGACGGCCTTTATGATAATTTTGCTTCGAGCTTAGCCAGGTTAACCGCATTGATTTTAATGTTCAGCAGCAGATTTTCTCCTTTGGTTTGGCAGTCAAGCACCTCCGAATTGGAATATATCCAGGCGAGCAGCCGGCCGTCCGCAGCCGGAATTTTTATCTGTGTCTGCCGATGCGCCGCCGACAGTTTTTCTTCAACGAGCCGGAGAAATGCTCCGGTTCCCTCCCCGGTGACGGCAGAAGTCGGCACGACATTAAGTCTCCGTTCACAAAGAGACAGAACGGAAGCATGATCTTCAGGCGTCAGCAAATCCGTTTTATTCAGGACTTCAATATATTTGTCCTGCTGTTCAACTTCTTTCAGCCCCAGATTATCCAAAACGGACAGAACGTCTTTCTTCTGCTCGCCGGAGTTCGGATTGGCAATATCGCGGACATGGACTATCAGGTCTGCTTCCAGCACTTCTTCCAAAGTGGCGCGGAAAGCCATAATCAATTCGTGCGGAAGATCTGAAATGAAGCCCACCGTATCAGAGAGTATTATTTCGCGGCCGGAAGGAAGCCGGAGACGGCGCATGGTCGGATCCAAAGTGGCAAACAGCAAATCTTTGGCAAAGACATCGGCTCCGGCCAGGCGGTTAAACAGACTTGATTTTCCGGCGTTGGTATAACCGACAAGCGCAACGACGGGATAAGGAACCCGCTGCCGGGCATTACGCTGTAAAGCCCGTGTTTGTTTGACTTTTTGAAGCTCTTTTTTGATTTTGACAATCTTGTCATCAATAATACGGCGGTCAAGTTCAATCTGGGTTTCACCGGGGCCGCCGAGAAAACCGGCACCGCCGCGCTGGCGTTCAAGGTGCGTCCAGCTGCGAACCAGCCGGGAGCGCTGATAATTAAGGTGAGCGAGTTCGACTTGCAGTTTTCCTTCCCGGGTTTTGGCCCTTTCGCCGAAGATCTCCAAAATCAGCGCCGTCCGGTCAATAACTTTGATGTTAAGCTTTTTTTCCAGGTTCCGCTGCTGTATCGGCGTCAGGCTAATATCGACAATTAAAAGCTCAATATCACGGCTGCCGATAATTTCCTGCAATTTTTCCAGATAACCGTGTCCGAGGAAAGTAGCCGGATTGACCTCACGGAGCTTTACGATATCGGCGAAAACGACATCGAGATTAATGGCCAAAGCCAAGCCGCAGGCTTCTTCCAGCCGCGCCTCGGGAGACAGTTGAATCAACGAGGTCGGCAGGCTGGGAAAAACAACTGCGGCTTTCGGGCGGTAATTTTTATGTGTTTCAAACCCCGGCAATTCAGTCTTCACTGATTTCGATATCAACCGGTGTGCTCGGCATAATGGTTGATACGGCATGTTTATAAATCAACTGGGTGTGTCCGTCGCGACGCAAGAGCAGTGAAAAATTGTCAAACCAGGTGATAATTCCCTGCAATTTGACGCCGTTGACCAGAAAGACAGTGACGGATACTTTGTTTTTGCGGATATCATTTAAAAAATCGCTTTGGACATCCTGTAATTCTTGTGACATTTTTTTATCCTTCTTATTGTTTTCTTATCATTTTATATAATCTTATTTTATATAATTAGTAAAGTGCCGTTTACATCAAGGGGATAACTTCTACCGGAAGTTAGCGCACCGGTTGCCGTTCAGGCGAACAACCGTTCCGCTTTCTTGATGCCTTTGCTGCTGACATATAATATAATAACGTCATCGGCACATAAAACGGTTTCGGCTTCAGGAAAGAAGACTTCTCCGTCCCGGGCAACGGCGCAGATTTTGCTGGTGACCGGAAGTTCGATTTCCGCCAGTTTTTTGCCGACGTTCAAATTGTCTTCGTCAAGCTTGATTTCCCAAACTTCCCCAAAACCGCGGCCAAGCGAATAAGCATCGCGAATCCGTGCTTTGCGCAGTTCCTGCAAAATTCCGGAAATCGTAACGGAAGAACGGTCAACCAAAATATTGTCGCCGATATTGTCAATCAGATTATCGTACGAACGGGAGTTAACCAGAGCCAGCGTGTTAATGACCCCGCGTTTCTGTGCCAGCATGGAAACCAGTAGATTATCTTTGTCTTTGGCGGTTACGGCAATGGTTGCATCGGTGTTTTCAATTCCGGCTTCGGTCAGAATAACATCACTCATCATTTCGCCGTTGATGACAATTGTGTTATTCAATTCTCCGGCCAGGCGTCTGGTGGCAATGTCATCGTCGTCAATTATTTTGCTGCTGATGATGTTGTCATCCTGCTCCAGACTCTTTCCCAGATAGCGGGAAATCTGGTTGCCGCCGAAAATAATAACCCGTTCAACGGCACTGCGCTCCATACCGAAATCACGGACGGCCTGTTCGATTTCCGAACTTTTAACCAGAAAATAAACCGTATCCCCGGCCATCAGCATATCTTCGGCATGGGGAATAAAACTGTGTCCGTTGCGGACAATGCTGATAATGTTAATATCCAGTTCCGGTGCAACCCGGTTCAGATGTGACAGCGGCGTCCGGATAAGCGGGGTTTTGTCATCGCAGCGAAAAGCGAGCAGACGTGCGGCCGACCCGAGCAGAGATATGGCCTCGGAAGCGCCCGGAACCTTTAACAGGCTCAAAATAGCCCTGGCAATGGCCCGGTCAGGCGAGATAACCAAATCGACCGGGATATGTTTGTCATTAAACAGTGTTCCCCATAACGGGCTCAGATAATCCTGAGCGTCAATGCGGGCAATTTTTTTAGGAACGTTAAAAAGAGCGGCGGCAACTTCGCAGGCAACCATATTAACTTCATCACAATCCGTCGCGGCAATCAGGATATCAGCATTTTCCGCACCGGCTTTTTCCAAAATATCGGGATGTGCTGCTTCGCCGAAAACCGGCTGAATGTCATATTCTTTCGCAATCACGTCCAAGGCTTTGGCATCGTGATCGATTACGACAATATCATTGTTACCCTGGGTGAGATAGCCGACAATGCTCCGACCGACGCTCCCTGCCCCGCAAACGATTATCTTCATTCTTTATTCCTCACTTTCTTCCCCGCCGCAAGTGTCAAAATAGCGGTTAATTTCGGCAATTGCTTCGTCAAGGCTGTTCAAACGGTTATAAGTCTCACGAAAGCGTTTGGCATCTCTCAGGCCGCGGCTGTACCAGCCGGCATATTTCCGTGACAGCGGCAATGCCAGCCTTATACCGTAGTAATCAACCAACGCCTGCAAATGCTGCAAAAGAATCTGTCTGATTTCAGGCGGCGACGGTTTTTGCGGCGGCGTTCCGTTATGGATATAATTATGAATCTGCGAAATTAACCAGGGTGCGCCCAGAGCCGCCCGGCCGACCATAACCCCGTCAACCCCGGTATAATTCACCATTTGCACGGCCTTTTCCGGATCGGTAACATCTCCGTTGCCGATAACCGGGATTTTGACGGCCTGTTTAACGGCGGCAATCGTATCCCAATCAGCGGTTCCCGCATAAAAGTCGCTTCGGGTGCGGCCGTGTATCGTTACATAAGCGGCGCCGCAATCTTCGCACATGCGGGCAAATTCGACGGCGTTAACATGTTGGTGATCCCAGCCTTTGCGGAATTTGACGCTGGTCATCAGCCGGGTTGAACCGACAACGGTTTTGATGATTTCGGCGGCGCCTTTCATATCCTGCATCAGTGCCGAACCGGAATGATTGTTGACAATTTTTTTCACCGGGCAGCCCATATTGATATCGACGGAGAAAGCTCCAAGTTCTTCAATCAGTTTGACAACATCGGCAAACAGGGAGGCCTCTCCCCCTACCAGCTGTACAACAACCGGATAAGGTTCGTCCCTGACATCGGCAATACGATAACTTTTGGGATTTCGCCGCTGAACGGCATTGACCGCAACCATTTCAGAAACAACGGTTCCCGGTCCGAAAGACGATACCAGGCGGCGCATCGGCTTATCGGTGATACCCGCCATCGGAGCTAAAAAAATATTGCTTTTAAAACCAAGTCTGTTCATATCTTATAGTCAAAATTACGGTTATATTCATGCATAAAATCAATCAGGGGTTCTTTCTCCCGATTTAATTCGGCAGCCGTATGATAAGCCCGGGCGGCATAGCTGACCTGATTTTCGGAATCGGCATTTCCGCCAAACAGCCAGTTTACTTCGGGAACATCAATGCTGAAACGCTGTCCGTAAACGGCAGCGGCTTTGGCATAATCCGCGGCAGAAGCTACCTGAGCCAATTCTTCGGCAAAACCGAAGCCGCCGATATAATGTGCGCTTTCAGCCGCTTTTTTCTCCGCGGTTTCGCCGTCCGGACGCAGTTGGCGGCGATTTTGTTCCGGCATTTCTTCCGCCGCTTCGGAAACAATTTTTTGAACCGAATAAAGGGAAAACGGTTCTAAATAGCTGACGGCATAGCTGTTTAACGAAAAAGGCTGCGCGGTATAAGTCCCGGCGCTATTATCCGAACTGCCGACATTTTGCGGAACAACAGCCGCTTTAGCTTTGATATTGCGGACAGAATCGGAAATCTGAGCGGTCAGAGCGCTCAAGTCATAAGGCATTGCATTGATTCCGGTCAGAGCCATATATCAATCCTAGTTCAGCTTATCCAGCGATTTGGCCAGAATGTAATACAATTTGCCGACATCGGCTCCGGAAATGACCGAGAGCAATATTCCCGAACGTTCGTTGCCGCGCGCTTTGCTGACCAGCGTTTCAAAATCAGAGAGGTAACGGGTGACCAGGCTGCGAAATTCAAGATTTTCCTCAAATTCCTTACGAATGGCAAGCACCTGGTTTTTGGTCATGGCTTTGGCCAGATAACGGACAAAGGCCGATGTATCGCCGTTATAATATTTCTTCCAGATTTCTTCTTCGACCGTCGGGTTAAAAATACGATTGATGTCAACGGCTACGGTTTCCATTTTTTCAATAATTGCCGAAGCGTCTTTAAGGAAAGTATCCGTCTTCATAGCATGATAGCTTTTCTCCAGCTCTTTGAGCTCTTTTTCGGCCTTGGCAGACGTATCGCTCAAAAGTTTCATCTGTTTGGTGTAGAGCTCGCTGAAAGATGCCGTGCTCTGGAGTGCTTCGCTGCCCCGGCGGCTGAATTCATCGGCATTTTTATTTAACGAGGTCATCACGTCGTTTACCTTTTTCAAGGTATCTTCGGTGGCGGCTATCAAAACGCCGGACTGTTTAAGGAATACCTCGCCGGAAGAACGGATTTCGTTAGAAATGCGTTCGGCATTGGCGGCGATTTCACCGATTGTGCCGCGCAGCTTATCACCCGAATTTTCAAAATGCTTGGCGCTCATTGAGGTTGCTTCTTCCAGCTGCAAACTAAGCTCTTTCAGATTTTCACCCAGCCCTTTGACTTTATCGTAGGCATTATTGGCGCGTTTGGACAGTTGCATGGAAGTATCGTTCAAAACGGTGTTAAAGGCATCGACCAACTGCTTGGTATCTTCAGAAATTTTAATCATCTTGTCACTTTGCTGGTTGATCATACCGCTGATTTCTACTACGCCGGTACTGGCTTCCGCCGTAATCGTATTGAAATCGGCAATATATTTTTCATAATCTTTCATAACGCCGCCGACGCGCGCGGTTGAAGAAGTGACGACATCGCCCAGTTCATCGGCCGTCTGGCTGAGCGCCATATTGACCTGTTCAATATTTTTGATTGACGATTTGGAGGATTTGGCAATATCTTCCCCGCTCTTCAACAGACGGTCGCCCAGAACGTCAACTTCATAAGCAATTTTTTCCGCATTTTCAAAGACCTTATCCGTACTGTCTTTAAATTTGGCGTTGATTTCGTTCATTTTCAGGGCAACATCATTGGCAGCATCGGACAAATATTTATACTGCTGAGCCAGAGAGGCTTCGCCGAGCCGGGTTTGGGTGGCCACGACGTTAACGACATCGGTCAGGCTTTCCTGCTGGTGGCCGAAAGTTTCCTGAATGCCGTCAGCCTGGGCCCGAACCTTAACCAAGGCGCTTTCCAAGTTCTTTACATGGGTGTCCATCATAACGGAAATAGACTTTCCTTCATCCGCCAGGTCATTGTTTGCGGCTTTTATCTGGCTGCAATTTTCCAGCAAAACGCCGGAAACCTGCGTGGCTTCGTCCCTGACATCTTTAACAATGCCTTCAAAACGGTCGACGTTGCCGCGGAAATCTTTATAAATAACGTCAAGTTTATCGGCCATTTGCTGTATGATATTTTCAACATCCTGATTCTGCTTGGTAATCGCATCGTTAATTTCACCAAGACGATCCATTGATTTGGTGGAGCTGACAACAACAGTTTCCGCCCGTTTGTTGACGTCTTCTTCCAACAGGGCCATACGCGAGAAAACACGGTCGGCGCTTTGTTCAATGACGGCAACCTGCTTTTTGAGCGAACTGCCGATGTTGGAAGTGTTTTCGGCAATACGGTCGCAAATGTCAAAGAATTCGTTTTCCTGATGTTTAAACAGCAAGTTAATCGTCTCGGCTTTTTCATCTAAAGCCTGAACAACGTCAGAAACATAACCGACGGTGTTTTCGGCCACGGAGTTGAGAATGCCCGACTGGGTTTCGAAGGAAGAGACCAGCTCATTATGGGTCGTGCGCGATTTTTCTACCGCTTCGTTGATACGTTCGCCGTGTTCGTCAAGCAGTGTACTGATTTCGCGGCTGCGTTCGACGATAGAGGCCGACAGGCTGTCCAGTTTTTCATGCTGGTTATTGAGAATATCTTCAAACTCAATCGCTTTGTTCAGGGTGTTGGAGGTTGAGTTTTCAAAAGCCTGCGACTGGCTGCGCAGATTGTCATTTAATGCATTGGTGCGGTTGACGACATCTTCCGATGAGCGCAGAGTGGCTTCCATCTGCTCTTTCAGACGTTTAACGGCACCGGTTGCCTCTTCGTCGATGATGTTGGAAGCTTTAATCAATTCGTCAATCTGGCGTTTCAACTCGCCTTTGATTTCTTCGATTTTGGTAACCGAGCCGCTGATATGGCGCTGTTGCTGAGCCAGAGCCGTTTCGGATATTTTGCTTTGCGAAACGACAATGGACGAAGCTTCCGAAAGGTTTTCAGACTGCTTTTTCATCATCTCGCCGACTTCGCCAAACTGATTAAGCGCCAAATCCGTCTGATTGCGAATGTTATCCGACTGTTCGGCAATTTCAGTGCCAAGCGATTTCAGAGCGCTTTGCAGTTCGGTCGAAATCTGCAAAAGTGCATTATGTCTGTCATCTATTTCGCCGGCAACGGCAGATGTTTTGTTGACGGTTGAATTACTCAAATCACCCAGCAGGGCAATTTTTTCTTCAAGCAGCCCGGTAACCGACTGAATGTCGCTGACGGCATTTTCAGTGGCTTTGCTCAGCTGCTGAACTTCGGTACGGATACTTTCTTCCACGCTGCTCATATCCGAAGCAATCGTTTCGGATATGCCGCTTAATTCGCGAACCTGAATACCAATACTTTCCTCAATGCCGTTAGCGCGGGCGATGACATTGTCAACTTCCATTCCGACACTTTCGCTGAAGGCATTGAAACGGTCGGAGACCTGTTCGGCCGTTTTTTCAAGCTTGCTCAGATGATTCAGCACCGTCTGGCTTTGCAGATTCAGCACCTTATCAATCTGCGCGGCGCCGTTTTCAAGGCTTTTATAAACACTCTGACAGCTATCCAGCGCATGAGAGGAAATCTGCTCCAGCTTTTGCCCCTGGTTGGCGACCATGGCGCCGACCAGTTCCATATCCTTGCTCAGCTTATTGCTGCTGGTGACGACAATTTCATTGGTGCGGAGAATTTTGGCATTGTTGTCATCAAAGATATTTTGCAGCAAACCGGCTGAATCTTTGACGTCTTTGATAACCGGAAGCAGATTGTCAAGCAATGTTCCGGCATTTTTATGCAGTTCATTGCTGACGGAGACGAATTCCGCGCTTTGTTTGTGAAACTCATCGGTTGCGGCAATCGTTTTTTCGTTGATATAATCGAAACTGGTAATCAGTGTTTTAACGCCTTCCGTCAGTTCACCGATAGTTTTGCTGGAATAATTATCCAAAACGCCGACCAATTTGGCGAAGTCGTTGACGTGAGCACCCAATTCCTCCTTAATACGGGCGGTTTGCAGGGTTGCTTCTTTGGTAGCCTGTTGCAGTTCAACCGTTTGGGCCCGCAAGGCTTCCGCCATGGCTTTGGCCGTGCCGGCGCCGCCGTCTTCGGGATAGACCAGCTGGTTCAGATAGGCCCGGAGAAATCTGGCTTCGTTTTTGAAATTCGTTCCCCGGTCAATATAGGCCATAACCACCCAGATAATTGCCAAAGGCAGCGTGACACCGGCCAAAAATGCACCAAATTCGTCCGGCATCATCAAAAACAGATTGGACCAGCCGAAAAACTGGCTGATATAAATTAAAACAATTCCGAACCAGATGATACTGACCCAAATCATCAGCCGATGCAGGTTATTGGCCAGCCAGTTCGGCGTTTCATTTTCCTCGATATAGCTGGTTTTGCCGTTTTCGGACATAAAATTAGGCAAAGCATTTGAATTTTGCTGGTTTTTGGTTGGCTCTGACATTTTGGTCTTCCCCGGGACTGAATTTGATCATGTTTATAAACTGGGGCAATTATAGCAATTATTTTTGATTTGAAAACCTTAAACCTGCACTTAAACACTTATCCACAGGGCGGCGAAAGTTCAGGATTGTTCCGCTTTACGCAAAACATATTTTAATTTGTTTAAAGCCTGAAATTTCATCTGATCTTCCGAGAGGCCTGCCGGAACGACAACCGAAGCTTCAATGGCTGTTTCCGGCTCAATGGCCGTAACTTTGACATAAGCGCCCTGGCGAAAAAACTCAAACAATATCTCACTCATAATGACGGGTATCCTTTATAAAATTGGCGGGTTTCTTCGGTTCTGCTACCTGAAAGACAGCAGAATTTTCCGACATAATATAGCTTTTCAATTCTTCAACCAGCTCTTTCTGCTTTGATTTGTCTTCCTTATAGCGCTGATTGGCCGCCATAATCTTTTCATTGAATGCGTTTCTTTCGGCATCGTTCATATTTCGACTGTAGAGTTCGGTGTAGGCAACATAGTCGGAACCTCTTCCCCTTAAGACGGCCGCTTTAACATACTCGTTCAGTTGTTTTTTCATTTCTCTGACGCAAATTTGTTCCAGTCTGATTTTGGCTTCCGTACTCAACCCGGCATATAAATCATGGGAATCATCCCGGGCACGACGCGATTTCTCCAATTCAATGACATCATAAAAATCACGGGCTGTACTGATTTTGGCCGATATCCGGCGGCTGAACTCTGCCTGCAGCGGTTGGCGCTCTTTCTCATCATAACGGCGGCAATAGTCATAGAGGCGGATATTTTCTCTTAAAGACGTTTTATCCGAAAAAATCATCCGTTCAAGCAGTGTCTGTGTCCGCCTTTTCCGAAGCGGATCGGAAATATGGGCGCTTTTCAAATACAGGGGCAAAAGCGTATAAACGAACTGTACATCCGACTGAATTTTATCCAGTATCGGCATTATTTGCGGAATATCGTCGGCGGCAAGTTTTTCCGCACAGATTGCCGGCGGCAGGCGGCGGGAATTTTTGGGGACAAAGCACTCAACAATATCATAGCGCCCGTTCTGCGCCGCCTGTTCAATCGTTTTGTTCAGCAGACGCGAAGGCAGCAGCAACAATCTGTTTTTCTTTTCAAAAGCGGCAATGTAATCTTGCATTTGTTTGATTTCGGCAATATTTCCCCGTCCTATCAGTTTTTCAAAGGGTGTCGTTCCCTTTTCATTACGGCGCAACAGCAACTCAGCCGTCGGCAGCTGTCTGAAATCACAAGCCATACCGGCGTTTAACATTTGTTGAAGCTTTTCCACTGCATCGGCGATGAGAACTTTCTGCCGCCGGTATTTCTGCCGATATTTGCGGCCGGAGGCTTCAGCCCGGCGGATGTTGTCATCTTCGCCGGACAGACCGTTAAATAGGTCAGCGGAGACGGGAGTTTCCAAAGCCTTTTGAAGCATCCGGTGCGAAAACAGCAATACCTGTTCGGACGCAGCCGTCCGCTGCTGACGATTGATTTTCAAGTCGAAATAAATTGATCCCAGATGTTCATCCGGAGCCGCACCGTCGATTTCATCAATCTGCGGCTGATAAATATTATGCAAAACAAGAATGTGCTCGTTAGATGATGCCGGGAATAATGCGGCTTCATCAGGTTTTAACCGGGCCGACTGGATAAAACGGCTCAGAGAGCCCAGCCGCCAGTTCATAACCGCCTGCCCGTCGGCCTGCGACATAATATGCAAAGCCGAAGTCTGCGTCTGCTCCAAAGGCATGGATGAACAGACGTTAAAACTGAAAATCTGTTTCAGCAAAAAGCTCTGCTCTCCGGTATCGTAACCGAGTTTTCGCATTGACCGGCGGAGTTTGTCTTCGATGGCAAACAAAACCGTGCTGCCGTGGCAGTGAGTAACGATTGTTGTTGCTCTGAGATATCGGGCCGCATCATGCAGCGGCATTTTTTCCCTGCCTTCACGGACGGAAATCAGAGGCAGTATCTGCTCCTGATAAAAAGTGTCCAGATAGGGTTGCGGTTCACGCCCTAAAGGATAGCGTGCGTCATCAAGCTGATTGACTCCGGCCTTCTGATGCAGCCGGTGTGCCGCACAAGAAGAGTTGTCTTTGTAGTAAATCGAATAAATTTCCGGTGCATTTGTTTTTCCGAATACCTGAGAAACGGCTTTGCAGAAACCGTTGGCCTGTTCTGCCGTTTCAGTGCCGTCTCCGGGAAAAATCAGAATCTTCGGGACTGCCGTTTTCAACACTGCCGGGCGTTCCAACTCCCGCCAATGGTATTCGACAGCCAAGTCCCTGACGCCGAATCCGATAAATTCATCCATATCGCTTAACCCTAACTATCTTTATCTTCTGTTATAATAAACGATATTTAAGATTAAGTAAACTTATTCTGTCTAAAAAAGTCTATTTGAAAAACTTATTGGTTTTCAGAAAGCCGAAAGGCACCAGCTTGCCGACCTGCCCCCGATGCCCCAGCCAGCCGAGCAATTCGGTTTCGGTTTTGGTGCAGCTGTTTTTTTCAAAGGTAAAGCCGTCCGCTTCATTGAAAATCTGCATATCCGACAGGCCGCCGTCTTTATATTTTTGCAGAGTTACGCCGCGGCCGCGCGCCATGGTCGGAATTTCTTCGATTTTGAAAATCAGCATTTTCCGGTTGTCACCGACAACGGCAATCATATCCCCGGTAATTTTACGGCAGAAAGAGGCCGTTTCACCTTCGGCCATATTCATAATTTTGCGGCCGTTGCGGGTCTGGGCTATCAGGTGATTTTCATCAACGACAAAACCCTTGCCGGAATTAGATGCAATGACATAGGAAGCCTTCGGTTCAAAGACAAACATTTCACAGATATTGTCATTGATGCCCAAATCAACCATCAAACGCAGCGGCTGGCCGAAACCGCGGCCGCTTGGAATTTCATTGCCCGAGATGTTGAAGAATTTTCCCGAAGTGTCAAAGAGAATGATTTTGTCCGTCGTTTGGGCATGAATAGCACATTGCAGCGCGTCGTCATCTTTAAATTTGAAATCGTCATTCAAATTGACATGGCCTTTGACGCAGCGTATCCAGCCTTTTTGGGACAAAATGACGGTTATCGGTTCTTTTTCAACCAGAATTTCGACCGGCACTTCAATTTCTTCCGAAACTTCGCTGAATTCGGTGCGGCGTTTGCCAAGCGCTGTTTTTTTGCCGAATTTTTCACGAATGGCTTTAATTTCCTCGCCGAGTGCCGCCCAGCGTTTATTCTCGTCACTCAAGAGGGCTTCCAGTTCGGCTTTTTCGTTTTCCAACTCTTCATATTCGCCGCGGATTTCCTTTTCCTCAAGTTTGCGCAGGCTGCGCAGTTTCATATTGAGGATAGCCTCGGCCTGATTTTCGGTCAGGCTGAACTTTTTCATCATTTCCGCTTTGGGATCGTCTTCTTCACGGATAATACGAATGATTTCATCCAGATTGAGAAAAGCAATCAGATATCCCGACAATATCTCCAGACGGGCATTAATCTTATCCAGACGGAAGCGGGCACGGCGCTGCAAAACGATGTGGCGGTGGTTCAAAAATTCGCGCAGAACTTCCTTAATCGACATAACACGGGGCACGCCGTCAGAATCCAACACGTTCATGTTCATACTGAAACGGATTTCCAATTCCGTCTGTTTAAACAGGTGCTCCATCAGCAGATTGGCATCCACCGTCCGGCTTTTGGGTTCCAAAACAATACGGACATCATGGGTGGATTCATCACGAACATCGCTCAGCATCGGCAGTTTTTTGTCATTCAGAAGCTGGGCAATTTTCTCAATTAATTTAGATTTTACAACCTGATAAGGAATTTCCTTAATAATAATCTGATACTGGCCCTTGCCTAAGTCTTCCGTTTCCCATTTGGCACGGATACGGAAAAAGCCTTTACCCTGCGTATAGTTGTTCAGAATGGTGTTGAAACTGTCAATAATCACGCCGCCGGTCGGAAAATCAGGGCCTTTAATGCGGCGAACCAGCGGTTCGATTTCGCAATCGGGCTTTTCTATCAGGTAGAGCAGCGCATCGCAGACTTCACTGAGGTTATGCGGCGGGATGTTGGTAGCCATACCGACGGCAATACCCGTCGAGCCGTTGCAGAGCAGATTGGGCACCATAGAAGGCATAACCACCGGTTCGGATTCTTCGCCGTCATATGTTTCGCGAAAATCAACGGCATTGTCGTTCAGGCCTTCCATCAGAGCCATGGCAAATTCGGTCAGGCGGGCTTCGGTATAACGCATGGCTGCGGCGCCGTCTCCGTCAATATTGCCAAAGTTTCCCTGCCCGTCAACCAGCGGATAACGAACGGAAAAGTCCTGAGCCAGGCGAACCATTGCCCCGTAAACGGCACTGTCGCCGTGAGGGTGATATTTACCGATGACGTCACCGACAACGCGGGCACATTTCTTAAAGCCTGACTTGGGATCCAAATGCAGCTGGCGCATAGCGTAAAGCAACCGGCGATGAACCGGTTTCAATCCGTCACGGACGTCCGGCAGAGAACGGGAAACGATGGTTGACATTGCATAAGACAAATAGCGGGAGCTCAATTCTTCCGCAAGATGAACGTCTTTGATTTTTTCTTCGCCGGCAGTGTTATCCATAATTTTTCCTGTTATTTAATAGCTGGTCAGACCTAAATTCGAGAGCAAACTAGCACGGTTTTCGGGGAATTTCAAGCCGTGAGTTTGAAAAAAGTTTTTGCGGAGGAAAAAACCGGTCATTTTCAGCAAATCACAGATTTCCCGCTCTTCCGGATGATATTTCTGCCCGACGATAAATGCCGGATAGGCAAACAAACGGTCTTTATAGGGTTCTCCGGCTTCCGCGCAAACGGCTTTGCCGGTTTTGGGCGAAACATAGCGCAGGTTTTCCGTGGTTCCGGTGGCCGAGCACTCGCTTAAATCCAGCCCTATTCCGAGATATTCAAGCAAATAAAATTCAAAGTAAGAATAATGCACTATCCAGTTTTCTTCATCTATAAGATTAAAAAAACTGTCAACATAATAAAAAAAGCGTTCGAGATTATCGCCTTCCGGCAGCGCTTCATTGCAAAGCGAGCAGAGAGAAGCCAAGGCCGCCAGTTTTCGCGCATCGTTCATAAAATTGACCGCCGCGGGTGAGAGCAGTTCAACACGAAAGCTCCACATATTCTCTTCCAGGCGGGCATAAGCATCAACGGAAACCCGGTTACCCAACTGATAAACACCGAGATTTTTCTTGGTCAGGCAATTTTTGACATAGCCGACCAATTTGCCGTGATGACGCGTCAACACGGTGAGAATTAAAGATTTCTCACCGTGCCGCCGTAAATTGATGATATAGCCTTCATCCTGAAACTGCAATAATTTCAGCCTTTAATAATCTTGTATCCGCGATTTGGTCAGGCAATCATAAGCCATTAAATCCGAGACGACTTTTTCCATGGCGTGCAGCGGAATCATATTCGGTCCGTCACTGGGAGACTTGGCTGGGTCTTCATGTGTTTCGATAAAAACGGCAGCCACGCCGACGGCAACTGCCGCCCGAGCCAAAACCGGCGCAAACTCGCCCTGCCCGCCGGAACTTCCGCCCAAGCCGCCCGGCTGCTGAACCGAGTGCGTGGCATCGAAAATAACCGGACAACCGGTATCTCTGGCCATCTGCGGCAAGCCGCGCATATCGGTTACCAGCGTGTTATAGCCGAAACTTGTTCCGCGTTCGGTGATGCAGACATTTGCATTACCGGAATCAACCGATTTTTTGACAATGTTTTTCATATCCCACGGAGCCAAGAACTGCCCTTTTTTAATGTTAACGACTTTGCCGGTTTTGGCTGCGGCCACGACCAAGTCGGTTTGACGGCACAAAAAGGCCGGAATTTGCAGCATATCAACATGCGGAGCGATTATCTGACATTGTTCCCGTTCGTGAATGTCGGTGACAATCGGGCAGCCATATAATTTTTTGATTTCGTCAAAGGTACGTATTCCCTCCTCTATGCCAACGCCGCGAGCCCCGGTGATCGAAGTGCGGTTAGCCTTGTCGAACGAGGCTTTAAAGATGTAATTAATGCCGAGTTTCGAGGTCAGTTCAACCAATTTTCCCGCCAGTTCGACCGCATGCTGACGGCTTTGAATCTGACAAGGACCGGCAATCAAAGCCAGAGGGAGTTTGTTGCCGATTTCAAATTTGCCGATTTTTACCTGATGTTGTTCCATGTTTTGTTCCTTTGCTATTAATATGTTATCAGTAATAGCAGATTTTCAGAATTTGGCAACTCTCCCGTTGACAATTTCGGTATAAAAAACGGCCCCGGAAAATTCCGGAGCCGTAAAAGCGCAGATTTTCAGCCGATGCAGTTTTTTCTGATGTCTTCCGCGGTTGTCATAAACAACGGCGTTTCATACAAACGGCATCCGAACCATTGGTTCAGCCAGTAAACCGTCCGGTTAAGGCGGGAACTGCGGCAGCCGGTGTAAAGCTTTGAAAATTCTGCACTCGCAGGCAAAGACGGCGCCTGACGGGCAAAGTGCAGAATGTCGTCATAAATGAGCTGTTTGCCGATGGGACCATGCCAGTCCATCAGTTCGTCAATATCGCATTCCATGATGTTGTAATAGAGATAGACCAATGAACTGACATCTTCCAACTCTTTCAGCCACCAGGTTTTCAGCTGGGGCAGAAAAATCGTTATCGCCGTGCAGCCGATTGTTTCAAGCAGCGTCTTAAAAGTGTCTTTCCGGCAATTGTATATCTCAACATTGCGGGAGGCCAAGCGGCGCAGAACCTTTTGCAGGCGTTTCAACTGGGAGCGGATAAACCATTGCGGCGCCGTTCCTTCCAGATCGTTGACGATGATAACGCGAACTTCGCGTTCATATTCCAACTGCAGTTCATGATAGGCATAGACTGCCGTTTCCCAGGTTTCAGACGCACTCAGCAGAATGGCCAGACGATTGCTGTCTTTGAGCTGCTTTCTTTCATAAGGGCAGCGGGAACGGATTTCCTCTCTGATTTCTTCCGTCAAAGGCTCAACCAGATAGACGTTTCCGCAGGTCTCTTCCTGCCAAAAATCATTAATATCACAGATAAAATCGGGAAAAAACAGGTCAAAAGACTGTTCTTTGGCGATTTTCTCCGCCGCAATGATTTCCGACGCAACAAACGTATTGCAGATGACGACGGCATCCGGATCCTTGCCACGGAATTCGCTCATAAACAACAGCGCCTGATGAGCAAAGTCCTTAAGCGATGTCAGGTTGTATCTGACAGGAACGAAAGTTACTTCCCGTCCCGTCTCCTGTCTGATTTGTTCGCCAAGCTGTTCGGCAGCGATGCGGCATCCGGCATCGTTTTTTCCGTAGTAAACCGTTTTCGGATGTTTCAAACCCTTGAAAGCATAACAGTTTGATACATTCTCGCCCAACGCATTAAAAACTTTGCGCGCGGCACTTCTCATTTCTAAAATTTTCTGACTCATAACTTTACTTGTTTTAATAATAGAAAAAATTATATTTATTTGTTTTTTGCTGTAACATATTTTTTAGACAAAAACAAGTTTTTTTATAAAAAAAGGCTCCCGCAACGGGAGCCAAACAGAATTTTCAGAAGATTGTCAGCGGAATGTACTGTATTCACTGAGATAAATCTGACGACAGACATTTCCGAGGCGGATCTTATAATTCCACCAATAGAAACGAAGATTCCAATTTTTAAAACGGCGATGGCGGAACAGGCGGTAAAAATCATAGCCTTTTTCATTATAATCGCGGTTTGTCCAATCGGACATAAATTCAGCCAATTCCTGACAGAAAAACTGACGGGCTATCGGGCCGCTATTTTCCCAAACGCTGTCAAAGTCCCTTTCACTGATATTGAAAGAAAGCTGTCCTTGCCAACATTCGCGTTTTTGAAACCGGCCGCAGTGGTAAGTCATATTCTGCGGCAGGAAAGCTATTCCCGAGCAATCGTTTAAGCTGTTGATTATCAGCTGCGGCAATGAGGAATGAAGCTTTTGAACCGGCATTTTGACTTTCAGGCGGGACAGGAACTTTTCAAACTTGCGGAAAATCTTGTCCGAATATTCCATAGACGTCCAGCGGCATAAGTCATCAACGTATATAATACGGGGCAAAATACCGTGCCGACGTTTGATTTCATGCCAGGCATAAACCAAATCAATCCAGCTTTCATAACCGCCGGCATAAGCAATCAGACATTCGGCCGGTGCAATCCGCTTCAGCAGATAAGGCATATAAGATTGCAATGCCTCAGGTGCAATATCGGCATAACGCGAAATTCCGCCTCCCGGATTTTCATCGTTCCGCATATAGGCGTTAACATCCAGAAAATAGCGGGGAACAAAATCTTCACCGCTGTCCTGCTTTTTGTTTCCGTAAAGGAGCAGCATTTCAACGATGGTACGGGCATCGGCGAGCACAACGGCTTCAGCCTTGCCCAGACGGGAAGAGAAGCTGTCAAATCGACGGAGTTCTTTTTCCATGCCAGCATAAATTTCATCGTAATGACCGCTTTTTACGGATGAAACGGACATTTCCGGTATTGAAAGCGTTACAGGACAGCAGTCGGGATATTTCAAACGAACATGCCGTTCCAACTGAGCGGCAACTTCCTTAACATAAGCCGGAGCATCGCCCGGTATGAATATCACATTGATTTCCTGAAGATTTTCAAGTTCATAACAGGTTGACACACGGAGGGAATTTTCCTCGTAAATTTTCTTTGCGGCTTGGCGCAGGGTTAAATTCTGACTCATTTTTCTAATAATTTAAGTTAATTAATAATTATTTTTCGGTTGAGATATAACATAGTGTTTAGACAAAAACAAGCTCTTTTTCTAAACTTCCAACTAAAAGAAAAGGCTCCCGAAGGAGCCTTTTCCCGTCTTACAGCAGACGGCTTTTCTTGATTGCCGCCTGAATGAACGAAACAAACAGCGGATGCGGGTCAAACGGTTTTGATTTCAGTTCAGGGTGGAACTGAACCCCGACAAACCAGGGATGTTCCGGCCGTTCGACAATTTCAGGGAGTTTTCCGTCCGGAGATTTGGCCACAATACGCATACCGGCCTTATTCAAAACCGGCTCATAGCTGATATTGACCTCATAACGGTGACGGTGACGTTCGGAAATTCTGTCGCAGCCATAAATGCGGCGGACCAGAGAATCGGGAGCTAGTACGCTTTCATAAGCTCCCAGACGCATGGTCCCGCCCAAATCGCCGTCTTTGGTACGAATTTGTTTAGCCCCCTCTTTATCCCACTCGGTCATCAGACCGACAACCGGAGTGCAGCTGCCGCCGGCAATTTCGGTGGTATTGGCGTCTTTGATGCCGGCCAGGTGGCGCATGGTTTCAATGACGGCCATCTGCATTCCGAAACAAATTCCCAAAAACGGCAGATTATTTTCGCGGGCATATTCAATCGCCTTGATTTTGCCCTCGGTGCCGCGGGAGCCGAAACCGCCCGGAACCAAAACCGCACTGACATCGTTCAGGTGAGCGGCGGCACCGTCTTTTTCAATATCTTCCGAATCTATCCATTTGATTTTGACTTTGTAACGATTGGCTATGCCGCCGTGGCTCAAAGCTTCGCCCAGCGATTTATAAGCTTCGAGCAGCTGGGTGTATTTCCCGACAACGGCCACTCTCACTTCACCTTCCGGATGGGCAATGATATCAACGATTTTTTCCCATTTGCTTAAATCTGCCGGTTTGTCACAATCAATGCCGAAATGTTTGCAGACCTGAGTATCCATGCCCTCTTTGGAATAGGCAATCGGAACCTGATAGATATTGGCGGCATCTTTGGCCGCAATAACGTTTTCTTCACGGATATTGCAGAACAAGGCGATTTTGCGTTTTTCGTTCTGAGGGATATCCATCTGGGTGCGGCAGAGCAGCATATCAGGCTGAATGCCGTATTCCTGAAGTTTTTTTACCGAATGCTGGGTCGGCTTGGTTTTTAATTCACCTGCGGTCGGAATAAACGGCAGCAGCGTGACATGAATAAACATTGCGCGGTCGCGTCCCAAATCATAAGCTACCTGGCGAATCGTTTCCAAATAAGGCTGCCCCTCAATATCGCCGACGGTTCCGCCGATTTCACAGAGCACAAAATCTTCATCGGTAACATCTGAAAGAATAAAATCTTTTATTTCGTTGGTGACATGGGGAATAACCTGAATGGTCGCCCCGAGATAATCGCCGTGACGCTCCTTGTCAATCACGCGCTGATAGATTTTGCCGGTGGTAATGCTGTCGGTTTTTTTGGCCGGCACGCCTGAAAAGCGCTCATAGTGCCCCAAGTCAAGATCGGCTTCGGTGCCGTCATCGGTTACGAAAACCTCGCCGTGCTGATAAGGGCTCATGGTTCCGGGATCGACATTCAGATAAGGGTCAAGCTTGCGCAGACGGACTTTGAAACCGCGTGACTGCAACAGAGAAGCCAACGAAGCCGAGGCCAGCCCTTTTCCCAGCGACGACACGACACCGCCGGTAATAAAAATAAATTTCGGTTGAGAATTCATCGTATTAGTCATTTAATTTACCTTTATTTAAAAGTGACAAAGGCACCTTCGGGAAAAGGTGCCTTTATTTTTTGGAGATCAGTCATTTTCGCTATTCTGCCGCGACCGGAGCGGAAGGAACGTCGGGAACACTTTGCTCGGCGGGAGCGCTTTCCAGAATAGAGGTGGCTTTAGGTTCGCCGCTCTTGTACAGCAGCGACAGCGAAAGGCTGGTGATAAAAAATATTGTCGCCAGAATGGCCGTCAGTCTGGTCAGAAAGTTGCCGGTGCCGCGGGCGCTCAAAATGCTGTTGGCACCGCTGCCGCCGCCCAAACCGTCCAATGCTCCGCCGCTGGAGCGCTGCATCAGAATGACACTGACCAAAAAGATGGCTACCAACAAATGGACGACCAATAAAACTGTTTCCATTATTTAATCCTTTCGCATCCCAAATTAAATTGTCCTAAATTTCAAAATCTGACCGATATTAACAGCAACCGGCGTTTTTGGCAATACCCAAAAAGTCAGCTGTTTTTAAGCTGGCGCCGCCAATCAGGGCTCCGTCAACATCAGGCAGAGACAAAAATTCTTTGGCGTTGCCCGGTTTAACCGAACCGCCGTACAAAATCCGCATTTTGTTGGCCTGAGCTTTGCCCAGCTTTTTGGCCAGAGCTTTGCGGACAGCGGCGTGAACTTCTTCAACATCGGCCGGGGTCGGCGTTTTGCCGGTGCCGATAGCCCAAATCGGTTCATAGGCAATAACGGTGTCGGCAGCGGTTGCATTGTCGGGAACGGAACCGGAAATTTGTTTGGTGCAGACATCCAGAGCTTTGCCGGCATCGCGTTCGGCCTCGGATTCACCGATACAGATAATCGTTTTCAGACCGTTTTCATGAGCGGCGCGCGCTTTCTTTTGAACAATTTCGTTGATTTCACAATGATCGGCGCGGCGCTCGGAGTGACCGAGAATAACATAAGAGCAGCCGATTTCCTTAATCATGGCCGGGCTGATGTCTCCGGTGTGGGCGCCTTTGTTTTCCCAATGGCAGTCCTGAGCACCGAGGGCAACCTTGGCACCGCGCAGCGCCTTTTTAACCGAAGTCAGCAGCGTTGCCGGCGGACAGACCAGAAATTCACATTCGGGTTTGCCGATTTTTTTGACTTCTGCGGCAATTTCCTTAGCCAATTCAACACCGTCAGCCAGAAGACCGTTCATTTTCCAGTTTCCGGCAATAAGTTTTTTACGAGCCATGTTTTTATCCTTCTTTCACAGTTAATGCCGCGGATTGACAACTGCCGACGGCATCACAACGGGTTATTTGTTTTTTTGTTTTGTAACACAGCAAATTTATTTTTTCCAGTATAAAAAACTTTTCAACACGAATATTTATAAGATTGCATAAATTACTAATTTAGCCGTATAATCGGCAAGTCTGAATAAAATACAGTTACAGGATTTTTGGGCTATGATGAATAAATTTAGAAAAATGCAGGAAACTTGGCTTTCCAAGTTTATTTTGATTCTTACCGCGGTCAGCTTTATGTCGCTGTTCGGCGTGTCGGGCTATATCGGCAGCGCAGGCAAGAATCGTCCGGTTATCAAGGTTGACAATTACGAAGTGCTGCAAAGCGACATTTCTCAGCGACTGGAGCAGCAGATGCAAATGGCGCGAGGTCTGTTCGGCGATAATCTCGACATCAACGACAACATCCGCAATGCCATGCTGCAGGGAATTGTGCAAAAAGCCCTGACTGACACCATCATCCGCCGCACGGCCGACGAGCTTGACATCAGCATCAGCGACAACCTGATCCGCAAAATCATTTATTCTCAGGCCGAATTTCTGGATGCCGACGGAAAGTTTGACATTCAGAAACTGAGACGCGTTCTGGCCGCCAGCGGCTGGACCGAAAAAAGATATATCGACAGCCTGAAACTCGACGTCATCAAACAGCACCTTATTCAGAATCCGGCGGACAACATCAATGTGCCCAATATTCTGGCCGAATATCTGGCTAAGGCGGAAAACCAGAAAAAGATTTTCAAATATGTTAAAATCGATCCGGAAAAGATGACAATTGACCGCAAGATTTCACAAGACGAAGTTGAGCAGTTTTATGAGGATTTCAGCAGCGAATTCGTTGCGCCGGAAGAAAGAGACGTTTCCTTTATCGTGTTATCAACCGATGACATTGCTGCAAAAATCAATCTCAGCGACGAAGATATCGAGGCTTATTACAACGAAAACCTTAACCAGTTTGAAACACCGGAAACCCGCAGCGTGCTGCAGATGGTTTTCGACAGTCAAGAAGAAGCAGACAAAGCAAATGCCGCACTGAAAGAAGGCAAAGACTTTTATGCCGTGGCGAAAGAGCTGGCCAAACAAGACAGAGAGGCTACCAATCTGGGCTTTGTTTCGCAGGATATGCTGATTGCCGATATGTCGGAAGCCGTCTTTAAGGCAAAAAAAGGCGCCGTTGTCGGCCCCGTCAAATCGGAAATGGGCTGGCATATTATGAAAGTCAGCGACATCAAAGCCGGTTCCAAGATGGATAAAAAACAGGCTAGAACCAAAATTGTTTCCATTTTGAAAAAAGACCGTGCTTATGACGAAGCTTACGAAATTTCGGCTCAAATCGAAGACAAAATCGGTGCGGGAGCAGGCCTGTCCGACATTGCCAAAGAGATGAACGTTAAAATTTATGACGTTCAAGGGCTGACCGAAGACGGGAAAGCCCGCAAAGAACCGGCGGCTTATGCGGCCCTGCTGAAAAGCAATGATTTTGTCGATACGGCTTTTTCATATAATGTTGACGAAGTCAGCCAGGTTGTGGAAACAGACGAAGGATTTATGGTTTTGAAAGTCAACAAAATCGTTGACGCACATCCGAAATCCGTTGATGAGGTCAGAGGCGAAATCGAAGCCTTGTGGGAAGTTAACGAGCGCGGAGCCATTGCCCAGGAAATCGTCAATGACGTTATGCATGACTTGGAAACCGGCGACTCGATTGAAAGCGTTGCCGCAAGAAACAATCTGCAGCTGCACCGGACAGCCGCCCTCACCCGCAACAAAAACTTTGAGGCAATTGCACCGGCCGTTATGCTGGAACTGTTCCAAGAACCGTCTGGTTCGCCGAAACTGATTAACAATGACGGCATTCAGATTATTGCCGTCGGTGTTGACGTTGTTCCGGCTGAAAAACCGAGTTCCGAAGAAATTGCAGCGGTTGCCCGCCGGACGAAGATGGATCTGTCTTCCGATTATGCCCGCCAGCTGATTGAAGACTTTGGATCCGATTATGACGTTCGGGTAAAATACCGCTTATTGGGACTTGCCGATTAGTTTTCCCGCAACCGTTCAAATAAGGAAGCTTTCACGGCTTCCTTATTTTTTTGCCGTTCAGCCGCTTTAAATGCCGTAATTGACAAAAAGCAAAACAAAGATTATATTTCGATTCAATCTTTTTATTTTTCTATTTATTATTAACTTAAACTAGTGATTATGAGTGGAAATCTTATTTTATGGATTGCAGCGGTTACGGCAATCTTTACGGCCTATCAATTTCGTAACCGGATTTTAGAACGGGCCTGGAGGTTTTATCTCCGCCGGGCTTCCGACGAACAACTCGAAAAAGCTGTCAGACTCCAATATGAAGCATATGAACGGGATCGCCGTTCTTTTAGTTTGGAGGGGCTGGACTGGCTTTTGGAAATGTCTCGTTATTTGAGCCATATTTGGAGCGGAAAGCTTTGCATTGCCAGAGAGTGTCACGGCAGCGACTATTCCGAACCGGTCAGGCAGGCTTTGGAGAAAAAGGAAAAACTAAACTCCGCCATTTTGGAATTCTGGCAAAATGCGGAAAAACATCTCACTTATGAGATTAACCGCCGGAAATATTTTAACCCGTAAAAACACATATCCATGAAAACATTTTTAATCATTGTTTGCTGCTTAATTTTGCTTTATGGCTTTATTAAGCATATCCTTCCCAAAATACTGGCGTTTGGCCTTAACATTTATCTCAGCTTTCTGTCTGATGAAAAAGTTGAGGCGTATTTTGTGAAACAGTATCAGAAATACAGGGAAAATCCGAAAAGTTTCAGCGACGCCTATGTGGAAAGTTATGTAGGTGTTATTCAGATTTCCTTAAATTATTGGGAGGAATTGTTGGAAGATGCGCAACAAGAAAGGCGCTTTCAGTCTTCCGAAGCTGATACGGCCGCGTTGGATGAGGAAATCTCCTTTTATCAGCAAAGATTCGATTTTTGGAATAATGCTCTGATTAAGGTTTCTAATGACAACGCCGTTCGAAAATATCATGCATCGCTAAAAAACAATTAGCCTTACCGCCCTGCCCTTCATAAGAACGGCGGGGTTTATTTTATCCTTAAGCATTACCCGTTTTAGCGCGAACAAAGTTTATCTCTCATTAAATATTGACATAATAATTTAATTATGGCATTCTATAAGTGGTATGGTTTCAGTTATAGAGAGGTGTATGATGAAAGTTCTTCCTTGGTTCGCGCTGTTATTTGCTTGTACAGCTGTTCCCGCCGACGCTCATTTGACGTTTGCCGGAACTCCAAAAACCGACCTTTTCTCATCCGCCCGCCTCATAGATACGAATCAAAGCCAAAGTCTTGAAGCCGTATCAACGGCAGACGGAGATTTCCGTCTGCCCTCCTATAAGCTCGCCGGCGTCTATTTCATTACCGGCAATAACGGACAGACTTTTGACAACGAGGCTAAGGACAATGACTTTACCGACCCTACCGGCGACAACTGCAAACGTCTCGGCTTTGCCGTTACTT
>ENA-UONY01000053-UONY01000053.1-human-gut-metagenome-genome-assembly--contig:-CS9-NODE-53-length-158381-cov-16.493842_pt1 | contig 158381 bp, 136 predicted proteins | sample MGYA00242465_ERZ724012 | MGnify/ENA metagenome assembly ERZ724012 | reverse complement strand
CGGACATTGAGATTTATGTGGATGGGATTGCCACCATGCAGATTCAGAACCTCAATGCCCTTGTCGATACCGTCCGACATGAAATCATTGAACGGTATCGCCCCGGCGAAGATGACCCGCATTTAAAGGTGCTGCAAGCTGCCCATATCAGTAATGATGAGTATTTCAGCCACATGGTACGGGATGACCTCAATCTCATTATCCGGGATATTCGGGAAGCCCACAAAAAGGACAGCGAGAGCGCACCCCAAACTACCGTTGCCGATGAACTGAAAGAAAATCTGGAAGCAGTCGAAAATTTCAAGGGCAGTCGGGATGAAAAGCTGGTTGTTCTTTACTGCAAGCAGCTTGGTATCAACTATAAAAATCTGTCAGACGAAGAATTTCGCTGGCTGATTCGGATTCTCAAAAAATCAAAGAAAATGGGAACGCCTATCAGCCAGAGGAAAAAACGGTAAAGAAAAACCGCTGTTGCATGGTTTGTTAGCTTCCATGTAGCAGCGGTTTGTGCTGTGGTTATTCAGTTAAATTTTCAGAATAACAAGTTGGGATTTTTCTTGTTACTTATTCTTTTTGATTGTGGCGTTTCTTATTCCACAGTGAACCTACCAACATACCGATTGCAGAGATTATTGCTCCGGCTACAATCATTTCCAAGTCAGGGGCATTCAGTTTGTTAAAAGCAATGTTGTTTGCCATTTTGAATGTGCCATATTCAGCAAGCATATACATTACGCCAAAGAAAAGAGTGAATGCCCATTTTCCTTTTCCCCAAAAGTTATTTTTACCAATAACAATAGATACAATAAATGTGGATATGGGAAGAATAAACCAAAGAAACATCAAACTGTAACCCATAGCGTCACTTCCACTTGTAAAAAACCAGAACACTATCATTGCAAACGCCCAAATCAAGAGATAGGAGAGAATCGTAATAATCTTGTTTCTGTTGGCATTGCTTTTCACAACATTCGTACTTTCTTCAAGATAATCATAATAGCTTTTCATTTTTTGTTCTCCTTTCAATAGATAGTCAAGAGAGACATCGTAGCATTCGCTCATTTTAATGACGCTGATAATATCTGGATAGGATTTTTCATTTTCCCAATTTGAGATGGTCTGACGACTCACACCCAACAATTCGGCAACCTGTTCTTGCGTCAGCTTTTTTTCAATTCGGGCTGCCTTGATTTTGCATCCAATATCATGCTCCATGCCACTATACCTCCTTGCACTTTTATTGTAGGAAAAACACCCACTATTGTCTACAAAATAGCTTTGACATCACTTATTATGAGTGTCAAAATCCTTTTACATCTGCCAAATTCAAATTTACCTATTTCAAATCAAAGAGGGAGTTTTCATAGTCCTTTACATAGTATCGTACATTTTTACGCCCTTTTTGAATGATGGTGTGTCCTTCTGCTTCTAATTTTTCTTTTTGTGCTTCAATACCATTTGGGTATTTAGCATTTAGTTCTCCGTTTGCTTTCAATGTTCTCCAATAAGGCGTTTCATCTTCTGAACGCTGATAACTCGCCCATGCCACAATAGAAACAAAAATTCCTGCTGTAATCGGTTCTGTAAAATCTGCACTACTTAACTCCGCAAAGTATTCTCGTATTTTCCCGACGGTAATCACTTTACCATACGGAATTTTTTTCATTACTTTGTCATAGTCGATTGGCGGTGCAAAATACATTTTACTGCCACCATATTTTTCAATACTTTTCTGGTCTGTAATGATTTGAAATTTTGGCATATCCTTATTGTCGTGCAACATAGCATTAAAATCTTTCTTATCTTCGTTTGCCATTTCTGCCACCTCCTGCTTTAAGAATAATCTGTTTGTCATTTCTATGCAATGAGGCTGTTTGAAAAAACTTGACAACTTCATATTTGCTTAACTCTTAACATATCATTACGAATAAATCATCTCATGCAAAACAATTTCTTCTGCCCGGTTGTGAATGTTATTGCAACGCTGCACCCATTCCATTTGATGGGTACGCTTCAATTCCTCGGTTACGCCCTCGGCAATTTTCATCTGCTCCATGATGGTGTCTAACCGTTCCTGTGCCTGTTCGTTCAGGTCTGCAAGATATGTCCATAACTCCCCGGTCAATATCAATGTGTTCAATCTGGCTGGGTGGACTTCTCTTAAATATTCCTGATGTAGCCGTCCATACTTCCCAATGGGGCGGTGTTCCTCCGGCAGTTTCAAATCCGGGATGTAGTAATCTCCGACAAGGATATAATCAATTCCGTTTTCCGTTATTCTTGGTTTCAATTTGCTCATATTTTTAATCTCCTCATTCTGGTTTTGCAAGTCTGACTCTCCAGAAATATTGGTAAATCATTGGTAAAATTGAGAATGGAACACAAGAAATGCTATTTATAGAAGTATTTAAGACGATTTGAGACTTTTCATTCTGAACAGAAAATCCTGCCGTGACAGATGAAAAGTACTTTTATCATTGTTTTGTTTCTCCTTGTTTTGCCCCGGAATGCCCTGTTTTGCAAGGTTTTCCGGAGTTATTGTGATATGCTCTGAAATTACAGATTGTGGCAAATTGGAGCAGAATTGAGCATAATTTTACTACCTGTTAGTAGTAAAATTAGTAGTAAAAGGGAAATGGTTACTACTAAAGGTTTTGCCGTTCCTTCTGCATCTGCTCAAATACTTCATCCCATTCTTTCTCGTCACGCCACTCATCATTTTCTGATATTACTGCTTTTCCATCATCATTATACTTGGTGTTATCTGACGCCATTTTATAAGATTTCTCACTGTATTGAGTCATTATCTGTTTCTCCTTTTTGTCCTAGTATATCTTAGTTCCTAATATTTCGTGGTAATCTTGGTTTTGCTCTAAAGTTACAAATTGCGGCAGATAAGATCAGAATTGAGCAAGTTTTTACTACTTGTTAGTGTTAGTTGTAAAGTTGGTAGTAAAAAAAGAGGGAGCTACTAACACAGTTAGAAAATGAAATCGCTTATGTAATTTCCTACAATACCTAAAACAGTTCCAATAACAACTGTTCCCACTATAAAATTTCTTTTAGAAGCATTTTTCTCCTCAATAAGTGCATTCTGCCCTATTTTAAATTCGATACACGGAAATAAATTTCTTTTAATTCGTGTAAATACTGGAAATACTACAATGCTGAAACTTCCCACTATCCATATACCAATTATCATACATTGTATAGTCCCAGGAAAAATTATGTTTTTTATACCCGTGTACACACAAATACATATAAACACAATTGTTAGTAGCATAGGCATGATTGGCAATCTAGATAAAATTCGATAACTCAATTTAAAATTATTTAAACATAGTTCTATCTTGTTTTTAAGTAATAAATAGTCATCTCCGTTGTCAAACTGGAATCTCAATTCTGTTAACGGCCTATCTCCATTATCAAATGATAATTTTATCTGGTTACTATTATATTCCGTTCCAAACATCACTGAAATTTCCATTTTTATTATCCGATAAGGTTTCTTATCAAAAAAATCAAAACACTCATCAACATTATCGAATACATAACTTGCATTGTTATTACACCCTACACGAATTTCCAAAACCGATTTTTCACTATATTGTTCAAATATATCTTTTAAACTTAACAGTAGTTGTTTATCAATCTTGTAGCCAACAGAATATCTATGTATTTGAAATATTTCTTCTTTCATAAGGCAACATCTCCCATTTAATATTTTTTATATATTTTACCATTAAAATTGCTATTTTTCCACAAAAAAACGCCCCAGCCTAAGCCGGAGCGTCATCCCTCTTCCATATTAAACTACCTTAAACATCTTCTGTGACATCGGCTTCTCTTTCTTCTGTTCAACCTCCGCCTGCGCCTTCCTAAACTCTTCCATCCGTTTCAATTCTTCCTCAGCATCATCGAATCCGATATGCGTGTACACATTCATTGTGACCGATATATCCGAATGCCCCATGAGGTACTGCAGCGTCTTGGGATTCATTCCCGATTTTGCCATATTTGAGCAATAGGTGTGTCGGCATACATGAGGCGTGATATTTGGCATCTGCACCCGGTAGATATCATTGTACCTGCCGACCATATGGTTGAAGCGGTGCTGCCAATACATTGCCACAAGTGGCATTCCATTATCATCATAGAATAGGAATCCGCTATATCCATCTATGGATTTCTCCACTTTCGGTGCATTTCTATCCTCGATGATTGCCTGAAACATCTGTGCCACATCCTCTGTAATTGGCAATACTCTTGTTCCGGCATCCGTCTTTGTGGTTTCTATAATATATTGCATATCCGATGTTCTCTGCAACTGATGGTCGATATTTACAGTTCTGTTCTCAAGATCAATGTCCTTCAGCGTCAGACCACAAAATTCTGATATTCGCATTCCCGTATGAAAGAGTATGTACACCACTTCATAGTATTTGCAATACACCACATCGTCATGCACAAACTTTAGGAACTTTCTCATCTGTTCTTTTGTGATTGCCTCTCTTGTGACTGCATCATTTACCAATACTCCGGCAAGCTGAAATCCAAATGGATTCTTTACCAGAATGTCATCATCCACTGCCATCTGAAAGGTTGGTCGCAGCACTCCCCGGATGGTGTGAATGGAACTGTAGCTTTTTCCATCTTCCTGTTGCAACTTGATAAGGAACAGCTTTGCATCAGAAGTTTTCACACTTCGTATCGTCTTTTTGCCAAATGCTTCCTTCGCAAGTAATCTCTGCACTGTAACATATCCCTGTTTCGTGCTTTGCCTTACTCCTGTCTTTGTCTTCAAATATCGGTCTACCAGTTCACATACTGTCATCTGTCCGTCTACGATATTTACAAGCAAATCCAAATCCGTGTTTACCTGTTTTTCCAACTCGCGAAGGGAAAGGCATGGCTTCTTGCCCTTTGGTAGTTTGTCCGTAGGCTCCAGTTTCCAACTGTATACAAAATGTGGTTTCCCATCAATATGATATTTATATTGATATTTTCCATCTGCCCTTACGCGCTCTCCCGGTCTGAGGACCCTTCTTTTAGAATCCCGCCTTGTCTGTCCTATTCCTGCCTTTGCCATTATCCTCGCCTCCTCAACTCTAGATGGTTACGCAGATTCCTTTCAAAGGCAACACGTAGAATCAGCTTGCGTTCTCCGTAGTATGCCAAAAAATCTTCTCCATCCGTATTATTCAATAAATCATAAAATTTTCTCCGGCTCAAAACGAAATATTCAATTGCCTCAGAAGGATTTAAAATATCCTTTTCTGCTAAACTTGGTCTTGCCATAAAAGTACTTCCTTTCTGCCAAAAGTGGCTATTTTCAAGGTTTTTCGGGGTCATCCTATGTTCGCTCTTATGCCCTGTAATAGCAACTACTTTCGGCAGATAAAAGGAACTATATTTCTGAAGAATTAAGGACAAATTCTTCGAACTTCGGACGGATGATCAGGAATCTGTTTCCACAGTACACCGCCACTGTTCCAAGGTTATCCTCTGCAATTCTTCTCAGTTTCTTTATACCAATATTAAAATAAGCTGCTGCCTCCTTGATGGTGAGCATATACTTCTCACTAACAGGCACAGCATCATCCTTTTTAGTTTCAACTAAATGCATTATGCCCACCTCCTCGCCGGAGCAGATTACTCTCTCCCGGATAATATAGATTTATGTGTTATGAAAGCTTAATAACCTTAGTGATTTTGATACCGAAGAATATAAGTGCATTGATTATTAGGAGAGGCTCTTGCTCCGGTAATCTGATATGGAATCTTATCCGGCTTATTCTTACCCGGCTTTTGTTCCAATTTGGCAAGACAGTATAATGGCTTAACTCTTATCCCTTCCGGGATGTTGTTAAACTGTACCTTCAAGTTTTCAACCTCCTTCTCGTTGTTCCTTCATGAATGGGGAATTCTCTCTTCCCCCTTCACTATCCCTTGGACATAAAATCTCATTTTGAGCGGGAAAAATTTTATTTTTTCATATCTTTTAGTAAGAGAATCTTGCATTTTCCTATCAGAAAGAACAATTTTCCTCTCACTATTCGCTGGGCACTTTTCTTTCAAATGACCGAAATAATATAAATTTTTTCTCCACCCAAAATAAAACTCATATAAAAGACGAACTCTATTTATTGCTTATCGTTCTAATATCTAAAAGAAATACTTGATATGATTTTCTAAAAATATGCAAAAAAATAAGGAGCAACCTTTCAGTTACTCCAAATACTAAATCATATATATACTACAATGCATAATCTCTAACAGCTTGTACTACACTATTAGAGTTCCAGCCAACCATGACAACCGCGTTATTACTTACCTTACTAGGTATTCTCTCCTGTCCTCTTGGCTTCACACCTATAATAGGTTTTCCTAATTCTATGGCTGTGTCTATCTCATAATCAATCCATTCACTATAAGAAACATACATTCCTGAAAGAATAATTACACAACTACATAATGATATTCTGTTGCGAAGTTTTTCCTTCAATTCTTTTTTTCCATTAACATCCAAAGGCTTTGTAAGCGGTACCGAATAATCTGTCCATTCAAAATTTTTAGCTTCATTAAGCCAATTTTTAATTGTCTGATAATCAGAACTGTAATCCCATGAATGACTAATTAAAATATGATAATCTCTTAAACTTGGCATATTCATTCCTCCCTATATTCTTCCTTCTTTTACTAATCGCCAATATTGTTTTCCTACAGCTGTTAATTCACATGCTTTAGAATTCATTGCCGCATAATACATATGTTCCTCTCCAACGGGAACCACTAAACCAACCCCTTCCAACTTCTGTAAATCTGAAAAAACAGCAGTATTTTCATCCTTTGCATATGGCTCAATAACATTATGAACCACTTCACTTCTATTGGTAGGTTCATATGACGGATTTAGTTCATATTGATAATCTTCACTTTTAAAGTAATTCACAATTTTCCTTAATACCGTCATATCAACCTGTGGCTGTACTTCTCTCAACGATGTAAATCTCGTCACATTGGTCTTGAATACCGGTCTCTGTTCCCAAGGACCTAAAGCCTTATCTATAAATGCATAAACTCCTGCAATAGAAATATGTCCTGTCACATCTGCTGCACCACCATTAAGCGCTTCTATCAGCAACGAAGTAAATACACCATGTCCATTTACTTCCATAGACGTTTGACTATTTCGACTTGCTGTCATAATAGTAACTCCTTCATTGATATTCGCTGTGTTTTGTCCATCCGTATTTATACTACCCATAAATCCTGAATAGCAACTATCAAGTATAATTATTCTCTCTTTACATTTTGACTTATTTGCAATCGTCAGAATTTCTTGTAATGATACCCCATAGTCATTTTCTGAAAAATCTGGTGTAACTAAATATCCTCCAACTGCATCAATATGTCCATGCCCAGAATAATAGAATAGTGCTACATCTGCATCACCTTCAAAACATTTCTCTATTAAGCCTCTCAACTCACCCTTTGTTGCAACATTGTCCTTTTTCCAAACGGAAAAGTTTGGGTCACCATTTCCATGATTACTTAATAAATCTTTTATTGCCTCTGAATCATTACAGCAACCTCTAAGCGGACAGGTCGGATAATCATTAATTCCTACAACTAATGCTTTTCTTTCTCCCATAGTACTCTCCTTTCCATTAATGAACGTATATCTTCTCTGACTTTATAATATCAAACGAATGTCCCATTACTCAGTTCAATATCAACTAATACCTCATTATAAATTCTCCACTAAGCAATCATTCATGTAATCTAATAAATGCCTTCCAACGTATGCAGCTAATTCAACGGGAACAGCATTTCCAATTATCTGCTCAAGATCTGTTTTACTACCTTCAAAAGTAAATTCTCTAGGAAAAGTTTGAATTCTTGCACGTTCCAATGTTGTTAATGGTCTAACACGACTCAAGTCATCAGTCGCATCGCCTGGATGAATCTGATATGTCGCAGGTATTGGCCTATTTACCCCTCTAACTGTTGGACTTGGCTCGTCTATACTAAATATTCCCCTTCTTGCATACGATCTCGGGTGCCTATAATAAAACTCCGTGTCAAACTCATCACCCAAATATTCTCGAATCGTCATATTATGATCATTTTGGTCACTTAACAACGAGTGTTCAAGGAAGTCATCTTCCGAACCTAATCTTCCTATCATGAAAAATCTCTTACGTTTCTGTGGTACTCCACAACGTGATGCATCTAATACAACTCTAGTTAATCCGTATCCCGCATCCCGAAACATTGCTATTGCTTTTGGTAATGTCTGTGATTTTTCAATCCTATCTACATTTTCCATTACAAACCACTGAACTCCTGATTCACACACAAGTTCAGCAAATCTTATCGTTAAGTTAGCCCTACCTCGCGTTTCATCCTGCTGTCCTGCAGATGAATAGTCTTGGCATGGTGGTCCACCAATAATCACATCTGGTCTAAATGTATTCAGATATCCAGTTGTAAGATTGTATACATCCAAAATCTCAGCCTCATGGTCATTAAAGTTTGTATTGTATATATTTACTGCTTTATCCCAATTATCAAATGCATGAACTATTTGAAATCCAGCATTCTGAAATCCTAATGAAAGTCCGCCACAACCACAAAATAAATCAATTGCTCTTGGCATTGTTATTCCTCCTTAAATAAATCCGGTGAATTATAAATAATTGCATCAAACCTTCTTTCAGGACTCAACAAGTTCTGTCCTCCACCTAAAATTATTTTTTTTATCTCGTCTTTTGTAATTCTCGGCTTAGTTAATTCAGCACAGGTCATTACTGGATGCGTTTTTGGTCCGTTAGATGCAAATGCCTTATCATTTTTCAAGTTATAAGACAACTCATCAATAACCTTACCACCATCGAATCTTCCGTTTTCAGAGTAATCTTTCAACATCTTAAATAACCATATCATCGTTCGTGTATGTCTCGTTATACTTGTTAGAGCATCTCCCTCTGTTGGCATAAAAAGGTTTAACATTCCAAAATTACTCCAAACAAAAACATCGAGACAATTATCAGCTAATTTTGGTGACTTGCCTTCTGTTTTCCATACCGGCTCCATAATAATAGGCACCTGTTTATCGTTCTTCTCCTTAACCATACGTCTAATAGCCCAGTAGATTTCATTAATATATGGAAGAACATCCGTTGCTTGAGTCCAATCTTTTATACTTTTTCCTGCATCACCTATAGCCTTCTTTACTGCCTCTGGGTCATCATCGTAACTCTGAATAAACGAACAGGCAAGATAAATAATTGTGTCTGGTCGAACAACAATTTCAGAGCCAAACTTATCCTCACTTAGATTACAAGTAGGATTATCTGGCAATGCAACCAACTTTATTTCTATACTGCTAACACACTGCCCCTTTGAGAGGATAACTAAATCATCTCTTGGGATTGAACCCACAACATATTTCTGAAATGGCATGTATTGTGTTTCAAATGAAAAATAAATATCGTCTCCTAACGGATCCACCCCGTATAATTCATCAATTCCTATATACCGCAAATCTCTATTCATGTTTTTATCCGCCTTGTAGTATACAGCCTTTAGCCCCTTAGAATACAAATAACACGCTAAGGAAGCTGGAAATGATGAGTTAAATTGGTTCTTTCCCCAAGTATCTGGGTTGGTGTAATCTCTGTTAGAACGGTCAATACCAAATAGTCTAGGTTTATTTTTATCCATAATAGTATCCTCTCTAGTTCACGCAAATATCATCAGAAGTGATATTATCAAACTTGTGTGTTATTGTTTTTCCTGTCGGCTTAATATTATCTTGTAAATACTTCAATAATTCCGAATCTTCATCTATGTAATAATACATCTGCGGTACTACAAACTTTTTTAAATCAGTTCGTAATATGGTTAATGGTATTGATGAAGTTTCTTCAAACTTTACAATTTCCATAGCATAATTTTGAGTTAAAAGATAGTTATCAATTCTTTTTACAGCGGCCTCATCATATGAGTAAACCGTTTTCCATTCTTTAATTGAATGTCTTTTCCCCAAATAAATAATTCCTGTAATAGCACATACCGGATAACTGACATATAAATACGCCTTTATTGGTTCATCTGGAAATACTTTTCTATGTTCGTAAATCTTTATACCTGAAAGCAACTTATTATATACGCTCGGTTTAAAGCTCAATAGCATTATTCTCATTTATTTACTTCATCCTTTTTCATATATGCCCGATATAATCTCACCGCTTTTTTTATCTGTGAACGAACAGAAACCGACAATACCTTATATGCTTCTTCATGTTCTAAATAAAACTGATATGCGTCATCTAAATTAAACTCTAAAATTCGATTAGCTCTTTTAATACGAGAGACAATATCTCCGACTACAGCTGGTGAATATGTATAATTTTCTGTTAACCATACTCTAAATTCTTTCTCTTGTATCATCTTAAATCTCCCCCAAAAAAGTCGAGAAACATTGTAACACCCAAATTATACACTCAATACATATTGGCGTCAATTTATTGACGTCGCATATTCTAGATACTTCCACCATATGGACAATATTTTTGATTACAATTAGAAAAATCTGTTTCAAACCATCCCTCTCCATTTTCATCATACACTATATATTCTTCACACGTGGAATCCCCTGACATATGCGCATTTCCAATTGCTCTATGCATCTCGCCATTAATCCAAAACGAATCACCAGATTTTAATTTTTTCATATCATTTATTGAAGTAGATATAATGCTCATATAAAACGCTCCTCTCTGCAGTTTGCTAAATCATATAACACATTATAGAACATACGTTCTATTTTTTCAATAAAAATTTCCAGCTTTTTACTTTTATTGCATATTAACTGGAATGATAAATTTCATATAATTGTTACATTAACACCTGGCATTGTACTGCAGAGAATATGCCATATCATCTGTTAGTAGTTCATTACTACTAAGAAATTCTCCCAACGCATTTGCCTTAATCCCGATTCCATCCATGTGCCTTAGTAGTCTAAACCATAGTATTTCCAAGGCTTTCAGCCATATTATGCCGTACTCTGCCCCACTTTGCCAAGCCCTGCATTATAGTAAAACTGGAGTGCCGTGGCAGATAAATAATATTTTTATCACGTTTTATTTCTCCTTGTTTTCCTTAACAATTTCACTATTCCTATAACCGATTCGATCAATACTACAGCCACAAATGGTATTCCCGCAAGTGTCACGGCGAACATCATATATTCTATCCCATTCAGCAGATGTTCCCATCCTCCTGTAGCCTGCGACACTATCCACATTTGATTGTTAACCAAAGCACCTATCAGAAATCCCAGTATCAGTCCACAGATCAGCCACGTCACGCAGATTATGACGACATCTTTCAGCCGCACCATCTGATTGGCATATATCCATCTCCTGAATATAGCATACAGAACCACACACATCAGAGGAACCGCAAATACAACAATCAGATTGAAACTGTCATTATATGTTTCTTCCATATAATCTGACATCGTCATAATGCCCCAGCATATGAGCTGCGCTATCAGACACAGTAATATTTTCTTCTTCATAATTTCCTCCTTATGGAACGTTTCTTATACATTATCGTATACACTCCTGTTCCAGTTTGATCTTTTGTGCCAGCATGTACCGTGCCACTTCCTGTTCTTCCTTGGAAAACCGGCTTTCCCTGCTCTATCCTATCTCTTATATACAGAATAAACCTGTGGGTGTCTTTGCTCAGCACCCGGGATTTTAGCTCCGCAAGAATTTCACTTGACAGTCTTTCACTATGGAATGAAAATGTAAAACAAATCTGTCAAAACAACTCATAGTAAATATTCGATAAAAATGCAATGTTTAATATGCAATTCTAAAATAATCCAAATACGCCTTATACTTATCCTGTGCGGTCAGACATGTATCTGTCAGATAGCCTTTTTCATTGTTCCATTCTTTCAATCCACGATAATAGAACATCTTCAGATTATCCTCGATGATAAACGGAATGATATTATATTTCAGACATTCCTTGAACATAATTAATCTGCCCACACGACCGTTGCCGTCCTGGAATGGATGGATGCGTTCAAACTTCACATGGAAATCCAGAATATCCTCAAAAGTCTTTTCTTCTTTTCCGTTGTACTCTGTCAGCAGAGCTTTCATTTTATCGGCAACTTCTTCCGGAAGTGCTGTATCCATACCACCGACTTCATTCGGTGTCTTTTTATAGTCGCCTACGGCAAACCAATCTTTTCTGGAATCACTGGTACCACTCTTCAAGACCAGATGAAGTTCTTTCATAAACTTCTCTGTCAGAGCTTTCTTTGCATTATCAATAATCATATCAATACAGCGGAAGTGATTTGCTGTTTCAATCACATCATCCACATTCAGCACATCTTTTTCTACACCGATGGTGTTGGTTTCAAAGATATATCTGGTCTGATCGTGGGTCAGGCGGCTGCCTTCAATATGATTGGAGTTATATGTTAACTCAATCTGTGTCTTATGATAAATACCACCAGAATACTTACTTGCCTTCTGCTCCTGCAGAATATCCAGCAATGTAATTGGCTGCTCTTTCTTTTTATTGGAACGCTCTGGCTTTTCTACATTTTCGGGAATGTTCCAAGTCTTGCCGGTAAGAAACGCACCGTTTACTCGTCCCTGAGCACAGTAATTTCTGACGCTACGTTCCGACACATCCCATTTTTTCGCTATTTCAGTAACTGAAAGGTATCGCATCTGCTCTCCTCCGTTATAAATCAAATCTAAATTTATACTTTACTATGATATAGTATACTGTATTATCGGCAAAATATCAAACATTCACAAGTAATGTTTTTCTTTATTTTGCCGTTTCCAGATTCTTTTCCGGTAATCCAGCCATTATGACTTCCACTCTTTTCTCTGCAATTTCCTGCACTTCATACAAATGCGGAAACAGCTGCTCCATCAACACCAGATCATCAAACAATAAATGTTAATATCGGACTCCTTATTGAATATTTTTGGCAATAATGTCAATTATGTTAAAAGTCATCATATAGCTGCAGCTTGCGTTTTTAAAATAAAAATGGCGTCCATAAAGTAATATTATCCTAAGCGCCATTTACGAGTTTAATCCATTAAAATTATTATTCTTGCAAAAGTTGTAAACTGTTCTTTTACTGTTTTGCAAGGTTTTCTGGAAACTTTATTAAATGCTCTGAAATTACAGATTGTGGCAAATTATAACAGAATCCTGCAAGTTATTACTACCTGTTAGTATCAAAACAGAAAGACTTGCTACTAAGAATTTTACACATTTTTCATTGTCTCTAATCGTTCTATCATTTGTGCCTTTCTGATTACCCTCAATTTTTCCAACACTTCTTCATAAAGCGACAAATCCTCTGTCTCGGGTATCCTTTTACACAGAAATTTTCTATATTTTTCGTCAGCACATAATTCTAAAATCCCACGTACACAAAATGCTCTCTCACATTCTGCATACCCTTCTGCCCCAAGTCCAAACAAAATCCAAAAAGGTTTTGTCTGGATTATTGCTCTTTCAACATAATCTAACGGCTCACTCACTTTAGTTTCATCAAATTCACATATGTACATATTTCGTAATACTTTGAAAAACAAAAATGGATTGTCATTATATCCATATGTTGAATTGCGAACATTATTAACATTACTTCGATAGATATTTCTTATCCGAGGTAAAATAATATATGCAAAAAACTTATCATCGTTCTTTACGTTAACCGGTACTTTTCTTTTGCGGTATGCTCTTCTCCACATCTGCTTTTGTGTTATAAGATTATCTCCACTCATGCATATATTTTCGCCTTCTAGATAGAAATATTTATCTTTAAGAATAAATAACTTAGCTTTATCCTCAAAAAATAATTCTATCTCATTCTTAATTGTTCTTATATCTGTATCTTCACATTTTTTATCTATACTTTCTATATCCATTAAATTATTCTTCCTTGCAAATACTCTTTATAATTTAAAATCATGTATTCCGCTTTCTTCATCATATAATGAGTAATCCAATTTTACTTTTGAAATTCTCATTTTTTTATCCCATGCGTTTAAAACAAATAATTTTGATTCAAATCTATCATTAGGTATATTAGTAAATGTATCACCATGCGTTTTGTATATATCATCAAAGCGATACAGTTCCATCACAAAGAGACCTGCAAGTGCATTCAGAACAGTTTCCAAAGATGCATTCTGTGCATTTAAAACTCTATCGTGTTTAAGTTCATTGTACTTTTCCCAAAATAGTAATGACTGCGCTGGTTTACTTTCATTCCATCCATCATATGGCTTAAGAACAATAGCTGTATCCTTCACTTTTACCTGCTGATTAACTATTTGCGGATATCTTTTAATTATAAATTTATAATAATCCCCAATGTTACTTCTTCCTGTTAATCCAGAACACTCTCTAAATACATTATCAATTTCAGCACCTATGCTCAATAATAATTTAGAAAACATAATAGAAGTCGTTGCATAGTTATTGGTATTTAATTCAACATAATCTAACGCCTCTATAAGTTCCTTTTCCAACACCAAAAACATTCTCCAGTAATTGATTCTATATTCATCAAAAGTCATAAAACACACTCCCAGCCCTTATGCTTTACCCCCGTATATAAAACTGGCTATAAACCAATTGGCTCTTTAATTAGAACAAAATCACCCCATCGCCAATCCCAACCGATAAGCCTCATCCAGCCCATCAGTCTTCCTGACATCACCTTTATCCTTAGCACCTCTGACCAGCACCATTCCCGCATCCTCAAGCTTGAAGAAATTAAGCACTAGCTGATACTGTATCTTAATTGAATCAAACAATTCCGGCAAAACCACTGCTCCAACGAGTATCAATGCCAGCTTCTTAACTTTGAAATCATTTCTCATAGGAGTATGTAACCTGTCGATAATTGCTTTGAGCTGCGCACTCACTCCATAGAAATACACTGGCGAGGCAACGACAATCACATCAGCACATTTTAACTTATCATAAACCACCTGCATATCGTCCTGCTGAAAACATTCATGCCCCGCCCTGTCAAAGCACGAATTGCAGCCAATGCATGGGTTAACCTTATAATCCGCCACCGAAACGACTTCTACATTATTATTCTTTTCCGCACCTTTAACAAATGCATCAACCAACAGGTCAGTATTGCCACCCTTTCGCACACTGCCTGACAAAACGATAATATTGCTCATGAAAATTCTCCTTTTATATACATTGGAGGCTTCTTGTCTTAATCATAATTACACTATATTTTATAAATTATAATTAAGCATTCTATTTAATATTTTATTTCTATCTTATTATATCAATAATAAGTTTTGATAATGGCGTATTCTTTTGTTCTTGAAATATTTTATTTTTATCAATTCCATAAAACATTTTATTTATGTCATTCATTTGTATTTTTTCATCTTCTTTTAAGTCCTTATTTATGCAATTTAATATTTCTTCTGTGGTTCTTTTTCCTAATACATTTTTACAATATAATATTCTTTCTGCAAACGAATTATGGATCTGATATATTTCTTTGATACGAAATAATTTTATCTCTCTTTGAATTTGAGAAACAAGTAATGGATTTCCGTTATTAATTACCTCTATATCAATCTTCTTTCCTTTACTCCATCCATATATATCTTTTGCCTCAACAGTTTTATTACTATCAATTAATGAAAATCTAGCCTTATCTTCATAGGAATCATTATACGGATACATGATGTCCATATTTTTATCCATTTTAAATAATGAATTACAAATCTTACAACTAGGAATAAAATTATATAAAGATAATGAAAAAAGTTTGAAAAATTTTTTAGAGAAAAAATGGTCTATATCTGCAGATGTTCTGTTATTATTTGAAAAAGTATCCTTATAGCAGGATATATATGTTCTATTACAATAAGGACAAACACTAATATTTAAGTTTTTAATTATATTAACCCTATCATTTTGATTTATCATTCTCTCGTAGTTAAATATTTTATCTAAAAATACATAACTTTTTTTATTTAAATTCGTTGTTTTTCCTCTTACATATGTATCATTTATATATTTCTGAAATTGAACAAAATTATTTTCGTATTTGCATATATAAGACTCTATATCATCAGAAGTATTTACAGTATTTTTAAATTCTTCAATTACATAATCAAGTTCATTACATTTACAATATTTTTTAAATCTATTAAAATACTGATTTCTTAATTTTTCTGCATTATCACTACCATTTTTACATATATTTTTTATATCTAAGGACGCAAAAAAAACTATTTCAAAATATTTTTTTACACTTGGGTACTTATTAAATATATCATATAAATTTTTTGATAATAAATCTTCGAAAAAGATATTTTGAGTTTTCCCATCAAAAAATGCTTCTGGAAACAAATCCATAAAACAATTTTTTTCAATCAAATTCATCTTATTTAAATTTTTTTCTATTTTTAAAATTTTATCTTGTAGATATTCTTCTACAAAAGCACTACTATCCTCATAACCATTTATTTTAATCATTTTTTTCTAATTCTCTTATTTTTCTTTTATAATACTGAATTAAGCTTTCCTTAGAATACTTTTCTTCTAATTTCTTTTCTAATCGTTCATATAAGTAATCTTTTAAACACGGTTCATTAATAAATTCTATCTTAGATTTTAATTCTTCTATATCTGTTAATACATTACTATCTTTTATTTCTTTCTGTACTTCTTTGAAATATTTTTCAGATAGTTCTCCAAATACAGATTCTAAGAAAAAATCATCTTTTATTAAATCAACAACATTAGACATAATTCCTTTATTGCCCCTTTTTAATACTATTTTTTCGTTTTTTATATCCATTCTATAAACATTAGTTTCTGGTACATCTAATATTAAAAACGGAGAATGTGTCGAAATAATATATTGAAATTTGCATCTATACTTATTTCCTATTTCCTCAGAAAAATCATTTAAAATACTGATAAATTTACGTGTAAGCTCTGGATGCATACCTTTATCTGGCTCATCTAGTAATAAAATAAGTTTCTTATCTTTTAATCCAATGTTTCTATTTATTATTTGATATACTCCGGAAAAAATATCAATACTTTTTGCCTCTCCTGCGCTCATATAGTCATACTGATAAACAAATAAATTATAATTAGAAAAATCATCATTAAATTCACTTATTTTTTTTAGCATCGTATAAAAGTCAAAATCAAATTTATTTGATAGACTAAATTTTATTACTTCACTGGATATACATCCTTTCTTCACAAAATAATTACCACGTTTTTGAAAATACTTTGCATCTATATTTTCTAAGCTTTCTATAAGACTATATAATTCTTTTTTATGGTAACTATATTTATCCAAAAAAATCTTTTTTAGTGTATTTTTATAATATTCATAATCTTCAATTTTAGGTAAATTTTCTAAATCATCTTTTATTAACTTCCTATTTATTTGTTCAAAATCATTTTCATCTTTATTTTTTTGCATACAAATATTGAAAAGCATTTGAATAATAAATGTTTTTGCAAAATCTCCTCTTTCACAAGATTCCCAAATAATTGTTTTATTATTAGCATGATTCAATATTAATATACCGCCTACATCTTCACGTTTCTTTAAAATTTTATTTAACATATCTCTTTTTTTTATCATAAAGTAGTATATGTCATATATAAAGTTGTGAATATTTATACGGTTAATATTAGATTCACTTAAATTACCATCATAATCAAATCCACATGTTCTTGTCCATCCCGTTTGATTAGCACTATTATCTTTATAATATAAATAAAAAACTTTTTCGCATATTTTATTTAAATGCGGTATCATATGTCCCCATTTTAAATCAAAACTGCAATTAATTTTTTTATTTTTTTTATCATATTTTATCACCCACCAATTTCTAATTTTTTCTTCTGGTTCTTCTACTAAAAAGTTAATACATCTTTCTCCCTGTTTTATTTCAATGTATAAATTATCATTTTCTTCATACAAAATACAGTATGACGCCTTAGGGTAATAATGAAAAACCTCATTATCTTGCATCCCCAAAAAATTTAATAAAGTTGTTTTTCCCGTACCATTTTTACCAACTATAGCAGTTATATTGTCAATTTTTTCGCCATATATACTATTTTTATTGAAACATTCATTTTTTTTTATAATAATTTGACTTTTATCAACAACAGATACTAAATAATCATCAGTAAAATTCACACCTATATCACTGAATAATTCATCTTCACACACATTTAAATATATTAATCTCATACTAATAATATTATCCCTTGTAAAATATAATTTAATATTTTTATCATATACATTTCATTTTCCAACAAACTTTTGTTAATTAGAATTATCTATAAACATCTGACATCATATATAACACTCCATCATTTCTTTAATTTCACTTCAAAATAATTTTCTGAATATGCATATAAAATTATTTTATACTATATCTTTTGCATGTAAAGCATATTTACCTCGATCTATTTTCATTTGCTTTACAGGAATATTAAATTTCTTTGCTATATTAATAATTTTAATTTTGTTACCATTTTCTATATTAGCACCTAAATAAATGCAGGAAATAGGTGGCATAACTAATTCTGTTTTATCTTGCTTACTTATTATAAATCTCCATTCATTCTCATAACTCCAGACTATATCTTTTGTTAATAATCCTATCATTAAATCCTTTTTTGCTTTTTCAATGTCTTTTCCACCCCAAATATAATAAGGAATTAATGGTCTTTCTTTAGAATATAATACTGGTAATGGATATACTAATAAATTTTCCCACTTTATATTATTGAAGTCATATTCAATACAAAACCCAGTATGACTATCTGCATAATGTGACCACATAAGCTTGTTCTTATAATCTGAACCTAAACATCCAACACGAAATATATTATTAGCCCATTCATTTAATTCTTTATCAAATTTATCTATAATCTCACTTGCTTCATCTATATCATTATCTTTTGTTGGATAAAATTTACGATTTAATTGTAAAGTAGTATCAACTTCATCAGCATCTTCTTTTATACCCATGATATTTGCAAAATAAGTTAAATCTAAATTTTCCAAATCATCTATTTTCAGATTGTTCTCTTGTAAAACAGGTAGTAATATCTGTAATAAACTACCAATATCTGTTCCTAATAATTTAATAGTATTTTCATTTTTATATATTGATGTCAATAATTCAAAAAACATATTAACATCATCGTTCATATTTTCATCATCACTATTAATTTTATAAATCAATTTTTCCAAACCAGCTTTAATCTTTTCGTCCGATAGATATTTTTTTATTTCATTCTGTTCATCTGCACTGTATTCTTCTAATTTTGTCTTTTCTTCTAATACATTTTTACATGCCTGTATTAATAAAAATATTTTTTCTAATTTGTCTCCCAAAACACCTATATATATAGATTCAAATGTATATCCTAATTTACTATCAAACGGATCATTAAAAGTTTCCACCAAAGAACAATGTAAAGTTCCTTCTTCAAGATTCTTAAGAGAATATCCATCTTTATCAAAAGACCTGTATTTATATAATTTCCCTCCATTAGTGTCTTTTAATAAAAGTTGTTTTAACTCCAATTTTGACTCTAAAGTATCTTCTTTCTGACATGCAATCTTTTCAATTAATTGTCTTTTTTCTTCAAATATATCCATGTAATCCTTTCTCTTAGATATGAAAATCCTCATCATCTATCTCAAATGTACTTTAAACTAATTATAAAGAATTATAACCGACTATTCCAGAACTATTTTTACATTAATGCACCTTCTCTATAAACTTCTTCATATCATTTATAACCTTATGTTTAAGAAGCACATCAACATCATAATCCTATCCTCCATACTAATAGTATATACCTGCTATAACATATGTTTTGTCGTATTTTGTCGAAAGTAATAAAAATATATCACCTATTACAATTTATTTGATTTGCTCCACAACCATGTATTTTTCTCCTCTTGACTATCTCATATATATTTTATAATATGTTAATAAGAAATGAGTTTTTTGTCGTGTACAGCATTATTGCTCAAGCGGGTAGCTCGTTTCTTTTTTATTTTCACCAATTCTACAACATATAAAAACAGCACCCCAGCAGTACCCATCTACTGCCGAAGTGCTATCCATTCCATCAATTATTCCATTAAAATCTACCCAAATATACTCATCAGATTAGCCACGACAAGGCCGCCGCCGGTTCCGATGACATAGCCGAGCAGCGCCATCATGATACCAACTGGTACGAGGGCATTAGAGTATGCGCCGGCGAGGACCGGTGCTGTTGCTGTTCCACCGATGTTTGCGAGGGAAGCAACACAGCATGTGAAGATGTCGAGTTTCAATATCTTCGCAAGTGCAATCATTATTGCCACATGGATAAGGAGGATTACGAATCCTGCGAGAAGCCATATTGGGGCATTTCCGACTGCTCCAAGGTCTGCTCTTGAAGCGATTAAGGCAATGACTATATAAAGCATTACATTTGAAATCTCCTCAGTTCCCTTAATCTTGCCAAATGGTGTCAGGGCGAATACGATACCAAGCACTGATACGATAAGGACTGTCCATGTTGTGCTGTCAAAGAATGATAAATGTGCATTAATCATGCTGCCAAGCTCCATTGAAACTGCCGATACTAAGAGTCCTGAACCGAGCAGAAGAATAATGTTCTGCCATACGAGAGGCTTTGTGTTGGCTTTTGCTTCCTCTTCGAGTGCAGCTCCAACGCCGTCGATTATGCTTGTGTCTGCCTTTGTCCATTTGTTGAACTTCTCGTGATTTCCGATTGCCCACAGAAGGAACATTACATAAAGTGTCGCGCAGATTGAATCCATAACAAGGGCGTAAGCCATTGTTGCTTCGTCAACATCAAGTGCTGCCTGGATTGCGAGCATATTGCCGCCACCGCCCATCCAGCTTCCGCACAGTGCACCGAGCGCTTTCCATGAACCTGCGCCTAAGAGCTGGTGGAATATTGCATATGAAACAAAGAATCCAAGTCCGATTGACAAAGTTGCTGCGAAGAAACCGATAAGCATTTTAGGTCCAAGCTTGATGATTTTCTTCAAGTCACAGCGAAGCAGCATTATGAAAAGCATCGCATATAATATCGGGTTCTTGACTGATTTGTACACAGCGCTTGTTGCACTAAGGTCCCACACTTTCATTGTGCAAAGGAGCATAAGCCCCAGGTATATAAGTACAATCGGCGGTGCAAAATTAAAGAACACCTGTGCCTTTTTCCCTTTAAAAATCTTAGGCAGATTTACTAATACTGCGGCTGCAAATATAAGTGCCGCAAGGTATAAAAATCCATCTTTTATCATGTATAAATTCTCCTTATGGTTAATTTATAACATATTCTGCCCATTTTTCTGTAGTATATAACTAAATTTGCGGAAGTAAATGTGATGCAATCTGTCGTCACACACTTACTCCCGCAAATTTAGTTATAAACTTTTAAGTATCTCCAGCAGATATTCCCAAGTACGCTCCACTGAAGCCACATCCATACACTCATCCGGCGTATGCACACTTTCAAGTGTCGGTCCAAATGATATCATATCTACTCCCGGCATTTTCCCGGCAAGTATGCCACATTCGAGTCCGGCGTGGATTGAGGTCACTTCCGGTTCGTGACCGTACACATTTGTAAAGCTATCAACGCATATCTTTCTTAACTGCGAATCACTCTTGTATTCCCATGCAGGATAGTCCGACATTGTGACTACATTTCCTGACAAATGTTTTACAAATGTGGTGACTCTCTCAAGCAATAATTTCTTTCCAGCCGCTGTATTGCTTCTTATAAGATATTTGTACACAAGCTTGTCATCTTCAAGATACGCTGTGCCCAGATTAAGTGAAGTCTGCACCATGCCGTTGATTTCCTGACTCATTCTGTACACACCATCAGGACTTAACCAGAGGGCATATATTACATTTGCAGTGCTATGAGAATTGAGGACTTTGTCTGCTGCAGCGTCTGTCTTTTCAACCTCAATCCTAGCATGTGGCTCTGTCGCGCTGATTTCCTGCATCCACACAGCCTCACTCTCATTGATGCTTTGTTCAAATGTTGTGGCATCGCAGCTTCTGACACTTACAACTGCCTTTGCTTCTTTTGGAATTGCATTTTCCTTGCCGCCACCTGAAAGCGACACAAGACGGAAATCTGCTGCCCCGCTGGCATGTGAAAGTAATGAAGCAAGCAATCTTATAGCATTAGTGTGCTGTTTGTGAATCTCAACGCCGGAATGACCGCCGGCAAGCCCGCTTATCTTAACTTCGAAGCATACCGAACCATTCTGCACATCAATTGCACCATCTGCCACCCAGCCCGCAGCATCCTCATACACAACCGGAATGTCACACTCAGCTCTCACACCACCAGCACAGCTTACATACAATATTCCTTCACTTTCAGAATCAATATTGATAAGTCTCCTTGCTGTAAGGTCAGAAGTGTCGAGGTCTCTTGCGCCAAGCATTCCAATCTCTTCATCGCTCGTAAGCACTGCCTGTATAGGAGGATGCGCAATCGTATCCGAAGCAAGCACTGCCAGTATAAATGCAATTGCAATTCCATCATCAGCGCCAAGAGTTGTGCCGTCAGCCCACACCATCTTACCATCAGTGCAAGCCTTAATGCTCTGTACACTCATGTCAATATCGCAGTCTGGCTCTTTATCACACACCATATCAAGATGTCCCTGCAAAATCACAGGCTCACAGTCCTCATATCCAGAAGAACCAGCCTTAAATATAACAACATTATCAGACGTATCCTTCCTTGCCTTAAGCCCATGCAACTTAGCAAACTCCAGACAATAATCCGCAATCATCCCTGTATTCCCAGAACCATGCGGAATAGAGCATATTTTTTCAAAATAAGAAAACACCTCACTAGGTGACAATTCATTTAACTTCATAAAAAGCCTCCTATCAATATATAAGATACAAGGAAAATAAGCTCTTGGAGGGTACCGACCAAGAGCGCTATCCAGCCCAGCACCTGGAGTGCAACGACCAGGTGCGTCCGTCTGCCACACCTGCCCCGAACACACTCGTAAATAAAATCATATTTCCAATCCGGCATATATAGCCGCTGCGGCTGGGGCAATGCAGGGTGTACGCCTGAGTCTGGCAAGCTGTGCAGAAGTTAATGCCGCCAGATGCAAAAGTTCAGGGTGCGAAAGCTCGTTCAAGCGAAGCGCGTTTGCTTTCGCACCCTGTAAAAAACTCTGCAGATGGCGGCATTTACTACTGCTAAGCGAAGACAGTCCGAAGGTGTACACCCTGCACTGCCCCAGCCGCAGACCGGTCTACACATACCTTATCGAAAAATGATTCTATTTCACATGCAATATCTCATGAGCCCTATGTGACAACGGTTTCTCAAAATACTCCTCATAGCACTGCTTAACCGATGGATTCTCATGTGAGAATCTAAGATTATCGCGCTTATCAAGCCCATACAGCACATGACGTCGCTCCTCAACCATCACAGCGTCTTCTTTGTAAGGCTGTCCGCCACCGTTGATACAGCCGCCCGGACAGGACATGATTTCAACGAAATCATAGTGAACCTCGCCCTTCTTAATAGCATTCACCAAACGTCTTGTGTTGCCAAGTCCGCTGGCAACAGCCACATTTACAGTTGTCCCATTAAGGTCAAATGAAGCTTCCTTCCAGCCCTCAAGACCTCTCACTGACTGGAACGCATCCGCATCAGGATTATTTCCTGTCACAAGATAGTAAGCACTTCTGAGTGCCGCCTCCATAACACCGCCTGTTGCACCGAATATGACACCAGCACCTGTTCCTTCACCTAAAGGATTGTCAAACTCGTCCTCATCAAGTTCTTCCGGCTTTATGAAAAATGCTTTGAACATTCTTTCAACTTCTCTTGTTGTAAGAACTGCATCAACATCTTTGCCTCCGTCCCATGTACACTCATCCTTTTTTGCAAGACAAGGCATGATTGACACACAGAATATCTTTTCCGGGTCAACCCCAAGCTTTTCTGCATAATACGACTTTGTTATTGCACCAAACATCTGCTGTGGTGACTTTGCTGTTGAAAGTCTGCCTGCCATCTCAGGGAACTCGCTCTTTACGAATTTCACCCATCCTGGACAACATGATGTGAACATTGGAAGTCCTGACTCCTTGATTTCTGGAAGCCTTTCAAGAAACTCGCTTCCCTCCTCCATAATTGTCATGTCTGCTGCAAATGTTGTGTCAAATATATAATCAAATCCTATTCTTCTAAGTCCTGCAACAAGTCTTTGTGCTGTCGCATATTCCTTAGACATACCAAAATCTTCGCCCCATGCTGTTCTTACTGCTGGTGCAATCTGTACTACTGTAATGATATCCTCATTTTCAATTGCATCAAGCACGATTCCGACATCATCTCTTTCTGTAAGTGCACCTACAGGGCAGTTGCTTACACACTGACCACAAAGTGTACATGCAGTCTCCGCAATGTTCTTGTTTGCACGCACATTTACAGTTGTACGCGAACCTGTATTTACAACATCCCATATGTGCATTCCCTGAATATTATCACACACCTGCACACAACGCATACATTTGATACATTTCTGGGCATCTCTGATAAGTGGAAATGTTTTATCCCAATTATCTTTTTCTAAGATTGAATCATATGGCATCTCTGATATATTAAGTTCATTTGCAATTGACTGTAACGCACAGTTACCACTTCTTATACATGTACCACATTTGTAATCATGCTGTGAAAGTATGAGCTTGACATTAGTCTTTCTGGTTGTACGCACTTTTCTTGAATTAGTGTAGACAACCATGCCTTCTTCTACGAAGTTATTACATGCTGTAACACATCTGTCAGTACCTTCTACTTCAACAACACATACACGACATGCACCAATTGCGTTGACTTCTTTGAGATAGCAGAGTGTAGGTATTGTCTCTCCTATTGTTTTGGCAGCTTCAAGAATGGTAGTTCCTTCTTTTACTGATACAGCTTTACCGTTAATTGTTAAATTTACCATTGTTTCTCTCTGCCTCCTCTGAATGAACCAAATCCAAAATGATCACATCTTAAGCAGCGTCCAGATTCCTGACATGCTTCCTCGCATGAAAATCCATATTCAATAGGTTCAAAGTCTTTCTTTCTGTCTGCGGCATCACGCAGTGCAACCTCAACTCGTCCGCAAGGTACCTTGTCCTCATATCCGGCATAAGGTATCTCTACATCTGAAGTTATCTCGTGATGGTAGCCAAGATATTCATCAATGTTGGCTGCCGCAACCTTTCCGGCTGCTATAGCCCTGATTACTGTTGCAGGTCCTGTTACGCAGTCTCCTCCTGCAAATATTCCTTTACGTTCTTTAATCTCACTTGTATCAAGTGCCTCAATTGTTCCTCTCTTGACTGTAACGCCATGCTCCTCAAAATATCTTGTTTCGATACCCTGTCCGATGGCAACTACAATAAGGTCGCAAGGAATAAGAACCTCGTCCTTAGCTGCAGTCTTAGGTGATGGTCTGCCACCTTTTATCCTGCTTATCATCTGTGGCTGAACCCATAAACCAACTGCTGCGTCATTTTCATCTTTCTCTATTCTAACTGGTGACATAAGTTCAAGAACATCGCAGCCCTCTGCCTCTGCACCTTCAACCTCTTCCGGAAGTGCTGTCATGTCGGCTTTTCTTCTTCTATATACAATGCTTACTTTCTCAGCACCTAATCTTACAGAAGAACGGGCAACATCCATTGCTACATTTCCACCGCCAATAACAACTACTCGCTTGCCAGTATAGTCAGGCATTTCATCATCACCAATTGCACGAAGCATTTCTACTGCTGATGTTACGCCTGTTGTAGCATCCTCACCATCAATTCCAATCTTCTTGTCTGCATGTGCTCCGATAGAAATGTATACTGCATTATATTCTTTATTAATATCCTCAAGCGTAATGTCTGTTCCTACGCTTATATTTTTCTTGACTTCTATTCCTGTAGACAATATAGCGTTAATCTCCGCATCCAGCTTTTTTCTTGGAAGTCTGTAGTTAGGAATTCCATATCTTAACATTCCACCAAGCTGCTTTCTCTGCTCAAATATAGTAACCTTATGTCCCATAAGAGCCAGATAATATGCGGCACTGAGTCCTCCCGGACCACCACCGATTATTGCAACCTTCTTACCTGTTGGCTCATTACATGCTGGAACCGGAACATCACCGGCATTATCAACTGCCATTTTCTTAAGTCCCCTGATGTTGACTGGCGCGTCAATAAGTGTTCTCTTACATCTGTTTTCACATGGATGCTCACAAATGTATGCGCATGTTGTAGGCATTGGATTGTCTCTTCTTATAAGACGAACCGCGTCTGCATATCTGCCTTCATGCACAAGTGCTATGTATCCCGGTATATCTACTCCTGCCGGACATGACTTCACACATGCAACCGGCTGGTTACTGTTACATGAACAAAATCCTCTCTCAATATGTGACCTGAAATCATCCTCACAGCCATCAATACATTTTAGTACAAGCTTTGCTGCCTCATATCCGATTGCACAGTCAGCGGAATAATAGATTCCCTCTGCTGTAAGCCTGATAACATCAAGAGTTTCCTCTGTTGCGTTACCATCAAGCACATCATCAAAAAGTCTCGCAAGCTGTCTAAGTCCCACACGGCATGGGACACATTTGCCACATGACTGTGCAAGACACATTTTTATAAATGATCTCGTAAGGTCGATAGTACACAATCCCGGTGGACTTGCTACTATTCTTCTCTCTAAATCCTGATATAAAGACTCCATTGTAACCTGAGCCTTATCCTTAGTAATAATCGTTAATCTGCTCAATTCCCGCTCCATTTCTGCATATTGCGTATGTCGTATTGCTGCTTGCCAGTATACCGCTAGGCAGTTCCATATAACATTTTACACAATATATATTAATTTGAAAAGGAAGGTTATTTTTTTCACACAATAACCTTCCCTTCATCCATTACTTGTGGTCGCACTTCGTGCACTGGCTCGTTTCTTTGTCAGTTTCTTTCTTGTAAAATGCACCTGACCAGTCACATATGCTCTGCAATATTGGCATTACAGATAAGCCCTTTTCCGTAAGTGAATATTCAACTCTTGGCGGAATCTCGTCATATGATTTTCTTGATACAATATCATCCGCAATCAGTGCCTTTAATGTTGTTGAAAGAACTGCATCTGTAATATTCACCAGTTCTGCCCTTAACTCACTATATCTTAATGTCTTCTTATCCGCCAGAACACATATAACTCTTGATTTCCATTTGCCTCCAAATACTTCCAGACCGTATTCCAATGGACATCTGATATCTGATTCTAATTTCTTGTGGTACATAAATCTCTCCTTTGTTTTTGGCATTTCTTTATAATATCATTATAACAATTATTTTAAAAGCTGCTCTCTTAGAACACCACAGGTACGCACTCCTTCACCAACACCACGATTAGAAGCATATTGTCAAGTGTGTATGTCAGATTTTTATATATTCATCGTCATATATGGGGGAATGCATATAATTCCATCTTTTACAATTAAATTTCTTGGATGAATAATATAACTTTCCCCTATGCGCTCCTTGTATTTTTCTCTGAAATTATTTAATGAGGTTGTTTTATATTGCTTTCCAGACTTTACTTCAATCGGAAACATCTTATATTTTAATCTGCTACTATTTGAAATGATAAAATCAATTTTCATATCATTTCGGTGCTTATTTTCATTATAGTGTGTATAAAAATATAACTTATGTCCATTCGCCACAAGCATCTGAGCTATTGCATTTTCATAAAGCATTCCTTCATTAATCTGTAATTTGCCTGCCAATATCTGTTTATATACTTCATCTTCAAGTAATTCATTCTCATCAAATGCATGGCTTACCAAAAGTCCGGTATCACCCATATAACACTTTACATAGCTTCTTGTCGCATTCAATGATAAGCCAACATTCGGATCATTACACAAAAAGCACTCATTGGATATCATAGAATCCGACAGCCAGAAAAAAGTTTCTTCATACTGGTCTGCATAACTACCATCTTGTAGCTTTTTGAATACAACTCTTTTTTCATGCTGTGAAAGAAATCCCGGAATCTGGTCATAGATTGCAAGAACTTTGCTTCTATATCTCATATCTATCTTCATAATATCTTCCCGATACAATTTAAGAATGTCCCTTTTTTCTTTATCCGCTTCTGTAAAATCTTTTTTATTTTCAATAAATGCCACTACAGGCATAGGCATCCCACCAACAAGCATATACTGATGAAACAAAAGCATTGCATGATTATGCATACTTCTTTCCAAAGGTTCCCTTTTTTCAAAGCATTTTTTTATATATTCAACCAGCAAATCCTCTTCTAATGCTATTGCGAATTCTTCGAAATCCAATGGATACATATTGATATTTCTTTCTTCTGACGGTATGACAATATTCTTTACATTTTCTCTGATAGATATCAATGAGCCAGTTTCGATATAATCATATCTTCCATCTGCAACCAAATATTTTATCGCAGCTCTTGCCTGTGGAAACATCTGTACCTCATCAAAAATAATAAGAGAGTTTCTCTCTGTCAGTTTTGTTCCAAAATGTGTCTGTAACAGCATAAAAAATGTATCCAGATCATTCAGATATCGCTCAAAATACATTTCGACTTCCTTATCTTTTTTAGCAAAGTCAATCAGAAGATAACTTTCGTATTCGTTTTTTCCAAATTCTTCGCAGATGGTAGACTTTCCAATACGTCTGGCGCCTTCTATCAGTAAAGCTTTTTTCCCCTGACATTCATTTTTCCATTCCAGTAGTTTTTTATATATTTTTCTTTTTAATATCATCGTTCCTCCAGATTATGCGCATATATGTTAGTTCTAACTTTTATGATTATACGCACATTGTAATTTATTTTTTGATTATACGCAAGTATTATAACCCTATTTTTTATGATTATGCGCATATTCTAAACGGATTTTGAATTTATTTACAGGGAGGCTTTTATATGTCAATGAATATTAGCAGTTTGATTCGGACGGAGATTTACTAAATGCAAATGGTGTTGCAGGTATGGATGTTACTGGCAAGGGTACATCATGGCATAAACTTACAAATGTATCTGAAGATCATCGTCAAAAAATGTTTGATAATGTGAAGCGGGAATTTATTCAGAAAAAAGGCGGCAAGTCATCTCAACATATTGTTGATGATTTGCCGCCTCGACTTTTGACACTGATACCGTATCCACACCGCATCACTGTCGAATTTCTTTACATCGATCAATTTTAACTTTGTCACATCATGCTGCATCGCAAGTCCGTCAAACACAGCCGGCATACTGCCTCTGCCGTCGATTCCGGCTCCGACCAGCAAGCTGATTTCATCGAGAAGTCCTGCCTCTAAAAATGCGGTATTGATTTTCGATCCGCCGACAACGCGCTCATTGCCATATGCCTGCGCTGTATCAATATGACGGTATCCCGCTGCAACAGCAGCCCTTGCTCAATGTATAATTTTTGCTCAAAACACTCATCAGTTCTTACCTAAACCTTTCAATTAATCTTCTTGCCATACTTCCTTAGCCATGTTGAATACAGCCCATGCCTTTGGCCATCCCGCATAAAATGCTACATGAGTGATAACAGCAGCAATCTCCTTTGCTGTAACTCCGTTATTCTTAGCATTTTCAAGATGATACTTAAGTGATGAATCTGTCACTCCTGATGACATCAGCGCAACTACTGTGATTATGCATCTTGTCTTTAAATCAATATCTTCGTTATTCCAGTTCTCCCCGAAAAGCACATCATCATTAAAATGTGCAAACTCCGGTGCAAACTCTCCCAACGCATTTTTTCCTGCTGTCTGTACAATCTTAGCCATTGTAATCCTCCATTCCTGCCATATAAGACACTATCCTAATCTGTTATATTCTTCATCAGTTACAGGCTCACACCATTCATTACTTGTATTCTCTCCCGGAATCTCTGCAGCAATATGTGAAAACCAGCTGTCCTTCTTAGCTCCATGCCAGTGCTTAACTTCTGGTGGAATTGCGATTACAGTTCCCGGCTCAAGGCTTACAGGCTCCTTGCCCTCTTCCTGATACCAGCCCTCTCCAGCTGTACATATAAGCATCTGTCCGCCGCCCTTTGTTGCATGATGGATATGCCAGTTATTACGGCATCCCGGCTCAAAAGTCACATTTGCAAGAAAAAGCCCGCACTTAGGATCTGTCAGCGGATTCAGGAAAGAATCACCAATAAAATACTTAGCATATGCTGTATTTGCCTGACCTGTTCCGAAAACATTCTGCTTTTCAAAATCATCCTTATCCATAAATTTCATGATAATAACACCTCTTCTTTCATAAAAATGTAAATTATTTGATACCTGTATGATACGACTTGAAGTTAGCTTTAGGGCAAGAGGTTTATGAGATTTTATATAAATTTTTGCACAAATGTGATGTCTGGTCATGTGATGTCTGGTCTTACGCTCTTGTGCGCCGACTTGCGTTTTGGACTTTCTCCTGCCTCCTCTCCACTTCAAAGTCCAATCCACCGCTATTTCTCGCTCCACCACGCAAAAAAGGCGGATTGCAAAGCAATCCGCCAGTCTCAATCAACCAGTCCAATCCTCCATCAGCCAATTCCACCAAGTAAAGCACCTGCAATAAGTGCAACAAGTGAAAGTGGAACAAGGACATATTTGCCAAGTGGTACAAACCACTTTCCAATAGGCTTATCTGCACCTGCATTAACAGCATCAACAGCAAACTTCTTTCCTGCAACCCAGAAGAACATAATTGCTGCGAGCATTGCGCCAAGTGGGCAGATATAGATAGATACTGCATCCATCCAGCCTGATACAATACCCTGTATTACAAGTGAAACAACACAGCCAGCCACTGCGATAATTCCAACAGATGCAACACGGTTAAGCTTAAGCTTCTCCTGAATAGTTGCAACCGGAGCTTCATACAGATTAACAAGTGAGCTCATGCCGGCAAACAGAACACATACATAGAATACAATTCCTACAATCTTGCCACCCGGCATACCATTAAATACATTTACAAGATAGATAAACATAAGTCCGGGACCACCTGAAGATAACTCGGCACCGCCTGCTGCCATACCCGGAATAATAACAAATGCAGCTAATAAAGCAGCAATAGTATCAAATACAGCAACATTTCTTGCAGAAGAAACAACATTTTCCTTATCACTAAGATATGAACCATAGATAACAGTTCCGTTACCTGCAATAGACAGTGAGAAGAATGCCTGACCAAATGCATATATCCAGAGCTTTATATCAAGAAGTCCCTTAGGATTAAGAGTAAAAATGTATTTATAACCTGCACTTGAACCAGGAAGTGTGAAGATATATATTCCAAGTCCTACAAACATGATGAAAAGCAAAGGCATCATTACCTTGTTTGCTTTCTCAATTCCGCCTGCAATACCAAGTGCCATAATAACAGCAGTTACAACCATTGCGATTATAAGCCACATATTATTGCCAAATGTGCTTGCTGTACTTCCAAACATACCACCAATAGCTGACATATCATTGCCCATTGCTGAAAGCTTTCCAGAAAATGCAAGATAAGTATATTTGAATATCCAGCCAACAACTACAGTATAGCCCATTGCCAGAGCCAGTGAGCCAAGCACAGGAATAAAACCAATTGCCTCACCTGCTTTTCTCTTTCCTGTACGCATCTGCATACAGTCGCCAAATGCTTTAATAGGTCCGCCCTTAGTCGCACGACCAAGTGCCATCTCCTCGATAACACCTGTTGAACCTATCAATATTACAAATATTACATAAGGTATTAAAAATGTCATTCCACCCCATGCAGATACCATATATGGAAAACGCCATATATTTCCCATTCCTACTGCCGAACCGATACAGGCAAGAATAAAACCTGTACGGCTCTTAAAGCCATCTCTTTCCAATTCAATTCCGTTATTTCCCATAGCTTTAGTTCCTTTCTTCCTCATATTATGAATAGCCGTATTCGCTATACATTTTTCTGCAAAGATATCTTATACGCAAAAAAGGCAAAGAAACCATTACCCCTTCCGGGTCATGGCTCCTTTGCCTTTGATGTCTGTATAATATACCATTGTGTTATTCCTGTAAAATACATGTTGGTTATAAAACCATAACCAGAAATAATAGTTAAACTACATAATCCACATCTGTGCCAGATACATCACAACTGGCATTGTAATAATTGAAAACAGCGTTGACAGGCAGACCATACATACTGCCCGCTCATAATCCTGCCCGAATTTCTGTGCAAATATTGCCGTACTCGTTCCAACCGGTGTTGCCGCAGCAATTAGTGTAATCATTCCAATCTGACCGTGTCCCGCCGGTATAATATAAAGCACAAGCAGTGTAAGCAGCGGAATTATTATAAGCCTGACAAACGATGCCAGATACAGGGACGGATTAAGCAGTAAGTCACGGATCCTGACACATGACAGATAATATCCCAGTACTATCATGGCTGCAGGTGTATTAAGTGCCGCAACTCCAGCCATCGTGCTGTTTATTACACCTGGCAGTTTAATTCCCGTAATAAAAAGAAACAGTCCTATAACAAGTGATATTGTCACAGGATTGACGAATACCTTTTTTATATTTATCATATCCTTGCGGCGGGTTATTATCACAATTCCGTATGTCCACTGCAACAGATTAAGAATACTTGCAAATGACGCAACATAGAATGCCGCTTCATTTCCAAATACCGCAGTTACAAGTGGAATTCCGATAAATCCTGCGTTACAGAAAGCTGTTCCAAAGTTGTCTATCGGCTTTCGCATGCCGTATATTATATATGATACAGCTATCGCCACTGCAAATGCAGCTACAGCCAGTACCGCCGACATAAGAAGTCCATACAGCTTCTCCATCGTGAAATCTGTTATATAGCTTCTTATAATTACACACGGAATAACCGCATACAGCAGAATATTGGCCATATCCTTACTGCCATGTTCTGTAAGCAGACCTGTTTTAGACAGAATCAGTCCCAGAATCATAAGAATAAACATTATAAATGTCTGCGTTAATAATATTTGTGTTATCATAATCGTAAATATCCTGATTTCTATATTATGTTAATTGTAATTTTTATAAAATACTACATACAAGAGAGGTGCGAACATGGAATTATATCAGCTCAGGCAGTTTCAGGCTGCCGCCAGACACAAGAATATGACCCGTGCTGCCAGTGAACTGTGCATAGCACAGCCGGCATTAAGCAAGACAATCCATAAGCTTGAAGAAGAATTTGGCGCACAGCTTTTTATCCGTAATAAAAAAGGGCTCGAATGTACCCGTCAGGGAGAAATTCTGCTTGAATATGCAGACAGAATACTGGCTCTTTCAGAAGATGCTGCGCGTGCTGTCAGTGAAAGTCTTGGCGATGCAGGCGAAATAAGGCTCTGTCTCCGCTCAAGTGCAGTTCTTGTCAGCAATGTACTTAAAGATTTTATCCATGAGCACCCTCATGTCAGCTTTTCAATATCTTCTGAACCAAAAGGGTGTGACCTGCTGATTGACTCTGTCTCATCAGCTTATGATATTCCAGACAATGCACATCTTCTTATGACAGAAGAAATCTGCCTTGCCGTTTCATCATCACATCCACTTGCCCATACCGGACACATATCAGTAGAACAGATGATGGACGAGAAATTCATTGACCTTGCAGATTCCCCATCCTACGCCGGAGTGTTCAATTCAATATTCAGTAAATGTAAGAAAACTCCTCAGATAGCCTACTCTTGCAATGATTACATATTACAGGGCAAACTCATAAGTCTCGGTCTTGGAGTATCATTTGTTGCCTCTGTAACATGGACAAGCAGCAGCCTTCCTGAAAACATAAGCCTGCTGCATATAGATGACTGTCCACATTTCAGAAGCATTTATTATCAGCCGCTTGGCTCATTCTGCTCAGAAAATCAGCGAATCTTCGAGCAACAGCTTGAAGAATATTTCGAAAATTTGAATAATTAATGCACCTCTAATGGTGTGTCTTCACCAGCTGCAAACTGCACAACACTCTTAACTGAAGACTCAACCATATCAGACACAGCCTGATCTGTGAAAAATGCAACATGAGGTGTGACAATAGTATTCTGGAAAGACTTAAGTATGATGTAATCGTGATTAACAACAAGGTCATCATACTTACGGTCTGTACGGATAAATTCATCCTCACCCTCGCAGCAGTCAGTTCCAACTGAACCAATCTTGCCGCTCTCAACAGCCTCAATCAGATCCTTTGTATCAACAAGCGCGCCTCTTGCCGCATTTATAAGGATAACGCCATCCTTCATCTTTGCAATTGAATCCTTATTAATCATATGATATGTCTCATCACTTAAGAAAGTATGAAGCGAGATAATATCTGCTCTGGCATACAATTCATCAAGAGTTACATACTCAACATTTTCAAGGTCTTTTGCAGGATATGGGTCATACGCAATAATCTTACAGCCAAATCCTGAAAGATTCTTAATTACTGCCTTTCCAATTCTTCCTGTTCCGATAATACCTACTGTCATATTCTGCATTTCACGTCCACATATAGGACCAAGTGAATAATCTGCTGTGTGTGAACGCATCATTACATACAAAGCCTTGCGGATACACATAAGCATAAGCATTACTGTATAATTGGCAACTGAATATGGCGAATATCCGCTGTGTGCAACACGGATTCCAAGGCGCTTTGCTGCCTCAAGGTCAACACTGTTATATCCGATTGTCCTGAAACCGATGTACTTTACACCTTCTGCTGCAAGCTTTTCAAGAATAGGTGCTGACAAGTCACACATGCCATCGCACACCGACATAGCCTCACAGCCTTTGACACTTTCTATATCATCTGCTGTAAATCCGCTCCTATTAATCTGTAATTCCACCTTGTATACATTTGCAAATGTATCAAAATACTGTTTTTCATCTTGACGAACGCTGAATGCTGCTATCTTCATAACTTTTCACTCCTCCTACTTAATCCACTCATATGTAAGTTTTCCAAGAATTTCGATTCCCTTAACAATCTGCTCATCAGAAGGTGTCGAATAATTAAGTCTGAATCCATTAGATTTCTGATTCTCATCTGCTAAGAACGCTGCTCCCGGAACTGAGAGAACGCCTCTGTTAATAGCCTCCCTTACAAATGGTGCAGAATCCATTCCCTCAGGCAGGAATGCCATTACGAAAAGTCCGCCCTCAGGGTGACCGAATGTTACTGAAGGATGGAATTCCTTCTTCATGCACTCCATCATGAGATTACATTTGTGCTCATACACCTTTCTTGAATCCTCAAGATGCTTGTCGAAATCATAGTTATTAATATATTCATTACAAATGTACTGGAAAAGGACAGTTGAATGTACATCTGTGCATTGCTTTGCAACTGTAAGCGGTCCTGTAAGCGACTTGTTAAATACAAGAAAACCAAGACGGAATGCAGGTGCCATTACCTTTGAGAAGCTTCCTGCATATATAACCCTGCCCTCTGTATCCATCGACTTGATAGTTGGCACATTTTCACCTGCAAATCTTAATTCACCGTAAGGATTGTCCTCTAATATTGCGATATCATATTTGCAGCAAAGCTCATACACTTTTTTTCTCTTCTCAAGAGAAGTTGTGATTCCTGTAGGATTCTGGAAAGATGGAATTGTGTATAAAAGCTTTGCATCAGGATTAGCCTTTAAAGCCTCCTCAAGTGCATTTATATTCATTCCATCCTGCTCCATTGGGATTCCTACAAGCTTTGCACCGTAAGAACGGAATGTATTAAGGCAGCCTACAAATGCAGGCTCTTCAGTAAGCACAACGTCTCCTTCATTAACAAGTGCCTTAGTTGTAAGGTCCGCACACTGCTGTCCGCCTGACACTATGAAAAGCTCATTATTCTCAAAATCAAAGCCTTCCTTCTTCTCAAGATATTTCTTCATAGTATCACGCAGGGGTGTATAACCTTCACTCAGTCCATACTGTAATAAAGAAACCGGATTCTCGCCAAGTCCCTTTGCTGCTATCTCTTCTATCTCCCTGCATGGAAATGTCTCTGCTGACGGATTGCCACCACCAAAAGATATAATATCCTTGCTTGCTCCTAACTTAAAAAGTTCCCTTATCATCGAACCATGAACACCTGATAAACGATTAGAAATCTCGTATTCCATATATATTTCCTCCTTCAAATACTTACTAATGCAAAAAAGAGCCAGAATCCCCTAAAGACTTCCGGCTCCTTTGCCCTTGATAAATGTATCATACCCCAATGTGTCATTCCTGTAAAATACATGTTAGTTATAAAATCATAAATCGTAGTAATAGTTATTCTTTTCAAATATTACAAAATTATCAGACAACTTTTCACTTATCCCAGCGTCCCTCTTCTCTTAAGATATACGAATGCTGCGACGCATATCACAACTGATAACACCGAGCCTGCTGGTGCGGCAAGTCCCATCGGAAACAGCGTACCCGGGAACAGCTTTGAAGCAAGATAAGACCCTGGAACTCTCACAAATGTAATCGAAATTATATTATGCAAGAATCCGATATAAGACTTTCCATATGCTGCAAAATATCCACTGAAACAGAAATGCACACCTGCAAACATTGTATCAATAATGTAACTTCTCATATACTGCGTTCCAAGTAAAACCACATTTGAATCAGAAGTAAACAGCCCCAAAAGATCACTTGCAATAAACTGCATAACTATTGCCACCACAATTCCATAGGTACATGTTATAAATGTTGCGTATTTCAGTGTCAGAGCCGCACGGTCATGCTTTCCTGCACCTATATTCTGTGCTGAAAGCGCTGAAACTGTCGCAAGCATAGACGATGGAATTATGAATATTGCACTTATCATTTTCTCAACAATACCCACTGCTGCCGATGTATCAAGTCCCCTGTGGTTGGCAATCATCGTTATTATAATGAACGCAACCTGAATACAACCGTCCTGTATTGCAACCGGAATCCCGACCTTTAATATCTCACCCATTACCTCCCGCTGTGGTTTTAAAGCATTTGCAGACACATGTATTCCGGTCTTTTTCACTTTAATAGCAATTAACGATACTATTACGCTAAGGGTCTGGGCAAGTGTTGTTCCAAGTGCCGCTCCTATAGGACCTAAACTGCATGCACCGATAAACAGATAATCAAGCGCGATATTAGCAGCACATGCAACAGCAATAAAATACATCGGACTCTTGGAATCACCCATTCCCCTGAATATTGAACTAATTATATTGTAAGCAGTTATAAATGGTATTCCGATAAAGCATATTATAAGGTAAGCAACTGTTCCACTTACAGCCTCATCAGGAATCGCAATAAGACTGACAATTGGCTTTACAAGTGCTAAAAGAACAACTGTAAGCACAATCGACAATCCCATAAAAAGAGTTATTGTATTACCAATTGCAACTCCTGCATTTTCCTTATTATCAGCACCAATCGCCCGGCCGATAACTACCGTTGTTCCCATTGCAAGCCCCACGATAATTACCGTCAGCATATGCATTACCTGACTTCCATTAGACACAGCCGTTATCGAGTCAACGCCACAAAACTGACCTGTTATGAATAAATCGGCCATTCCGTACAAAGTCTGTAAGAAATACGACAGCAGATACGGCAAAGCAAAATATACAATCGTCTTAGATACGCTTTCTGTTGTAAGGTTCTTTTCCATCTTCTCTTCTCCTGATTAAAATGTGCTGTTTTGTCTATTTGCACTGTGTGCACTGGTGTCTGGCTGTATGTGTGCCTATGCGGACTCTCAGGTTTTCTTCACCTAGTGGGAGTAAATGCCATCATCTGCATAATTCAAAAATTAGCAGCCACCCTCAAAGCAGCTGCTAATATATTAAACCTTACAACCATTATAAGGTCAACCTCTATTTTATTTTCTTTACCGGAATACTTATCTGCCCAACCCTTATTCAGTTTTTCTTGACACAAGCTCATCCCCACACAGTCTCACCATTAATATAATCAGTCATAAAATATACAATCTTGTTCCAAAGCTCATACTCTACAATATGCCTTGTTTCTTTAATTATCCTGAGACATTTTTTAATTACATCGGATGAATCATCCTCTGTAAGTTCTAACAACTTTTTATATGTCTTATACCCCTCATTTTTTTCTTTCTCTGTCCATCTTGCTTCCTCGGCATCCTCTATTTTATTAAGAAAAATATACATAAATACCGGCATGTCTTTTTCCTGTCTCCATTCCATACATTTATCCTCCATAAAATATGTCATCCTTCCACTGCCATCATAATAAGTATCAATCCAAAAAAAGTAATGCAAAAATACATTAGCACTACATACATATGATCACCTCTTTGTTAAATACACTATCATATTCACTTTAAACCAACTTTAAATTGTATTTTAAGTCTCTCTGTGCTACTATTTAAGCATATGAGTTAAACCTAACTTTAGGTCAACCCAATAACAGTGAACATTTTGTGAATTTTATTATCACATTTGTAAAAAACTAATATCAGGTAAGCAAGGCTTACAGAAAGCAGGTGTGTTATGTACACAATAGGACAGGTTTCAGAAATGTTTAATCTTCCCGTTTCAACATTAAGATATTATGATAAAGAAGGATTATTCCCTTTTATGCAGCGTGCCTCTGGAATAAGACAGTTCTCTGACACAGAAATTGCTGCTCTTAAGCTTATTGAATGTCTCAAAAAATCAGGTCTTGAAATCCGCGACATCAAGCAGTTTATGGAATGGTGTCAGGAAGGCAGCAGAACTTACGAACTCAGAAAACAGCTTTTTGAGAGACAGAAAGCCGCTGTTGAAAAAGAGATGGAAAAAATGCAGGAAACTCTTGATATGCTTACTTTCAAGTGCTTCTATTACGAGCAGGCTATCAAGGACGGCAACGAGGACGGAATACATTCAATGCTTCCAGACAAGCTCCCCGCCGATATTCAGGCTGCCTACGACAACTCACACAAATAATTATTAATTGCTTATTATATTTAACACAAAATATGGAGGCTAATATATGTTCAAATCTTTAGAAGTTAAATATCCTAAGTTTTATCAGGTATTCAGATTCATTATAGTTATAATTGCTTCCGTGCTGTACGCATGGAATTTAAGATGCTTTGCCAAAGTCGCAGACCTGCTGCCAGGAGGCTTTTCAGGAGTCTCCCTGTTATTTCAGGCAATCGGACTACGTTTTTTTAATATCAGCATCCCATTTACAATATTCAATGTGGCACTTAACATTTTCCCCGCCTACATTGCATACCGCTACATCGGCAGGAAGTTTACCATCTACTCAATCGTGGTAATTATACTTTCCAGTGTGCTTGTTGATATCCTTCCTCCATACATTTTTACAGAAGATATCCTGCTTATAAGCGTATTTGGCGGAATTATCAACGGATTTGCAATAAGCCTGTGCCTCAATGTCGGCACTACCACAGGTGGAACTGATTTCATAAGCATTTATTTTTCTCATATTAAAGGAATAGACGCATGGAACTATATTCTTCTTGGTAATGTTGTGATTCTGCTCATCGCAGGCGGACTGTTTGGCTGGTCAATCGCGCTCTACTCAATAATATACCAGTTCTGTAGCACTCAGGTAATCCAGTTCATGTACAAACGCTACCAGAAGATGACATTATTCATCATTTCTGACAAATCCGAAGAAATCTATCACGCCATCAAGAATACAACCAACCACGACGCCACGCTTTTCAAGGGAATCGGCTGCTACGAGGAAAAAGAGCGCACGCTCATATACTCAGTAATCAACTCCGAAGCGAAACGTGAGCTTATCACATTGATTCGCTCAATTGACAAGCACGCATTTATAAATGTGGTAAAAACCGAAGAGCTTGACGGCAGATTTAACGATATTCCACATGATTAATCAGGACACAGAATATTCGCACTCATACCATATTTTAGTCAAATTTCTCCAATAAACTATAGACAATCAATTAAGATACACTAAATAAATGGAGAGATGATTATGATTAAATTAAATAAAATCAAAAGGAATTGCGTAGCCGCAGTTATTCTTACTATGTGTCTTATGACTGCTGGCTGTGCCAAAAATTCAACTTCAACTACTACTGCATCAGGCGGTGAGACTACCATCACTTCAGGCATTACTAAAGAAGACACAGATGTAACACACGCAGATGATGCTGAGAATTACAGAGTCTCCATTACAGGTAATTTCACTGTGACATCTGATACATCAGATGGAGTTACACAGTCAGGTTCTGTATACACAATCACAAAGGCTGGTGAATATACAGTAGCCGGTCTTTTATCAGAAGGGCAGCTTATCGTTGACGCAGGTGATGAGGATGAAGTTACTATCGTATTGAACGGAACATCTATCACATGCTCAAGTGGTTCACCTATATACGTTAAAAATGCTTCCGAAGTCAAGATTAAATCAGAAGAGAACTCTTTTAACGAAGTAATTGACAAGCGTGCCGAAGCTACAGAAGATTCTTCTGATGACGCTGGCAACGCAGCAATCTATGCAACATGCGACTTAAAGCTTGTCGGCAAAGGAGCTTTAGTTGTAACCGGTAATTACAATAATGGTATCCAGAGCAAGGATGACCTTTCTATTAAAAATGTGATTGTTAAAGTTACTGCTGTGAACAACGCAGTCAAAGGCAACGATGCCGTTGATATTGAATCTGGAAATATAATTGCAATCTCCGCTAAAGGCGATGGCATCAAGACTTCTAACAGCAGTATTTCTAACAAGGGCAAACAGAAGGGAATCGTTACAATCACTGGTGGTAACATTGATATTTATGCAGCCTGTGATGGTATAGATGCAGCTTACGGTGTGGATATATCAGGTGATGGTAATTTAAATATTTATACAGATACTTACTCTGAATATAGTGAAGAAGTTACTTCGTCAGGCAGTTCTTCAGGTACATCTACCAGTCGTGACAGTTCTGCTAACAAGACTGCTTCTGCCAATACTGTTTCTTATGTGGCAGCTTCTGACACTATCGCCAACGCACCTGGCGGCTTTGGTGGTAATAAGGCCGGCGGTGACCGTCCGGGAATGCCTGGTGACTTTAATGAATCCGGTAATTCTTCTGGACAGTCCTACTCAACTAAGGGTATTAAAGCTGAAAGCGAAATAAATATTTCAGGCTTTACGATTAACGTATGTTCAACAGATGATGGTATCCATGCCAACTCTGACTCAGGTGTACTTGAAACTGGTGAGGACGGTAAAGGAACTATTGTTATCAACGGTGGTACAATTACAATTTCTTCTGGTGATGATGGCATGCATGCTGACAAACAGCTTGATGTCAATGACGGTTATATTAATATAGTAACTTCATACGAAGGACTTGAAGCCATGACTATCAACTTAAATGGCGGCAAGATATATGTATACGCTACTGATGATGGCATCAATGCCTGCACTGGCGATGGAAAGACTTCTCCAATCATCAATGTAACAGGCGGATATATAGATGTCACAACTGCATCTGGTGATACTGATGGTATTGACTCTAACGGAAACTATGTACAGACTGGTGGAATGGTATTAGTCAAAGGTGGCAGCTCTTCAGGAAATGTATCAGGATCAATTGATGTAGATGGTACCGTCACAATAACTGGCGGAACATGCGTTGCACTCGGTGGTATCTGCGAAACACCTGTTAACTCTGTTAATGCTTATGTATTAAGTTCAGTATCCTTCAGCTCTGGAAGCTATTCACTTAAAGATGCTTCCGGCAACGAAGTAATAAGCTTCACTGTTGATGGTTCATTTAGCAACGGCTGGATATGCTCTGACACTCTTACAACCGGCACAAGCTACACACTTTACCGTGGTTCAGACTCTGTTGCAGACTGGACTCAGGAATCAGGAACAATGGGAGCTTCTGGCACTGGCGGCTTTGGCGGCGGCAACATGGGCGGCATGGGCGGCCAGAATGGCGGTTTTGGCGGCAGCAGACGATAATAAGATAATTCACATTTACTCTTCTCATTTACTCAAAACAGTCACTGGATTTTTCTGGTGGCTGTTTTTTATATTCTCTGCAAAATCCTATATCCCGCATAGCATAAATTCCTAATAAACCTACCAAACCATTATCCGCCAGAATAATTCAAGAAAAAGACCCACTAAAAAAACTATACACAACTGTTTAGTAGGTTTGCTCCCTCCGTATCAAGTTATAATTCTCTCAAACAAACCTACTCAATCATATAAAGCAGACATAATAGTAGGTATTCCCCAACAGATTTAATATTGTAAAATACATTTGCAAACACTATAATTACCCCTATGAATTATTAAAGGAGGTTTCTTATATGAGTACTGAATATAATAATACATCTGACTGGACGCTTGAGGACTGCCAGTCCTATATAAACATATTGTATGCCAACCGTACCAGTAGTTTCAAAGAAAGAAAAGCCAAGGCTTTCTTTAATTCACAGACAAAGAAGAATAGGAAAACCACAATTACCAATGATGGAATATATGTCGATGGCAAGCCTTTTCTGTCTCCTGCCAATATTAAAAAATGTGTTTCTGTCGGAAGTCTTTATTTCTTCGAAAGAAAAGACAGTATGTTGATAAGGTGTGTAAAAGCTGATGGGGAAAAATTACAGATTATGAAAGATTTCCTGTCTGTAAACAATATAGATTTCACCAGTGATTCACCTAATGAAGCTTACAGACTACGCTATAATGCAAAGCTTTATAAGAAAAGCAACAAGCCACTTCTAATTATTGCAACCATAACATTTTTAATATCGATGTTTGGTTTAAATATTAATAAAAATGTACCTTTTTATGCAGCAGACATAATAAAAGATGCCGGACTTTCTTCTGCTATTTCTGGCAGATACATGGACACAGTTATTGACAGCCTCCCTTCAAGCGAGCAGGCTGGCATGGATGTTTATCAATATAACAAGCTGCTTTCTGATATCCAGAATACTATCCAGAATTCATCTGCCATAGACAGTATTGCCAGAAAATATACAGATGCACTTTCAAAAGGACTGCGTGATGGCAAAACATTTAATGAAATTGACATTGATATAGACGATGAGCTTACAGTTTTATCATCTGTCACATATAACAGCATTAAAGATTATACAGATAACACGGATAGTACTATTACATTGTCACTTTTTGCAGACACTGAATCTGCTAAAAAAGCTATTAATAATTATGCTTCAGGTATATACGCAGACATACAGTATCGTACTGCCGGTCTTGCAGGAATATACCAGACGATTTCATCTGGCACATTTTATATCGTGATGATTGTATTGCTTGCATTGTCACTTATATCGTTAATAATATTCTCTTTACCATTGTCAGTAAGCAGAATTTATCTTCCTATATTATTCGTCATATATGCAGGACTTGAATATGTGGCATTTAATGTAATTCTGAGCAAAGCTGCTATGTTACTCAGCAACAGACTTCTCGGACGAACAGCCAGCCTTAATCTGACATACGCCAATACAGATTTCGTATCTTATGTGTCACTTGGTGTTTTGCTTGCAATAATAATGAATATCGCATACAGAAAGATGAAGAGCAGAGCGTAAAATGTAATCTTAAACCATAAGCTCAACTCACTTTCTCCTTGCCAATCCCACTCCCATATGTTACAATGCATTTATGCTTGCTTTATCAATTTAAAGCGTTACACTTTAAATTCGTGAAGTGAGATATAATACAATTAATATGGGGGTTTTTATGTTAAAACTAGTTATTCTTATTATCTACTTTGCGGTGCTGATAGGCATTGGCTTATACTGCCGCAAGCATGCAACTGATGTTAATGGTTTCGTTCTCGGTGGAAGAAGCGTTGGTCCGTGGCTCACCGCATTTGCATATGGAACATCTTATTTCTCGGCTGTTGTATTCGTTGGATACGCAGGGCAGTTTGGCTGGAAATACGGAATTGCCGCAACCTGGGCTGGTATCGGCAACGCAATTATAGGTTCACTTCTTGCATGGGTCGTACTTGGCAGAAGAACAAGAATTATGAGTCAGCATCTTGATTCAGCAACCATGCCACAGTATTTTGGAAAGAGATTCGGCAGCAATCCATTAAAAATCGGTGCTTCCGTTATCATATTCATTTTCCTGATTCCATACACAGCTTCACTTTACAATGGACTTTCAAGACTTTTCGGTATGGCTTTCAACATTGATTACAGTGTCTGTATCATAATCATGGCAACACTTACTGCCATCTATGTAATTGCCGGCGGTTACATGGCTACTGCAATCAATGATTTCATTCAGGGAATTATCATGTTATTCGGTATCGTTGCAGTTATTGCTGCCGTAATCCACTCTAAGGGCGGCTTCATGTCTGCACTGCAGGGTCTTGCAAATGTGTCTGACCCGGCAGTAAGCGATACTCCCGGTATATTTGCTTCATTTTTCGGACCTGACCCATTCAACCTTTTATGCGTTGTAATCCTTACATCACTTGGAACATGGGGACTTCCTCAGATGGTTCAGAAATTCTATGCCATTGATAATGAAGCTTCTATACAGAAGGGTACTGTAATATCAACAATATTTGCGCTTATAGTTTCAGGCGGATGCTATTTTCTCGGAGGTTTCGGAAGATTATTCTCTGACCAGATAGATGTCAAGGCTAACGGCTTCGACTCAATAATTCCAACAATGCTTTCTAATTTAAGTCCTGCGCTTATTGCATTAGTTGTAATTCTCGTGTTGTCAGCTTCAATGTCTACACTTTCATCACTTGTAATAGCTTCAAGCTCAACACTTACTATTGACTTCTTAAAAGATAACTTTATCAAGAACATGAGTGAAAAGAAACAGGTATTATACATAAGAATTCTTGTTGTTGTATTCATTGCGATATCTGCAATACTTGCACTTATCCAGTACAAGAGTTCAGTAACATTTATTGCACAGCTTATGGGAATATCTTGGGGTGCACTTGCAGGTTCATTCCTTGCACCATTTATGTTCTCGCTTTACTCTAAGAAGGTTTCCAAAGCATCCTGCTGGGCATGCTTTTTATTCAGCTCAGTACTTATGCTTGCCAACATCTTCTTCAGAGCAGGCTTCCCAACATGGCTCCAGTCACCTATCAACTGCGGTGCATTTGCAATGTTTGCCGGAATGATTATCGTTCCTGTAGTCAGCCTGTTTACACCGAAGCCAGATAAAGAGCTTGTCGACAGCGCATTTGCATGCTACGAAAAAGAAACAGAAGTGCCACAGAAGACAGCACTTGGAAAGTAATTAATATGTTGTGTTACCAGCCAGCCGTAGGATTATCTGGCAGCAGGCATGTCCGATTTAAGGCAAACCGTGTGGGAGTTATGCAGCTATATACTAAAGATTGCTGCGCGAAAGCTCGTTCAAGCGAAGCGCGTTTGCTTTCGCACAGCATAATAAACTCTGTATATAGCTGCATCTACTCCCACTAGGTGAAGCCGCCATGAGGACATGCCTGCTGCCAGATAATCCTACGGCGTATGGTAATTCGCAACATATCTAATATTTATATACCCTTTACAACAATTCCTCCTTGTGCTATAACAACCAAAGTTATAAAACACAAGGAGGTTATTTATGGCATCAAAGCTTCACAATGCCCTCGCTAAGAAGCTTCCGGATATACAGATGTCCGAAGCCTTCATAAACTGCGTATTCCTTGCCATGTCAGGTGGACTTCAGGATGCATATACATATTTTACAAGAAATGAAGTATTCTCCAACGCACAGACCGGTAATGTGGTTCTTATGAGTACACATTTTATGATGGGTGAATGGTATCAGGGATTAAAATATCTTCTGCCATTCTTAGCATTTGGTCTTGGCGTATTCGTAACAGAGCGAATTCAGGGCAAATATAAAAATGCCACCAGACTTCACTGGCGGCAGGCAATATTACTTATTGAAATTGTTATCTTAATTGCAGTTGGCTTCATGCCCCACTCAATGGACATGTTTGCAACAATAATCGTATCGTTCTCATGTGCTATGCAGGTACAGGCATTTAGAAAAGTCAATGGTTATTCTTATGCGAGCACCATGTGCATCGGCAATTTAAGAAGCGGTACAGACGCACTTTCAGTATTTGTGCGTACCGGCAATAAGGCTTCTCTTAGAAAAGCCGGATATTATTTTGGCATAATATTATTCTTTGCAATCGGCGCAGGTATTGGTGGAAACCTTTCAATGCTGTTCGGAATACACACAATCTGGATTTCAAGTGCTCTGCTTTCAATCAGCGTACTTCTTATGTTTGCGGAGAAGCTTAAAATATAATGTCCGATTTATTCAATCGTATCTTTATTCCATTTCCTTAAGGAGCTGGTTTCTTCTGCCACCCTTTAAGTACATGGCACTATAAGACTTGTATCTGTCACACGGATTTACAAGAAGGAATGATGATGACTCCTTTCCTGTTGTGAGTCCTGTGACAAATATAAGCATTTCCTGATCCAGCTTTCCGATATCTTCCCTTGAAATCTCCTGTTTAGAACCTTCTAAAAAGTCAAATGCATTTTCTAACTTTGCAAGTGTCTGTTCCTCAACACTTTCCAACCTTTCAGCCTGTGCAGCAAATTCTGCTTTCTCCTTATCAATAGCAGCTGCATCCTCTCCTGCTTTAATCTTATCTTTGATAGATTTATACCAGTTGTCGGTATCCGCCTTTAAAGCAGTTGAATATTTAAAATGCTTATTCAGAGTGTCAAGCAGCAGATTTACCACAGTTAATCTCTCATCATAATCAGCTTCTACCATTCGTCTGTATATATCCGGCGCAGCATTACCCATAAGAATATTGTTAATTCCATAATCATCCCTGTACTTATTGTATAGGTCATAATATGCTCCAAAATCCTCCGCAACATCCTCATTATGAAGAAATTCCCCAACAACCCCGGCATTAATGCTGATTACAAGCTCCTCATACACATACATAAGACTGCTCATATCCTCCCAGCCTCGTGCCGTAATGAATTTAAGCCCGTCAACATCTGCCTCTACCCTGTAAAAATTCTGTGGTCTTATATCAAGATATGAAAGAATTGCATTGTGAATCTCGCGTTCTCTTGCATATTCACGCCATACTTCAAGGTCCGCATCAATATTAATTACTCTCAGACGGTCATATGTAACCATATCAAACTCACGTACTGAACGGTTGAATTCAGGCGGATTGCCAGCTGCAACAATTATCCAGCCCTCCGGCACCTTCTGATTGCCAAATGTCTTGCACTGTAAGAACTGCAGCATAGTTGGAATGAGAGTCTCAGAAACACAGTTAATCTCATCAATAAAAAGAATACCTTCACTGTGTCCCTGCTCCTTAACAGCCTTATACACTCCGGCAATTATCTCGCTCATCGTATACTCAGTGACAGAATATTCCTTTCCGTCAAACTCCTCTGTCTTAATCATAGGAAGTCCGACAGCACTCTGTCTTGTGTGGTGCGTAATAGTATATGAAACAAGACCAATTCCACACTCTTCTGCAATCTGCTCCATAATCTGTGTCTTTCCAATTCCCGGAGGTCCCATAAGAAGCACAGGACGCTGACGTATCGCCGGAATCCTGTATTCTCCCTCTGCATTTTTACAAAGATATGCTTTTACTGTATTAACAATCTCCTGTTTTGCCTCTTTAATATTCATAGTCGTGTCCTTTCTATCTGTCTGACTTGTCCAGTCTTATTCTCATTGCCCACGCAGGCACTTTCGTCTCATCGTAATCCTTCATGAATACAAATGCGGTTCTGTAACCTGGCTTTTTCTTCGGATAAGTTCCTTCTCCATCTGTGAAATACAACATTCCACCGGGATTCTTAATCTTTCCTTCTTCAATCAGTCTGTCTATATATTTGAACGGAGGTCTGAAATCAGTATTACCGCCTCCCTTTATCTCAAATGTATTAAAAAATCCTTCAAGCTGCTCCCTGTCTTTAATTACATCATCACTCTGTATTACATCATCACACTGTATAATATGAATGCAGTTCACCTTGAAAAATGCCCTGTCATCCATAAGTATGTCAAATGTTTCCTGTAAGAATCTTCTCACAAGCTCCCCACTCGTTGAATAGCTTGTGTCGACAACAACCACTAACTCTCTTATCTTGTCAATTTCTCTTGTCTCAAGCGGCTCAATAAGCGGCATATTTTTATATACTGACAATCCATAAGCATAATATCCAAGATCAAATTCATCATCATTAATCTTTAACTCTTCATGATACTCAGCAAACTTCTTAAGAAAATCCCTGTAGCTTCTGCGCCTTTTCTGAAGCTTCATAAGCTCATTTAACGTATTGCTGTCCTTACCACTCTCTCCATCGCTTTTCTGCTTCTCCATAGTCATCTGACGCGCCCGCTGCTCCCACTGCTGCTGCACCTTATGTGGCTGCTGTATCATGTTCTTTCTGTCATTCTTGTACTGCCATATTGTATGGTCATCTGTATAGAATTCCAGCCACAGCTTATTAAGTTCTTCCTTATTAATATCCAGCAGATATTCATATATCTGTGCTGCCGAAACACATTTATCATCATCCAGCTTCTTATATATATCCTGTCTTCTCCATGTAAGAATCCTTTTCACACACGTTTTATCAAGTCTGTCAATTATTCTCTCAACAGCAATATCGCACGCAAGATTCCACAAATTCTCATCTCTTCCATCACACAGCCATATGTGGCTGTACACACAATGAAGCACTGAATGAAGATACATCCTCACCAGAAAATTCTCATTCTTTCTGAACACATCCATTGTATGTCTTGTATTCATATACAGATATACTCCGTCTGTTGCAAATGTGGACAATCCCATGTTAGCTCTTGGCACAAGCACATTAAGCACAGGCTCCATAAATCTCATATCAACATATATTTTCCCTGCAAGATAATCTACTATCTTGCCACACATCTCAAGTTCCCATTCGCTCTCTGTCTGAATATGTGCCATGCCAGCATCTCCTTTCATGTCCGATTTTTCAACTTTAAAATTCATACCTGCTCTTTTTAAGCTTTGGTGCAAATCTGCTGCCAAGCTCAATAATTGCTGCAATTCCCATTGTCCAGTCACATTTCCCAGCAAGTTTGAGTACGGCATCAAGTCCACTCTCATCAAGTATATTATTATCAGCCATGAACTCAATAATATCAATTCTTCGCTCAGCAACTACCCATTCCAGCACATCTGCAGTATTGTCCTTAATGAATTCCATATACATATCTCTTGCACTATCTGTCAGTTTAACTGGATACTGCAGTCTTCCAACCGCCATCTTCGATAAAGTATATGTACTTTCCAGAGCCTTTGCTGCTTCAAATATTGTATCGTATCCAGCAGCATCTACAACCCCATTGTCAAAAAGCTGCCTTGCCCTGTAGCCTTCCCCCTGCAGATCCATGTGGAATATATGTGCAGGTCCGATTTCTTCATAGCTTTCAGTATACTCTGAATAATAGAAACTTCCACATGTATTTCCATCATCAACATATTTAAGTTCAATTCCCTTATTAAGCTGTTTCAGGAAATACTGTGCTCCAGTCGGCTCTTCCGCCCTGCTTCTTACCATAAGCACGGACAGTCCCATGCAATTCATAAATGCATCATTATTAACCACATTTAAACTGCTCCCAAATTCTATACGCTTAAGCTTTCTACAATTATAAAATGCGTAACTGCATAATTCCTGCACACTGTCTGGCAATATAACCTGTTCAATATAATCTCCGCTAAGCTCATTCATTCCTCTGTCTCTGGCAGTCTTTTCCATCTTCTCCCAGTCATTATCTGATGTCCGATTCTTACAATTATTTCTGGCAGAAAAACAATATTCACCTATCACCTTAACCTCATATCCATCTATCATCTGCGGAACATACACCACAGATGTCTGACCCATGAGCCTCAATATATGTAAACCATCTTTTTCCTCTTGACATAACGCAGCATAATTAACTTCCACTCCCTGCTGCCACACACTATACTCTGCGACCATTATCCATCTCCTTGTTGTCTGTCTTGTTTCATTCTAACATAAAATGTCCTGCTCTGGCATAGATTGTATAAATGAATCCTGCGGAGTCCCCACATGCGAGACTATATAGAAGAACGTGCCATACAACTGGCATATTACATAATTGAACATAAGGCTACTGTAAGACAGACTGCTAAAGCATTTAACGTAAGTAAAAGTACTGCACATAAAGATGTTACCACCAGACTTATGGAAATCAATCCTGAGCTTGCCAAAGAAGCCCGCAAAATACTTGATGTCAATAAACAGGAGCGTCATATTCGCGGTGGAATGGCAACTAAAGAGAAATACCTGCACGCATGTACCAGATAAAACAGCTACTATAAAATTTATATAAAAATCTTAATTTACTCTTGACGAATGTCATTATATTGTGTACTATCTTATGCGGTAATATTAATTGAATATTTTATATCCCTTATTAAGAGTGGTGGAGATACATAGGATCTATGAAGCCCGGCAACCCCTTTTGTATTGAGGAAGGTGCCAACCTGAGCGATATTAGTCGAACAATAAGAGGATTTCGATACAGTCTATCGGGTCCCCTTGTCGGGGACCTTTTTTTGTGCGAGTAGCGATAGCAATGTAGTTCTGGCATCTGAGCTGCGAGCGCGAGTAGCGATGAGAATCTAACTCGAATAACGATGAAAAATCATGGGATAGACATATTCACGATAAAATCAAAAGGAGATAACATGGAAAAAAGATTATTTACTTCAGAATCAGTAACAGAAGGACATCCTGACAAAATCTGCGACCAGATTTCAGATGCAGTACTTGACGCTCTCTACGAGCAGGATCCATACTCAAGAGTAGCATGCGAAACTCTTACTAACACAGGTTTTATTATGGTAATGGGCGAGGTTACAACTAAGGCTAACATAGATATTCCTTCTATCGTAAGAAAGACAGTTACAGATATTGGTTATGACAGCTCTGATAAGGGATTTGATGGTAACACCTGTGCTGTTATGGTTGCATTAGACAAGCAGTCAGCTGATATTGCTATGGGTGTTGATAAGGCTCTTGAAGCTAAAGATGGCGAGATTGATGATTCAGAAGGTGGTGCCGGCGATCAGGGTATGATGTTTGGTTACGCAACTAACGAAACTCCTGAATTCATGCCTTACTCTTCTGCACTTGCACAGAAGCTTTCTAAACAGCTTACAAAGGTTCGTAAAGATGGAACTCTTTCATACTTAAGACCAGACGGAAAGACACAGGTAACAGTTGAATATGATGAAAACAAAAAGCCAATAAGACTTGATGCTATCGTTGTTTCATCACAGCATGCTCCTGAAGTATCTCAGGAACAGATTCATGATGATATTAAGAAATATGTTATTGACGCAATCGTTGATCCAGCTATGATTGACGCTGATACTAAGATATACATCAATCCAACTGGACGTTTTGTAATTGGTGGACCTAACGGAGATTCAGGTCTTACAGGACGTAAGATTATCGTTGATACTTATGGTGGTGCTGCTAGACATGGTGGTGGTGCTTTCTCTGGTAAGGACTGCACTAAGGTTGACCGTTCTGCTGCATATGCTGCAAGATATGTTGCTAAAAATATTGTTGCTGCGGGACTTGCTGACAGATGTGAGATTCAGCTTTCATATGCAATCGGTGTTGCAAGACCAACATCTATCATGGTTGATACATTTGGCACAGGAAAGCTTGATGAAGAAAAAATTGTTGAAATCATCCGTGAGAACTTTGATTTAAGACCTAACGGAATCATTAAGATGCTTGACTTAAGAAGACCTATCTACAAGCAGACAGCTGCTTATGGTCACTTTGGACGTACAGACCTTAATCTCCCTTGGGAGAAGCTTGACAAGGTAGATGCACTCGCTAAATATCTTGGTTAATAGGATTTTTGTATGTAATATCTGATGAATTTTTAAAGCCTGCTTTTGTTTGAAAGCAGGCTTTTTGATTAATTCAGCTTACTTATTAATTCATATATCACGTTTATATATGCTGTATTAGTAGGCTTTTAGAAATTCCACGCAAAGTCACAGCTTCTTCAGCCACTTCTTCCGCTCCATGCGTACAAGGAATATGGCACCCCTGAAGCAAAGCTCTGCCGCCATCGCTATCCACACACCAACAAGTCCGTAACTTCCAACAAGAAGGAATGAAAGAACAACTCGAACAGCCCAGAGACTGAAGAAATTCATAAGGCTTGAAACAAGAGTATCTCCTGCTCCACGAAGTACACCTGTTACTACAATTGACGCGCCATACAGTGGCTCTGCAAATGCCTCAATTCTAAGTATAGTTACGCCAAGCTCTCTTACTACCGGGTCAGGTGTAAGAATTCCAATCATGAACGGTGCAAATATAAACATCAGAAGTCCGGTGAACGCCATGATTCCCATTCCGAAAGCAACTGAAATTCTTCCAAAAGACAATGCAAGCTTTCCTCTGCCTGCACCTATACTCTGGCCAACAAGTGCCGTTGCCGCTTCCTCAATTCCGTAAGCTGGCATATAACACAGGCTTTCTGCAGTTATTGCAAATGAATTGGCAGCCACAGCCACAACTCCTAATGGTGCAACAATTCTTGTTATCGTAATCATAGCCCCGAACATAACTACATTTTCAAATGTAACAGGAAGAGATAAAACAAATGACTTCTTTATTGTAGCAAGACCTGCCTTCTCATCAGAATCTGTTCCGTAACCCTTAGAAAGCATCGGTGTTCTGAACATCAATACATAAAACATAATAATTGTGGTGACAATCTCTGCCGCCGTTGTTCCAAGTGCTGCACCCATAACTCCAAGACCAAAGCCAAAACCATGCCAACTGAATATGAATATAAAATTGAATATAACATCAAGTAAACAATTCATGGAATTAAGAATTCCCGGTGTTCTCGTATTACCACAGCTCTGCAGCATTCTCGTACCAAGACGGTTAAAACCAAGTGCCGGCATAGACAATGATGTTATAAGAAAATACATTGTCGCATCCTTCTGTATCGACTCTTCTCCACCGAGCCATGCTGGAAGTCCCCAGCTTATCATGGCTCCGGCAGCACCAATAATAATTGATATAAGAAGAACAATTCCAAATGACTGTAAGAACACTCTTCTTGCCCTGTTAAACTTCTTTGCCCCGACAAGCTGTGCCACCTGAATTGAAAATCCAAGTGATGGTGCAGAAGCAAGGCTTCCAAGCAGCCATGTCGTTGTCGATACAAGACCTATTGAAGCCGAACAGCCTGCCCCCAGTCTTCCGACCATAGACGCATCAATATATTGCATTATAATTGATGACACCTGTGCCAGAATCGTAGGCAGACTCAGCATAATTACAAGTCTTATCTTCTGTTCAAATGTAATTTCTTTATTATCTCTTATATAGGAAAGTGTATCTTCCTTCATTTAGCATTACCCTTCTACAATATTTTTAGCATGCTCAAGAGCTGCATCAATATTGGCACAGAAATTATCTCTTCCAATCTCATCCGCAAAGCCAGCATGCTCCATAACTGACATAGGCTGTTCATTTACATGTGAAAGAATCATAACAGCACCATGTCTTTTACATACCGCATGAATATTTCTTAAAGATCTGAGGGCAGTAACATCCATTGATGGAACGCCTCTCATTCTTACAATAACTGCCTTAGAACCTGATACTGTCTGGATATCAAGGAATTTGTCTGCAGCTGCAAAGAACATAGGTCCGTTAATCTCATATACAAGTGTATCCTTAGGAACATGCTTAAGATTAATGCTGTCAGGATCATTATTCTCATCTATATTATCACCAATATATTTCCAGCTCTTAACCTCTGTAACATCAGCCATTCTCTTAAGGAAAAGAAGTGCTGTAAGCACAACACCAACTTCAATAGCAACAACAAGGTCAAATACAATAGTAAGTACTGCTGTTGTAAGAAGCACAAGAATATCGCTCTTAGGTGAAGTCTTACAAAGAGAAATCATTTCTCTCCAGCCACTCATGTTATAAGCTACCATGAAAAGAATCGCTGCAATTGCCGGCATTGGAATCCATGCTGCATATGGCATAAGCACAACAAGGATAAGAAGAAGTGTTACAGAATGAACCATACCAGCGATTGGTGTACGTCCACCATTCTTAACATTAGCTGCTGTTCTCGCAATAGCACCTGTTGCTGGAATTCCACCGAATAAAGCAGATACAAGGTTACCTGCACCCTGCGCAACGAGTTCCATATTAGGCTTATGTCTGCTTCCAATCATACCATCAGAAACAACGCATGATAAAAGTGACTCAATACCTGCAAGTACCGCAATTGTAAATGCATCTGGCATAAGATTCTTAACCATTGTTATATTAACATGTGGTATGCTGATACCCGGCAGCTTGCTTGAAATTGTATATAAATCTCCGATAGTCTTAGCCTGCATTCCAAGTTTAACCATAATTACAGAAACTATAACAGCAATTAAAGATGCTGGAATCTTCTCTAACTTCTTGAATCTAGGCCATATTATAAGAATTGCAAGTGAAACACCACCTACAACAAGAGCCTGCCAGTTAAATGTGTTAATACATTTAAACACTGCATTTAACTTATCAAGTGTCTCAATAGTTGGTCCTGTATACGCAGAAGTATCAAGACCTAAGAAATCCTTAATCTGTCCTACAAGAATAGTAACTGCTATACCAAATGTAAATCCAGTTGTAATTGTATAAGGAATAAATCTGATAAGATTACCAAATTTAAGAAATCCCATGATAATAAGAATGATACCAGCCATAATTGTTGCAACAATAAGGCCATCCATTCCGTTCTGTGCCACAATTCCTGCAACAATAGTTGCAAATGCGGCTGTTGGTCCGGCAATCTGAACCCTGCTTCCGCCAAGGAATGAAATAACAAAACCAGCAAATATAGCTGTGTAGATACCCTGCTCAGGACCTACTCCTGATGCAAGCGCAAGTGCGATAGATAATGGTAACGCTATGATTGCAACGATAATACCTGCAATAACATCATTAACGAACTGCTTCTTTGAATAGCCCTTCATCACGTCGAAAAGCTTTGGTACGAATTGATTCATTGTTTTCCCCTTAAGTGGTTTTACCACATTTCTCATATTTTTAATAGTGCAGAACCTGCCTGCTCATATATGTAAATCCCGTTTTAATGCGGAAATAATAAGAATAAATAAGGCTGCACACCCATTAATAGCTGTGCAACCTTAGTCCTGTCAAACATTAAATATTAACTTAATAACGAATTACTCTGCTGTATCTGTTGTATCGTTAACTGTAACATTCTCACACACAAAATCAACTATCTTCTGATAAAGAACCTGATATCCAATCTCTGCATTCATAGTCTTTCCATAAGTATCAATGATATCATTATAGTCATCATAACCATAGTATGAAGCAAGCTCCTCACCTGTTGAATTAATATCATCTGCAGTAACAGTGATATTGTTATCAGCAGCTATCATAGTTACAATCATCTTCTGTAAAAGATACTGCTTTGCATAATTATCTGCATACTCGTTAAATGCATCAAGTGAATCAAAGTTATATGCACTCTTAAGATACGCCTCCTTAGAAGAGTATGATGAGCTATATGACTGATATTCTGCATCTACGTTACTGTTAAGAGTATTTAATAAATCTGTAAGTTCTTCGCTTGGATAATCTGAAACGTCAAGTCCATCAGACATCTGTGTATAAGCAGCTTCAAATATAGCACTTGAACGGCTTGATGAAGCCTGTGTCTCAAGGTAAGACCTTACATATGTTCTTAACTGCTCAACTGTTGTAACTGAACTATCCTCAATTCCTAATGAAGCAGCATTAGCTGCAACCCACTCATCTGTAAGTTCTGGAACAACTGATTCGTCAATTTCTTTAACAGTTACTGTGAATACTGTTGTCTTTCCTGCAAGATCTGAATTGTAATAACTCTCTGGGAATACACATGTAATATCAGTCTCCTTACCTACTGTAAGTCCAACAAGGCCCTTATCAAGATCATCAACGAACTTTCCTGAACCTATTGTGTAAGTAACATCTGTAGCAGTTCCACCTGAAAATGCTGTTCCGTCAAGCTTACCACTGTAATCAAGCTTAATAACATCTCCTGACTTAGTTGTTCCCTCTGTTATAACATTAGTTGTAGCCTTTGATTCAAGCATGCTCTTGATATAGTCCTCAACATCCGAATCAAGAACAACATAATCTGACTCTTTAAGATCAACAGACATTCCCTTCCAGTCTGAAAGATTAACAAATGTCTTATATACTCCTGCATTAGAAGTAATTGTTCCTGCATACTCTTCTGCATTTATCTCTGTGTTAACTGTAGAAGCTTTAGCTTCTTTCTTGTCTGTTTTACCACATGCTACTAATGATGCTGCAAGTGCACCTACAAGTAACACACTAAATAACTTCTTTTTCATATACTTCCTCATTTCTACATACATAAACATTCCTGCCTAACAGCAAGCCTTATATTTATAGCACATTTATCAAAAAAATAAAAGTAATTTCACACTAATTTCACTTTTTTATACAGCGTTAAACTGTTATAATCTCAATGTGTTAATAATTTTTGGAGGATGCCGGTTTATTCCGGTGATTATTCTATGAAGAAATTTAATAAAATAAAATGCTTTTCATATGTGTTTACTGTTATTCTGGCTCTGGGCTTTGTGCTTACCGCCTGCGAAAAACCTGCAGTTACACTGACTACCCCGGAGTCTGTGAACGGCTTTAAGTTAAACACATTTGTGCAGATTGACTCATACACAAGTGTTTCTAAGAATACTCTTACGGAGGCTCTTAATCTGTGTGACTACTACGAAAACATTTTTTCAAGGACTAAGGAAGACAGCGAGTTATCAAAGGTTAATTCTAACCAGACAACAAGCATATCTAAGGAAATGTATGAATTAGTAAATGCCGGACTTGAATATGCTGCTTTGAGTAATGGAGCATTTGACATAACAATAGGAAGCGTTTCCAGACTGTGGGACTTCACTGCGGAATCACCGAAAGTTCCTGACAGCGGACGTATTGCTGAAGCTTTGACACATGTCGATTACACCAGGGTCAGTGTGTCCGATAACGGTGATGGTACTTATTCAATCAGCAAGCCTGATGATGTCATCCTTGACCTCGGAGCTGTTGCTAAAGGCTATATTGCCGACAAAATTAAAGATTTTCTTGAAGAAAATGGTGTAAAACGTGCTATAATCAATCTCGGTGGCAATGTTTTATGTATCGGTAAAAAAACTAACACAGATAACTTCGGAATCGGTGTAAGGAAGCCATTTGCAGCCAATAATGAAGTGCTTGTTGCTCTTTCTGTTGATGATTCCTCTGTTGTATCATCCGGCAACTATGAGCGTTATTTCTATGCTGATGACGGCACATTTTACCATCATATACTTAACCCGGCTACAGGCTATTCTTATGACAATGACCTGTCCGATGTTACTATTCTATCAAATGATTCACTTACCGGAGACTGCTTAAGCACTACCTGCTTCTGCCTTGGGCTTGAAGACGGTATGAAACTTATTGAAAGCCTTGATGGAATTGAAGCTGTATTTGTGACTAATGAAGGTGAAATTCACTATTCTAGTGGAGCGAAGGCCTATGTAAAGAGCTGAGATATCTCGCGCTACTAGGCTTAACTTAATATCTAAAATGAAATGGAGAACATACAATGATAAGACTCGTATTAATAGTTATATTTGCAATAATAATAATCTTTGCCAGCCTTATAATGCTTCCTGTATTCTGGCTTATTGGCAAGTTCAATCAGGATGCTAAGGATCGCGGAAGTCTCCGCTTTGTGCAGGGTGTTTTTAAGGTTGTTCTTTTTCTGTCTGGTGTTACAACAACCGTAAAAGGACTTGAAAACCTCCCTAAAGACGGAGAAGCTGTACTTTTTGTAGGCAATCACCATGGTTTCTTCGACACAATTATTTCTTACACATACATGAAACCCAGAACTGGCTTTGTTGCCAAGAAGGAGATTGAAAAAGTCCCTCTTCTTAATATATGGATGAAATATCTTTACTGCCTCTTCCTTGACAGAAAGAATATGAAAGAAGGTTTAAAGACTATCCTTACTGGTATTGATTACTTGAAAGCTGGAACTTCAATTGTTATATTCCCTGAAGGAACAAGAAATAAAAGCATTGATGGTGTTCTCCCTTTCCATGCAGGAAGCTTTAAGCTTGCTGAAAAATCAGGCTGCAGCATTATTCCTATGGTACAGAACAACACAGCTGCTGCATTAGAAGACCACCTTCCATTCTTTAAAAAGACTCACACTGTCCTTGAATTTGGCAAGCCAATCGATGTCGCCAGCATGGACCGCGAGCAGAAAAAAACTCTTGCCAAGGATGTGCAGGATCTTATTGAGAAGATGTACGAGGAAAACAAGGCGCTCGTGTAGATTGGTTTGAAGTGGGCGGTCATGATGGAGGTATGTTGTCCTTTCAGACACGCTCCCGCTCGTTAAAAGACGTAGCGGGAGCGTGTCTGAAAACGACATATACCCCAGCCACAGCCCTCCCTCATGGCATAAAAAAAGACCACACCAGCAATCCGCTGATGTAGCCTCTCATTCTTACTTATTCTTCTTAAAAAATCCCTTCTTTTTCTTTTCAGGAACTACAATCTTTCCACCTCTTACAGACTTGATACCTACAATATAGATACCACTTACTTCTGCCTTGACTTCTGCCTTAATTGGAATCTGGTCAAATACCTTAGGATCACACATAAGTGACATAACTCTTGGTCCAATCTTTGCCTTAACTATTGGCATCTTACGACCTCTGAATGCCTTAGGTGTCTGGTCTAAGACCATCTTTGGAAGTCCTGCATCTTTCATCTTCATCATCTTCTTATCAATGACAAGCATTGACATAACCTGCTTTGCGGCCTCTAACTGGGCATTATTAGCCTCCTGCTTCTTCTGAAGCTTTCTACCTACAATAGTAAGTGCTACAAGTGCCGCTATAAGCACAACAATAACTATCAATAAAACAATACTCCAAACTGGCATATTTATTACTCCTTCGTTAACTTTTCATATACTAGTTAATTATATCAAAACAATCAGTAATTGCAAGTGTTTTGTGTTGGTCTGTGGGGCGGAGTGTGTGGGTATATGTCATTTCCAGACACGCTCCCGCTCGTGAAAGTGCGTAGCGGACACTAAGTTCACTGCCTCACTTCGTGAGGTGCGTTCACTAAGTGCCGACGCACTTCCAACGGTCTGAAAATGACATATACCCACACAATCCGCCCACCTCCCCACAAACTCTTGCTTGGTGCCTTTGGCACCATCGCTCTCTGCGGAAATCTCTCTCGCCAGCCCCACCTCCGCCAAAGGCGGACAGGGGAAGTGACAGCGTAAGGGGACAGGGTGTGCATATGCTGTAGCGTAAGACCGTTGGAAAGGCGTCGGCACTTGACAAACGCACCTCACGAAGTGAGGCAGTGCGCCTAGTACTGCTACGCCTTTCCACGAGCGGAAGCGTGTCTTACGATGCAGCATATACACACCCCGCTCCGTCCGTCTGCCACTTTCCTCTAGTCAGTCAACTTATGAAGAAGTGACATCTTCATATCATAATATGCCGGGCTCATATCAAGATAATGGTTATGTGGATTCTCAAATCTCTGCTCCTCTTCCCATATATTGTCAGTGAGCTGATCCTGAACATACTTCTTAATCTCATCAATAGATACTCTGTCCATTACACGCTTGCCGTTCTTTACAACAAGCTGCTGTAACTCTACTGCTGTGCAGTTTTCAAAATATCTGTTCTTCCAAGGCTTTACAGGATCTACATAGCGGTAAGGCTGTGAAAGGTCAACAACCTCATCAGCACCTGCTATAAGGTCAGCTATTGCCTTCTTATTCTCGTCATATATTCTATAAACCTTCTTAAGTCCCGGGTTTGTTATCTTCTCGACATTTTCAGAAATCTTAATTCTTGGCTGGAATACTCCATTTTCTTCTACCGCTGCAATCTTGTATACAGCTCCAAATACAGGATCAGACTTTGCTGTTATAAGTCTCTCACCTACACCAAAGCTGTCAATGCAGCCACCCTGCTCTAAGATTGACATAATAGTCCATTCATCAAGACTGTTGGAAACAACTATCTTGCAGTCCGTAAGGCCAGCATCATCAAGCATTTTTCTTACCTTCTTAGATAGATATGCAAGGTCACCACTGTCAAGACGGATGCCCTTAAGACGCTTGCCCATTGGCTCAAGTACTTCCTTGGCACACCTGATTGCATTAGGAATACCCGATTTAACAACATCATAAGTATCTACGAGAAGCACAGTTGCATCCGGGTAATTCTCCGCATAATGCTTAAATGCTTCAAATTCATCACGATAAAACATTACCCAGCTGTGTGCCATTGTTCCACTGATTGGAATATTAAACATCTGACCGGCAAGAACAGTAGCTGTTCCAACTGCACCACCTATATAAGCTGCCCTTGCACCATATACTGCTGCATCCATGTTATGTGCACGTCTTGCACCGAAATCTGATACAGCACGTCCCTTAGCTGAACGCACGATTCTTCTTGTCTTGGTTGCAATAAGTGACTGGTGGTTAACCTGAAGAAGAATTGCAGTCTCAACAAGCTGTGCATCAAGTAACGGTGCAACAACAGTGATTACAGGTTCATTAGGATACATAATAGTTCCTTCCGGGAATGAATAAATATCTCCTCTGAACTTAAAGTTGGCAAGGTATGTAAGGAATTCTTCCCCAAAAAGCCCCTGACCTCTTAAGTATTCAATATCATCTTCGTCAAAATGCAGATTCTCAATATATTCAATAATCTGTTCAAGTCCTGCAAATATAGCATATCCGGCATTATCAGGGTTCTTTCTGTAGAACACATCAAATGCAACCTTTCTTTCCTTGTCCTCATCCTTAAAATAACCATTAGCCATTGTAAGTTCATAAAAATCCATTACCATTGTAAGATTTCTCTCATCAAACTGTTTCTTCATAACTACTCCTTTTTCAAAGAAAAATGTACTATTCATCAATTCTAAGTTCTCTGGTTGTTATTGTTATCTGCATATCACAATCTGAAAGATGTTCACAATTTACTTCCATTCCATACACAAGATATATACTTATTGTATCCTCAGTTCGTTCAATTTCAAGACTTTTTGTGATAATCCCCAGGCTCATATTTCCATAAGGTGTCTGGTAATAAGTCATATTTTTACTACCCATTGTAAACCTCATCTTAGTAGATACAACGCCCTTCTTTGTCACCTCTACGCTGTCACCATCAATCTTTATTATGCTGCTTGACCGTTCCTGTGAATCATCATATACTTCCTCATACCGTATATATTCTTTGCCGTTAACAACTGAATACGTTCCAACATTAATAACTTCAATTTCATCGTCCTGAGTCTCAATTTCATCTATATTTTCCCCGTCACTCTGAAATCCTTCTTCCATCGTTCCGGTATATAAACCTTTTATCTTAATAAAGACCTTATCCTTATTATTCAATCGTCCTTCCTCCACTGACTGCTTATAACCCAAGCAGTTCATTTATAAATGTTAAATATTTAAATCTGACTTTACAGCCCCTGTCAGTTACTGTCTTATATTCTTCATCTGTAAGAACTCCTGCAAGCTTTTCCTTAGAATCCTCTGGAACTACGCCATACACTGCATCTACAAAACATAATGGTGGATACAGTACGCACCACCAGTTCTTTCCTTCTGCCTCTCCTATGTCAACTCTGAATGCCTCATAGTATCCTGCTGGAAATGTAACATCACCATATGATTTAACCGGAAAATAACTTTTCTCAAAATACACGCTTACATCTTCCATAAATCCATTATCTCTCAAAGTCTTAATTGCAACATTTCTTATGTTATCACTTTCTGACTCTAATATAGCTCTTGACTCTGAAAGAGAATCTGACTCTGAAAGAACCGGTCTTATGTAATCAACTACAGCTTCCTTAACCTTAAGCTTAACCTCCTGGTCTTCCTGTGAATCACTGTTGGCCCTTACATGGAATCTGATTATACTCTCTGATATTCCTTCTGTCACTGTCTCTAAATTACCTGCATAAGACACCCTGTAATAACCAATCAGTCCACTAACAGCTACTATAGCAATAAGCAGAATTCCAAGTTTCTTTTTTATGTTCATATGATATTTACCCCCTGATATATTTTCATATCTGGGATTATATCCATATATTTGCATAATAAACAGAAATTTACAAACTAACAAAGGCTGGCATATACAGCCAGCCTCCATGTAATCTAAAGATTATTTGTTAAGAAGTCTGATAATACCCTTTTCCTGATTAGTAATATGCTGTCTTATGACAATCTTAGTATTTTCTTCATCTTTCTTAGAAAGCTTATCAATGATGTCATTATGTTCGCTTATAAGAATAGAATGTGCTCTTGCATCCTTAACATATTCCAGCCTGTATCTGTACATCTGCTCTCTTAGATTGTTAATAATCTGAATAAGTCTCTGATTATCTGTCATTGCATATATAATATCATGGAAATTCACATCAGCATCTACAATTGCAACCACATCCTTAGATATAATTGTTGCTTCAAATCTCTTATTAGCCATCTTAAGCTCTTCAATTCGCTCCGGAGTAACATTGCGGCATGCAAGTGTTGCTGCAAGCTCCTCAAGTGCTGCTCTTACCTCAAGAACATCTCTCATGTCCTTCTCTGTTATATGGGCAACCTCAGCACCCTTTCTTGGAATCATAATAACAAGGCCTTCAAGTTCAAGCTTTCTGATTGCCTCTCTGATAGGAGTTCTGCTTACCCCAAGCTTCTCTGCGAGTTGAATTTCCATAAGCCTTTCACCCGGCTCCATCTCACCACGAAGAATCGCCTGTCTTAAAGTATTAAAAACCACATCTCTTAATGGGAGATAGTCATTAACATCCATCTTAAGTTCACCTTTCATATAAAACCTTGCCTTTCTCTATTACTCTGAATGTGTATTGTTTTCATATATATTATGGAGTAAATGTTTCCGTTGTATACACCTGCCTTGCTTCGCCCTTCTGTCTTAAGAACTGCTGGCACGCTATCATCGACTGTTCATCAGGGAATATTCCAAATACTGTCGGACCACTTCCGCTCATCATTGCATTAATGGCTCCATGTTCTATCATATCCCTCTTAATACTGTCAATAACCGGATACAATGGCACTGTAACCGACTCTAATACATTACCCATTCTTGAAGCAACAAGTGCAACATCCTTTAACTTAATAGCCTCAATTATTCCATCTATATCAGGATGTGACTTGATTTGTGTACTGTCAAGATTCTCATAGACAAGCTTTGTCGATACATTAACTGGTGGCTTTGCTATAAGAATATGACAGAATGGCATATCCGGAAGCCTTGTAAGCTTCTCGCCAATTCCCTCAGCTAACGCTGTGCCTCTCATAATACAATAAGGGACATCTGCTCCTATCTCAACACCTATATTCATAAGTTCCCCAATAGGAAGATTAAGCTCATAAAGTCTGTTCATTCCGAAAAGTGCACTTGCTGCGTCACTTGAACCTCCAGCCATTCCAGCAGCAACAGGAATGAATTTATTAAGATCAACCTCTATTCCTCCATCAAGCTTATACTTACTCTTCATAAGCATAATTGCTTTATAAACAAGATTGTTCTCATTAACAGGAAGAAATCCTATATTAGTCTTAATTCTTATCTCTTTCTCCGGAATCCTTGTCATTATAATTCGGTCATACAAACCAACCGTCTGCATTACCATTCTTACATCGTGATAACCATTCTCACGTCTTCCAATAACATCAAGTCCAAGATTAATCTTAGCTCTTGCCTTTAATCTGATACTTTCCATATATCACCTAACCTTGTATACAAAATCCATTTTTCAAGACTATTATATTAAAGAAATTGTACAAAATCAAGTACAATCTTATAATTACAATTCTAAAATGTTTCATTCTTACGATACTTATGGGGCGAAATTCCCTTTGCCTTCCTGAATGCATCACCAAAATAATTACTGTCATTAAATCCACATTCAAATGCAATGTCAGTAATAGACCTGTTTGTCTCAAGCAGAAGTCTGCAGGCATTCTGAATTCTGACATTAATAATATATTCTTTAAATCCAAATCCAGTAGCTGTCTTAAATTTCTTAGAAAGATATGACCTGCTTAAGTTAAATTTTTCTGCAACATTTTCAAGTGACAGATTATCTGCATAGTGTTCATATATATAAGTGGCAACTTCCTGAATTATTCGATTATCTACATCAATTTCTTTAATAACATTTTCCTCATAATTCTTACAGCGGATAATAAAAAGCAGCAGTTCTATAAGCCCCACCTTTATAAATGCCGGCGACAGTTCATCAGGAGAATCATTTTCAAATAACAGTTTATCAAGCAGGGCAACAACATAGTCTCTTCTTTTTTCAGGAATATTAACAACTCCCGGCTTCATACAGTTTTCCATAAGCTCTTTACCAGTCTGGTTCTGAATCCATTCAGTTGCTTCATTTCTGAAGCTTATAACAATTCTTTCGTGCATTCCTTTTCCATTATAAGTTGTCCTGTGAAGACAGCCACTTGGAACAATAACAAGATCACCCTTTCCGAACTTATAAATGTTGTGGTCAATAAAACTTGTACACTCTCCGCTCGAAAGATAGAATATCTCATTAAACGGATGCACATGTGCTCCTACTCCTGTAGAACAACTGGTATTACTTCTTTTTATTCTCTTAATATCAAAATCCTTCGACATATCCTGAAACATATATTCCACCCTCTCATTCCAGCTTTTTACGACTATTATAATAACATTTCTGTATTATTTTAATTTTTCATCGGTTTAATTGTAGAAATCACTGTTTTTTATACTTATATTATGTATAAAGGATTTTGAAATGTCAACCAAAAATCAGTATTTTGAAATTTTTTCTGTAAAGCAAAGTATTTTAATAAATCTATATTATGAAAGGAGGTCTATTATGGCGAAACCAATAAGTGAAGACAAGAGAGATATTATTCTTAATGGTAATCTTTTCCATGCAATTCTCATGCTGGCAATTCCTGTTATGATTAACAGTTTTATACAGTCAATGTACAATCTGACAGATACTTTCTGGCTTGGAAAGATAGGAACTGAGAACCAGTCTGCAATTACGCTCGTGTCTCCATTTCAGAATATTCTGATTAATTTCGGTAACGGAATCACAACAGCCGGTGCGATTCTTATATCACAGTATCTTGGTGCAAGAGAAGATAAACAGGCCAACTCTATGGCAAACCACATCTGTCTCACTTCACTTGCATTTTCAGTATTATGCGCACTTATATGCTGGCTTGTCTCTCCGGGACTTGTGAAGTGGCTCGGTGCAGAAGGCAGCATCTACACATATGGACTTACATACATAAGAATTGTTGTTCTTGACCTGCCGTTCCTGTTCACAATTAACCTGTTCACATCTGTAAAACAGTCACAGGGCGACACAGTAAAACCAATGCTTCTTAATATGTTTGGCGTTGTTATTAATCTTATATTAGACCCGTTATTTCTTATGGTTTTCAAATGGGGTATCGGTGGAGCTGCCCTTGCAACTCTGATTGCCAAGATTCCATGTGCAGTTATTGCACTTATTGTACTTACAAGACCAGGACAGCTTATAAGAATTAATTTCAGGGGATTTAAATTTGAAGGTAATAAGATGGGTTCGATTGTAAAAATCGGACTTCCTACAGCAATCGGAGGAAGCACTATGCAGCTTGGTTTCCTTCTTATGACTAAAAATGTTAATACTTACGGATTCATTGCAACAAGTGCTTATGGTATCGGCAACAAAATTAACAGTATCATTACAATGCCTGCAAATGGTATCGGCTCCGCCATATCAACTATCGTTGGTCAGAATATAGGTGCCGGACAACAGGAAAGAGCAGACAAAGCTTACCATTATGCTCTTCGCATGGGAGCACTGTTCCTGTTATTCTTCGGCTTGATTCTATCAAGAAGATTTATTTCACAGGCTATGGTAACATTTTTCTCAACAGATGAAAGAGTTATCCCGCTTGCAACAGATTTTCTCTCACTCATGGCTTTCTGGTGCTGGAGCAATGCATTCTATAATGTTACACAGGGACTTTTTCAGGGAAGCGGTCACACCATGATTACAATGATTGTAGATGCTTCAAGAATATGGATATTCCGTCTGCTCACACTCTGGGTATGTGCCAATATGCTTAATATGGGTGTTGAATCTGTATGGTATGCTGTCGTAATCAGTAATGGAACATCCGCTGCCATACTTTTTGCACTGTACTGGACAGGAATATGGAAAAAATCTACAATCAAGATTGAAAAGACAGAAAGCTAATTCTGATAATTATTATTTAACAAGTTAAGGGGTACATGTGTTTTCCACATGTACCCCTTGATTATTTACATTCCAGACTTTCATTCATTCGAAATCTTCTTTCTCTCAAGCTTTCATAAGCTTCTGGCTTTATTTTCCCTATGCCTTAACTAACAGAAGTTTTGTCTTTCTCGGTATAACTACCGACTCTGACAATCCATCAGCACACTCAGGATTACTTGCCTTTATTGAATCTGCTGTTGTGTGATACATTTTAGCAACGTCCCATAATGTCTTAGTACCATCTGCAATATATCCGGTCATTGACGGCATCTGGGAAAGATCACATTTTTCTTCTGAAATATATGCACTCTTGATTCCACAATATTCAAAATTCTTAAAAACAATTACATCCAATGAAACTGACGCTTTTACCTCTATTACACCCGCACTGTTTATTGTCGCCGAAAGCTGCTGTATTGAAGGTTTTATATTATATTCAAGTTCATCAGCACTTATCTGGGCAATCTTAACTGTACCTGCAAATGGAATTATCGTATGCACACTTCCAAGTGGCTGGCTGTCGCTTGACGTTATGTAAAACACATTTGCACTTACAACTCCCTCCACTACAAGCTCTCCTGCCGAATATGTAACATCATCAAGCTGCACTGTCGCTGTACAATTACATATCTGCATAAGGTCTGCATAGTTTTCAAGCTGCAGATTACCTGATACGCGGCATGACACATTGTTACGCACAACAAGACACCGAAGCTGTGTATCAGAAGTCTCTATCTCCATATCATATGACGGTGAATATATATCCGCTATCACATCTTTCTTCCGCTCCTCGTATGCCTTGACGTCCATATCAAGCACCACTTCAACTGCGATATCACGGTTTTCGCCATCAAGGTCGGGTCTTTCTTCTATTGTCTTTCCGATAATCTGGAAATTAACATATGGTATCATATCTGCATTACATCCGCTTATATCCAGTCGTCCCTCAAATGAAGCTGTTGTCTCATACCACTGAACATTGCCTGTATCACCGTTTCCGATATACATTACAAATATGTCTAACTCCCCAGTCAGTAAAAGCCCGTCATCTGCGAGTCTTGTATTCAAATTTCTCACATCAACATCATCCCAGATTATTTCCTGTATCTCAGGTTTACCTGCAGGAAGTGATACATTTTCCCTGATTCGGAAATTGTCACGCTGGTTAACAGCAAGCTGCACGAACTCAAGTTCCTTTCCTAACTGCTGTATATCTGTATTTTCAGTCTCTTCCACGCCTGTTATCATCTGGATATCCTGAAGCTTCTCACATATAAGCTTAAGTGTTACAATAGCTTTAACACTTATTTTTCTTGAATTAATTGCCTTAATGCTAAGGTCCTCTATTGACGCCTGGCATGTTATATAATCACCAGTGCAGTCACTCGAAAGATTAACATTTTCACTGAAATTCATTCTGCCATCCATCTTAACAGGATGCATGCGTTCTATGCTGGAAGTAGCACCGATATACAACAGCGCAAATCTTAACTCTCCATCCACTGTTGCTTTATCCTTATTGACTTTAACGCTGTCCGTCTGGACATTGCCCCATTCCTTTACAATCAGTTCAATATCATCTTTCGTGTCTGGCACATTAAAATCATCATCTAGTGTAATCTGTGCCACAGTATTACATTTTAATCTGTATTCATGAATATTTTCTGTTCTGAGTCTCACAGACTGACCTCCCATACATTCTACATTTTAAATACGACGCTTTCTTCCCGCCGCTCCATCTTAAGCACTATTACCGGATATGTCTCCACTTCATTAACAGCTTCACCTGCTGCCGGACCTATCAGGTTAAGGTCAATATAAAGTGCATTATCGCCTGTGTAGACATTATTAACCTTAATTGAATATCCGCTGGTTTCCCTTGTTCCATAACCGGCCACAACATATGTATAATCCTTAGTCGTATATGTAAGCCTCATCACTTTATCTTTTTTGCTTTCAATAAGCTTCTTAAGTTCATCCGGCAAATCCGCATTTTCAACCACTGTATAATCAACACTGGTCTTATTATCCGGTTCTTTGCTGCCAGAACACCCCGTCATGGCGCACACAGGCATAATTATCAACAATGCAAGCATGACAACCACAACTTTTCCCCATATTTTTCTACACATAAAAAATACCCCCACAATAAGACCTAATTAATCTTATGTGGAGGTAAAAAAAATATTCATATAAACTTTTCATTTGTGTATATAGTGTCACTATCCATCTGTGGCATGACATACCATTGGCGGTACTAATGAAACACATCTGAATTGCTAATTTAGCAGATACTGCTTCAGGCTTTTCTTATTGTTTATGTTCATTCGACATCTGTACACGCCGCCTGTATGTGTCCGCCTATGGCTTACGCTTGAATATGACGAGCTGTGTAGGAGTTAATGTCGCTATATACATAAGTTCAGTGCGCGAAAGCTCGTTCAAACGAAGAGCGTTTGCTTTCGCGCACTGTAATAAACTCTGTATATAGCGACATTTACTCCTACTAAGCGCAGGATTCCTGAAAGCGTATGCCATAGGCGGACACATACAGGCGGCATGTTCATATGCGAATGGACACAAACCATAAGCCTGAAACAGTATCTGATAAATTAACGCAATTAAGATGAATCGTTTCATCAATACCGTCAATGGTATGTCATGCCACAGAGGAAATATCAACAAAGTAACACAAATGAAAAGTTATACTGCATATCCCTTGCTCTTTATGACATCTATAACCTGGTCGACATATTTTTCACACTCTTCTGTGCTTCCAGCCTCAACCATTACACGCACAACCGGCTCTGTTCCGCTTTCGCGTACGAGGATTCGTCCGTCTGTACCGAGTGCATTGGCAACTGCCTCAACGGCAGCTTTAACATCTGCATCATCCTGTGCCTGTTTCTTATCTGTAACCCTGATGTTCTTAAGAACCTGTGGATAGATAGTAAGTGAAGCTGCAAGTTCTGATAATGTCTTCTTCTTGGCAAGCATAACTTCCATCATCTTAAGAGCTGTGATAATTCCATCACCTGTTGTTGCATATTTAGAGAATATGATATGTCCTGACTGCTCACCACCTATGCGGTAGCCGTTCTCTGACATACATTCATATACATACTTATCACCAACTTTAGTCTTCTCGTACTCAATTCCAACTGCATCAAATGCTTTATAAAGTCCGAAGTTAGACATAACAGTTGTTACAACCTTGTTGCCTGCAAGCTTATCTCTGTCCTTCATGTAGCATCCATAGATGTAGAGAATATGGTCACCTGTTATAACATTACCTTTTTCATCTACACAGAGACATCTGTCTGCATCACCGTCAAATGCAAATCCAACATCAAGATGTTCTCTTCTTACTAAATCCTGAAGACCTTCAATATGTGTAGAACCGCAGTTCTCGTTAATATTGGTTCCGTCCGGAGCTGCATTTATAACATATGTCTTAGCTCCAAGTGCATCAAATACAGCCTTGGCAAGTGTCCATGCACTACCATTAGAAGCATCAAGACCTACTCTGATTCCCTTGAATGAATAGATTGCGAGACTCATTAGATATCCCATATATCTGTTACGACCTGCTGTATAATCTACTGTGCATCCAATCTTTTCTCTTGTTGCGTATGGAATCTCTCCCATCTCACCATCAAGGTATTTCTCAATTTCAGAGATTACATCCTCCTTCATCTTCTCACCAGCTGCATTAATAAGCTTAATTCCATTGTCATAGAAAGGATTGTGACTTGCAGAAATCATAATTCCGCAGTCAAAATCTTCTGTTCTTGCTACATAAGAAACACTTGGTGTAGTTGTTACATGAAGCAGGTATGCATCTGCTCCTGATGCTGTAAGACCTGCTACCAAAGAATACTCAAACATATAGCTGCTTCTTCTTGTATCCTTACCAATAACAATCTTAGCTTTACCGTCCTCATGATTCTTGCCATAATACCATCCTAAGAATCTTCCTACTTTAAATGCATGATCAACAGTAAGAGTCACATTAGCTTCTCCTCTGAACCCATCAGTTCCAAAATACTTACCCATAATATTATCCTCTTCCAAACATACGCACAATTATTATGCCATCATTCTCTCAGTTGACCATACTTCAACTTCATACTTATTGCTCTTGTTGTATCTCTTTCTAAGATTCTTGAGCTGTTTTAAGTACTCTAATGTAACCTTTCCAGAAAGCTTTGACTCACCTTCAGTTCTCTGCTGGAACTTATAAGGAATCTCAACTACCTTGCTGTATGTTCCCATAGCAAGAACTTCAACCATAATCTTCCATCCGATTGGCTGAAGATCGGCATTCTCAATAACTTCTCTTCTGAACATAAATAATCCGCTTGTTGGGTCAGATATCTTTCTAAGGCATGGTAACATTACCTGTCCTATCTTTCTGGCTGTTCCAGATACAAACTTTCTATACCAGTTAAGTCCGCCATCATCACCACCTGGAATAAGACGGCTAGGTATACAGAAATCTGCACCGCTTTCCATAGCCTTATACATATATTTAAGAACAATTGGTGGGTGCTGTAAATCTGCATCCATACATGCCATATACTCGCCCTTTGCAAGCTTAAATCCATCAAGAACAGCTGTTGCCAAGCCTGTTCCGTTCTTTCTGTGTTCCATTCTTACCTGTGGATATTCTTTAGCAACTTCCATAATTACATCAGGTGTATTGTCCTTACTATCATCAACAAAGACAATTTCATAATCAACACCTTTCAAAGCAACATCAATCTGTGCAACCAGATTTCTGATATTCTTGCTCTCATTAAATGTTGGTATTACTACTGATAACATGTTTTTATCTCCTTTTAATAAAGAATTCTGTGGTCATTATACATCAAAATCCGTCAAGCGCAAACATTTTTTATACTCTGGTAACAATCATTGTCGCCTGACCCTTAACAATTATGCCTCTCTGACCTGCACTTATAAAGAAACTTTCTCCTGCCTTGAATGGCATTACTTTCTCATAATCATCTGTTTCGATAGATCCTTTTCCACTGATAAACAGTACTGATACAAATGATGCTTCATCTACAGCTATCTTAACTTCATCTGTAACTTCATACTTGAATACTTCAAAATATTTACACTGTACAAGTCTTTGTTCTGTAAAATGTTCATTCCTTGCCAGAACTATCTCTGTCTTATTATCTTTGACATACTTATGATTATCTACAACATCAAGTGCCTTCTTGACATGAAGCTCTCTTGGGTTACCGAACTTATCCCTTCTGTCATAGTCATACATACGATATGTACAGTTAGAATTCTGCTGTATCTCGCATATAAATACTCCGGCGCCAATCGCATGAATTGTTCCTGCTTTAACCATAACAACATCACCGGCTTTAACCTCAATCTTGTTAAGTATATCAGTTATTGTATTGTTATTGATTCTTTCCAGAATCTCTTCCTTGGAAGCATCTCTTGAAAGACCACAATAGAGGTATGAACCGGGCTCGCTGTCCACTACATACCACATCTCGTTCTTTCCATACTCATTCTCATTCTCAAGTGCATATTCATCGTCCGGATGAATCTGTATAGAAAGTGCCTGTTTTGCATCAATGAACTTAATAAGAATAGGAAATCTGTCCTGTGCCTGACATTTCCAGCCAAGTGCATCTTTTCCTATAATATTAAGATACTCATTAAAGAGCATTCCCTTGTATCTTCCTTCTGCTATACGGCTCTGTCCGTCAGGATGCGCTGAAAGCTCCCAGCTTTCACCTATAACATCATAATCGCATTTCTTGCCATATACATCACGTATCTTGGTTCCGCCCCACAGATTATCTTTAAATGCAGGCTCGAGCTTTATAATAGGGCTCTTATCAAGTCTTACATAACTAGATATCTGCTGATTATCCTGATTATATATCTTTACAAGGTCATTATCGGAAATATTGTCTCCTATACCAACCTCAATAACAACAACATTCTTATCCGTCTTATTAGCTATCTTATGCTTTGCTCCAACTGGTATGAATACACTTTCGTATTTATTATAATCCGCTGTCTCATTACCAACCGTAATTGTTGCAACACCTTCGACTATCGACCAGTGTTCTGTTCTTTTCTCATGCTGGTGAAGAGCCATTGACATTCCAGGAAATATCGTAAGTTTTCTTACTTTATACCCTTGGGAATAATTAAGTATCTCCTGCATTCCCCACTCTTTATAAGTAGTTCTGTTATAATCGAAAAATGCTTCATATGTCTCCATATTATCTTTCATAATCTGCTTAATATTATCGGCAGACTTCTTAGATGAAACATATGTTGCATCATCTGTGTTAACAACAACTAAATCTCTTAAATCATTAGCTACTACCAGTCTTCTCGGTGCATTATTGATAATATTAACATTATCACAGTCGTATTTAATAACACATTCTGACTTGATATTATTGCCAAATTCAGCCAGATCACTGGCATTACCTACATCAAGCCACTCAAACTTTGCTTCTACTACTTTGATTGAATCACATTTTTCAAGGAGAAGCGTTTCAATGCTTCCATGTGGCATAGGCTGCATTATACTCTCAGAAAAACGAACTGACCTTCTGATTGCAGGTACTTTTCTCTTGGCAGTCTTACATGTTGTATAAAGCTCATGCGACAATTTTCTTGCTGCATTAGTCATATCTCCCGCTGTGAATACAAGTATTCCGCTGTTCCAGAGATATCCTTCATCATAACCATAACCTAACAGACCCTCTGTCTCATTCTCATCAAAATCAATTCTTGCAATGAATTTCTTTACATTCTCTTTATCACGTAATATGTATCCGTAAGTTGATGACTGCGATTCTGGTTTAATTCCAAGTACCGCAAGATAGCCTTCTTTTGCATATTCTTTAGCAGCAATAACTGCTTCTTTGTATCCTTCGCCTTCAATCAGGTTGTCCGAATTAACAACCAGAACCAATTCTGATGGATTGGCAAACATAGTCCCTAACAGTACAGCTGCTCCTGTTCCCTTCGGTGTGCCCTCAAGAATAACTCTGTACTTAAGACTCTGAAATGCCTTCATCTGTCCATTAACAATATTCTTATAGCTCTCATTGGTAACTATTATGAATTCCTCACAGAACGGCATGTTTCTTACTACAGTTTCCTGTAACAATGACCGGCCCTCTTTTATTTTCATAAACTGCTTTGGAAACTGCCTTCTGGATAATGGCCATAAACTGTCACCACTACCTCCAGCTAATATTACACATTTCATAGCAATCCTTCCTTAAAATATCTGTTATAGATAGTATGTTTTTTAGTTATCTGCTGAAACATTCTCTGCTGATGCCTGTGAAGCCTCAGTTGTTTTTTCTGTAACACTTTGAGATTTTGATTCTGTATCTTCTGGTGGAGTAGTCTCCGGTGCACTTGTCTCTTGTGGTGTGCTAGTCTCTTCTTCAGTTGACTCTTCTTCTGACTCCTGCTGTGTTTCTGCCTCAGTTCTTCTGTTAGAAACTGCCGTTGCTCTCTGTGTAGCAGCCTGTGTCGTCTTCTGCTGTATGCTTGTACTTTCAGTTGTCACCTCTGTACTTGATGCCGTAGCGCTTGAACTCTCCTTATTAGCAGCTGTTTCTTCCTGAGCCTGGGTTGTATGTTCAGTAGAAAGCACCTTCTTATCTGACTTATTACCGCCTCCTGACATTGCAATTATTGAAATAATAATAACAATAACAGCCGGAACCATAATCATAATAGAATATATTATATTACGTCTTGCTTCTCTTGAAGTATCTGGAAATATTCTTCCTGTCATATCGACAAGTCTGTCTATAATGTTACGTTTTCTTCCAGCTCTTTCATAATACATAGGGGCATCATTATAATCATCTTCTTCATACTCTAATGTAACGCCCTCTTCTTCATCGTCCGATTCTTCAACACCAATGTCAGATGCCTCTTCAACTGGACGTTCTTCCGTACTCACAGATTGAGGCTCTTCCTCAATTTCATCATGAGGCTCTTCCTCAGATTCAGAATCTGTAATGTTCCCTGGGATTATGATATCCTCCGGTGCTATGGCTACAATTTCATCACCTTCATCTGTCTCAGCTTCAGCCTCAACATTTCTATCATCAAAAGCTTCATATTCAAGTACGTCCTCATCCTCAGAGGTTATACCTAACATATTATTCTTCATCATTCCAATAATCTTAGAAATTGTATCTCTGTCAGTGTTAAGCAATGACTTGATTTCATCAATGGAATGCATCTCATATCCATAAAGTTCCATCATTATAGTCTGTACTCTTGATAAAGACTTAATATTGTCTGAAACTGAATCGTATGCCTTGAAATCCTTGAACATCTTGGAATTATCCCTGATAATACCAAATAATTCTTCATCTTCCTTAATACGGTTGTACTCATATACACAATTATCATCTATTCTTATAGTAGAATCATCTATAAGACCAAACATATACACCGATACTCTTGTTGCAATCTGCCGCATAATATTCTTATCAACATTAATGCTGTCAAGATTCATGCATATATCAATTATTGCCCTAGGCGAAATTCTCTTGTAATCCTCCCCAAACACAGGATATATAAGATTATTAACATCTTTCTGAATTGCTTTACATAAAGTCTCTTTATCACTCTGACCAGACCTTATGGCTTCAATCAATTCCTTCATCTGTTCCTGACTCTTACTCATACTTTATCTCCTCGTGAATATACACTCCGATTGATTATACCACTCTGTTAAAGAAATGTCACGTTTTTTAGTTGTTTTATATAGTCACTTATATAGTCATTTAATGTTTCCATACACTCATATCAACATATCCTGATATTCCATTAACTCTTGCTTTATCAGTAAACTGCCACATTGAAAAAGGACCTGTGTAAGTACACTGGCTTCTGTACTGTGCAAGCCATACGCTGCAGCTTATATTACCAGCATACATACGGTTATTCATCCAGTCTTTATTCGCATATACAACCGCTGAATATCCACAATTATTCACAGTCTGTGCAAATGCATTAACAACTGCTGTTCTCTGTGATGATAATATCTTATCTCCTCGTCCACTTCCATTACCTGCGCTTTCTACATCTATAGCAAGCGGAAGTGATATGTTATATCCACTGCAGGCTGATACAATAAAACTGGCCTCTTCAACTGCCTCAGTAGTATTCACCGCCTGGGTAACAATATATGCACCTACTTTAACTCCTGCTGCGATTGCCTGGCTCATGTTCTCATGAAATCTGTTGTCTAGGACAAGATTAGCTGTCTCATATCCCCTGTAGCCAACTCTTATCATTGCATAATTAATACCGGAAGCCTTAACACTATCCCAGTCAATACTGCCATTATATCTTGAAACATCAATTACAAGTGATGAACCAAGTGAACCATCCTCATTGAAATAGTACTGTACTCCGTCGATATTCTTCCATCCTGTTACAGCATTAGAGTCTTCAAAGTAATAATTTTTTCCTTTGATATTTTGCCATCCGTCAGCATATATATATTCTATCTGTGCTTCAACTTCCATAACTATATACGAAACTTTCTTACTTTCGGTTGAACTTTCTGATTCCGATTGTGAAGTTTCTTCTATATTGGATAAAGTCCTTATATTTTCTGATGTTTCCTTTGTCTCATCATTCTTAGAATCATTCTTCATAAGAAATGTTGTGACAACCTTTTCGCTTCCACCAGTAACTTCTACCATTCCAGTCTCATATATATAGCCTGTATATTTATTTTCCTGCTCATTCTCCTGTACAAGAACAGAACCTTTAACACATCCTGCAATCTGTTTCTCTGTGAAATCCTTTGCTTTCCTGCTCTTCACAGTATACACAATATCATCGCCAGATTTCTTAACAGATGATACGCTTACGCTTCCAGAAACAGCATTATCAACATAGGAAACTGGCTTTATAACTTCGCCTGAAGATTCATTATTCCTGTTCTTAATCGGATCTTCCTTTTGCGTAACAGTGCTATCCTTAACAACCTTAGTCATGATATTCTCTATCACCTGATAAGTCTCTTCCTCTGTTGATTCTTCTTCTGTCTCTGTCTCTTCGGTTGTTTCTTCCTGTGTCTTAGTCTCTGGTTGAGTTTCTGTCTCAGTCTCTGCTGCTTCAACTATTTCCGGCTGATGCTTCTTAAGTGTTTTATTGATATTAACTCCTACTACAATTGCAACAATTGCCACTATTAAAGCTACTGATGTCAGCACTGCAGTCATAATAACATGCTTCCTGACTTTGAAGAAGGCTGCCATCTTTTCCTTATAACTCTCAGGTACTTTATCTACCTCAGGTACTTTATCTACCTCAAGCACCTCATACTCTTCATTTTCTTCTATTTCTTTGCCTTCTGGCTCAGTCTCATTTGTATCTGTTGTATTAATCTCTGTATCGTCCATATCTGCTTCTCACTAAACCTCTTCCTTTGTTTCCTGCTGTGTTGATTCCGTTTCACCTGACATAACAATAATTTCCAGTCTCGCAGTATTTTTTATCCAGCCTGATTTCGGATCTTTAAACCTGTATTCAACCGTATATGCTCCTGCTCTTGATATAGCATCTGCCTCACTATATTCATTACCCTCATCATCATATATAGAATATTCCACTTCCGTATCGTACCCAATAGAATTAGTTCCTTTAACACCATCCAGCAGATTAAGTTCCTCTGTAAGCTCACCTGCATCAGGATTATAGGTCCTCTTTATATCAGTATTAGTTACTGTAATCACAGCATCCTTCGTATCAACATGATAGTTGGCATATCCGAAAAATGCTATATTAACATCAACAAATCCATCTATACCACTAACATAACATCTTGAACTATACTGCCACATGTCAAAATTATATCTGAAATTTGGAAGATCATCACCATATTTCCATCTTACAGAATCATAATAGAATTTACCGAAATATGCTGCCATCCACACTTTATACTTGCTGGCAAGCCTTTCTCCATCAAAACTGTTATACCATCCGTTTCTACTAGAATATACCATTGGTGTATATCCATAGCTTTTTACAACATTACAAAATGTTTCACAGGCTTCCGTAACCTCATTATAATCCCCGTAACCCAGTTCCCAGTCAAATGCAACTGGATATGTTATCTTATAATCTTTAATAAGGTTAATACAATAACTTGCCTCATCATATGCTTCTTTCGAATTAGTGGCTCCCGAAAAGAAATACACCCCTACCTGAATACCATTGGCAAGTGCCCCCTCAATATTGCGTCTGAAATATCTGTCTTCATACACACCGTCTTCATCATCTCCGCCACCACATTTTATCATTGCAAATGTAATTCCATCAGATGCAACAGCCGTCCAGTCTATATCTCCCTGCCATTTTGATACATCAATTCCTTCTACAAGCTGACTTACCTCATAGATTTCATCTGATTTTGGCGTGTTATCGGCTGGCGGTTCTTCAACCTCTGTTTCATCCTTTGATGGCTCTGAAGAATTATCCTCAACAATATCAATATCCTCAACATCTTTAACCGGAATAACGATATCACTGTCACTTGCGGCCTTATCGATTATCTCATATATCTCCCTGCTGCTTGTATTCTCATCTGTCACTGCAGCCATTACAAGTTCAGATATCTCCTCCTGTGTTGTGCTTTCTGTCTCAGCAGGTGTCTGTTCCTGTGTTTCTGTCTCTGTCTCCATAACAACAGGCTTTGTCTGTTCCACGTTGTTATGTGTCTGGGTCTCTTCCTGCATCTCGGCTTCTGTTTCCTTGGCCTGAATCTGTGTCTTGTTATTATAATTAATATACTCAACGGCTGTTATTGCAGAAGCTCCTGCCACAGCCACAACTGCTCCGGAAATCATGCATATTCTGGCATGTGGAACTACCGCTTTGGTCCATATACCACTAATTTTCTCTTTAATCCACCTGAATAAAACCTTCATCTCTTATGCAACTCCTGATTAATCATAATAGTGTCTGAAATAAACTCTCCCGAATATTGCCCATGTATCGCAGAATGCCTGCCATATATCTTTCATTCCTATACGCTTTACACCAGAATCCCTGACATATACAACCTCCACAGGCATCTGTGCTATCGAAAAACCCCTTCTGTGAATCGCCACTAAAAGTTCTATATCATAAGCAAACCCTGATGTTCTTATAAGATGTGCAACCGGTTTGATTGCCTCAACCCTGAATACCTTGAGCCCGGTCTGCGTATCCTTAACATTAAGATGAAACAAGACTAGAAGCATTATATAATAGCCCATGCTTATCACTTTCCTCTTAAACGGATAATCAAGCTTGGAATCCTTAAGGAACTTACAGCCTATAACAACATCTTTATTATCATCAAGCATTTTCTTAAGATAACCTTCTAACTGTGATGGATTAAGTTCAAGGTCTGCATCAACAAATGCGACATACTTTCCTTCAACCTGCGACACTCCGGCAATTATTGCATTACCCTTGCCTCTGTTCTTTTCAGAACTTACCATACGCACACGGCTATCCTGCTTGATAGCCCTTTCTATCTCAGCTTTGGTATTATCCTTACTGCCATCATTAACCGCAATAATCTCCAATTCAGGGACAAACTTTTCAACAATTCTCAAGGTTTCCATGATACTGTGATATATAAGTTTTTCCTCATTGTAAGCCGGCATAACAATAGACAGCATACCATTTAGATTTAACATTTATACTCTCCCTCTGATGTTTACACACCCTTTAATATTACAATGCTATGCCATGTTTTTCAAGTATAGACAGGGAATTAATGCAGATAATATCTTATATAAAAAATATCTTATATATTATAATGAGGTGAATTTATGAATAACTCAGAAAATCTTCCAACAGACAACAACAATAAATCTATCGTAAAAGGACAAACCATGTATAATTGGGAAACTCACGATAATCAGGACAAAGTGATTGTCGACAGTATTAATGCAATCGAAAGAAGACGTGAGCATATGACTGACGAACAGTTAAAAAAAGCATATACAGAATTACAGACAGGACTTGGTCCTGATATATACAGTCAGTTATGTGACCGCAAGGCAAGTGACAATTTTCAGGGGTGACTTTATTACAAGTCACCCCACCACCTGCAATTATATATTATTTGCAGCACAGTCAAGTGCTGCTGCCACAACAGCATCCATATCATAATATTTGTACTCACCAAGACGCCCGCCGAATATAACCTTGCTTTCAGCGTCAGCAAGTTCCTTATACTGTGCATAGAGAGCGCCGTTCTTCTCATCATTTACAGGATAGTATGGCTCATCACCCGGCTTCCACTCAGAGCTGTATTCACGGCTGATAACAGTCTTAGGAAGATCATTGCCATTCTCATCCTTACCGAACTCAAACCATTTGTGTTCAATAATTCTTGTCCATGGAGTCTTTGCATCAGTGTAATTGACCGCTGCATTACCCTGGAAATTAGGAATATCCAGAGTCTCTGTTTCAAACCTTACTGAACGGTATTCAAGATTACCAAGCTTATAATCAAAGTATGCGTCTATCGCACCTGTATATACAACCTTTTCAGCCTGACTGTCTAATTCTTCCTTAGCATCAGCAGATGCAAGATAATCAACACCAAGTCTTACCTCAATGCTTCCGGAAAGCTCGCTGTCATTAAGCATATTGGCAACCATCTTAGTATATCCACCCTCAGGAATTCCCTGATAAAGTGCGTTAAAGTAATTATTATCAAATGTAAGTCTTACAGGAAGTCTCTTGATAATGAATGATGGAAGCTCGTTGCATGGTCTGCCCCACTGCTTCTGTGTATATCCCTTAATAAGCTTCTCGTATATATCAGTTCCGACAAGACTTATAGCCTGCTCCTCAAGGTTCTTAGGCTCTGTGATTCCTGCTTCCTTTCTCTGCTGCTCGATTCTTTCTGCAGCCTCCTGTGGTGTCACAACACCCCACATCTTATTGAAGGTATACATATTGAATGGCAGTGAATACAACTCGCCCTTATAATTCGCAACAGGTGAATTAGTGAATCTGTTAAATGTAGTAAACTGTGAAAGATACTCCCACACCTTGTTATTATTGGTATGAAAAATGTGTGCACCATATACATGCACATTAATACCTTCCATCTTCTCTGTATATACATTACCGGCAATATTATTTCTCTTATCTATTACAAGAACCTTCTTTCCTGCTCTTGCTGCCTCATGTGCAAACACTGAACCAAAAAGTCCTGCTCCAACTATTAAATAATCATACATAATCCTGTTCCTTTTCTATCTTAAATAATGGGATGATGCCCACGCACCATCCCATTAATTATACTTATTATATTACATTATTTCAACACAAAAAGTAATTAATAATAATCAATATCAGATATATAGTCTTCTGTCCTTGTATAACCATCTAACTGTATAATAGCATCAGCCCGGACAGTTTCACCATTGTCAGGATTATACTTTTCATAATTTAATACAATGCAAGGATTATCTGCATTTATATTTTTATTAAAATTCTTCTTGTCAAGGGACTCTATAAGTCCATTTAATACTTTTTGTGCTCTTTCTTCATCTTTTCTTACATACGAATCCAGATCAATATATGTTCTGGTATCATTATATACAAGAACTGCTGAAAGCGTTTCATATCCACTGGTATATTTATCCCATGTTCTAGAACTGCCATTTAAATACTGCTTTAAAATATCACTCATTGTCCCAAGCTCTTTTTCATTATTCCTAATGGCATATTCATTCCGTATACTAATATACTTATTATAAGATTGTGGCATATTCTTACTGATTGGAAGAACCATATCATAAGTAACGCCATTTTTTGAAAACTGTACTGACATCAAGAATGTATCAGCATCTGAAGTAACTATCTGATACCATTTCTCAAAACCAATCTGTTTAATTTCACTTTTAATTGTTTCATATATATCCTTACAGTCAGAATCCTCCATATTACCTGTTATATAATTAACAGAAATCTTGTCACTATCCGGAAGTTCCATATAAGCCTTAACAAAATTCTCATCCTTCTTTAACAGACTTGCAAGTTTATTGGCATCACTGTCTGTAAGCTGAATCCTTCTGTAATGTGTAACACCATTCTGTCTGAAACCAACCTTATAATTAGTCACTGAACCTCTGCCGTTATAAATATAATTATGAACACCATTTGATATACATTTATCTTTATATGCCCCAAATTTCTCCGATACATATTTAAGAATCTCTTCATCTGTAAACTGAACCTTCGATGATATAGAACTGAAATATCCGTTATCTGAAGCATAGTACATATCCATTGACTGAATTGATACATATGCAAGTTTTGAAGCATCCGGTTCGTACGATGCCTCATATTTGCCAAATGAATTAGCTCCTGTTCCAATTACCACTGCAAGAACATATCCAAGAAGAATTGATGGAATACACTGCTTTATAACATTCATCTTCTTACTTACTATACATTCATAAACAAACACAACCAATGCACTTACAATAAACAGTACAACAACTGCTATTGTCTCATCATTATCAAAACTTGTATATGCTATCATTACACCTATAAATGCAATTGAAAAGCCGATAAGTGTTCTGATAATCATTGGCAGAACCTTTCCATTAGCTGCTTTTCCTGCTGTCTCACTCTTTCTCTTTACAAAGAGGAGTGCACCAAGTGCTATATATATAAGTGCAAGCACGAATGTATATAAGTTACTTGTAAGACTTAGAACCATATCTGCTGTTCCTGATGGACCATTGTATATATCAAATACAGAAAATACCCAGCCAACAATCATATTGTTTGAAGAATCAAGTAACCCCACACCACTGTTACTTATCATGTAAGCTTCTCCATGAAATACAGTCAGTTCTGTAACCATTAACGCAATAAATCTTGGAAGAAACATTATAAGTCCTGTAACACATATATTACTTAATATGTTTCCTGTGATGGATATTGATACATTTATAATTGCCATGCATAAAAGGCTGCATATAAATATCGAAAGGTACATACGAAACATTGTTGCATAATCAACATTAAAATACTTCCTGTTAGCCATGAATAAAACTGCCTGTGATACATATGACACAACAAGTATTCCGGTAATCCATGTAATTATTGCGGCTGTCTTGCTAAGATATATACACAATCTTGTATATGGAATTGAATGGTAAAAATCACTGCTGCTTCTCTTATTAAGAAAACTCCATACTACCAATGATATAACAGGTACAACAATTATGAATACTAATACAAGAAAATAATTCCCTGAAATTCCACCTACATTATTAACCTGTTCATATTCTTTAATATAGCTTAATGATGAAATAATCGGTACAACTGATATAAGTGTAATTACCGCCATCATTATAAAGCCCGCAAGCCTTGTCTGCTTCAATGTCTGTAAAAACATATGAAAGCTGAATACTTTCTTATTATTCATGCGTCTTATCCCCCTTCACATCAAATGTATAACCGAGCGCTTCCATCTCATAAGTAAATACCTCTTCAAGCGTAAGCGGGAGGACATCAAATACTACCGGATTCATGGCATTTATAATGTCCATGGTCTGTTCCCTGTCGCCACTTACTATCATGTTGGCAACTGAACCCTCCTGACGGTATCTTGTAATTCTAATGCCCTCAAACTTACTCTCATCAAAATCGTCCTTAAAAGCTACCTGTACCTTGAACTGACTCGTCTTTAGTTCAAATACATCGCTGTCAAGCACCAGCCCGCCTTTATGAAGAAGTGACAAATGATCGCATAAGTCTTCTAACTCTCTTAACGAATGTGATGTAACTATAACCGTAGCGTTGTTTTCTGCAACATCACCACATATTAACTTCTTAACAAGATTACGCATAACAGGATCAAGTCCGTCAAATGTTTCATCAAAGAACATATACTTGGCTCTTGTTGAAAGAGCAAGTATTATAGCTGCCTGTCTCTTCATTCCTTTTGAAAAGTTTGATATACTCTTAGACGGATCAAGTCCAAATGTTTTCGTGAGCTCTGCGAATCTGCCCATATCAAAATTATCATATATTGAACTATAGAACTTAGCCATGCTCTTCATGTTCGCACCTGCAAGAAAGAATAATTCATCTGCAACGAACACCAGCTTATTCTTCATGTATGTATTCTCATATACATTAATTCCATCGATTATTGCTTCTCCCTTATCTGCCTTATATATTCCTGACAGAACTCTTAGCAATGTAGACTTTCCGGCACCATTAGAACCAACCATACCATATATACAGCCCTCCGCTATATTACAGGTAACATTGTCAAGTGCTGTAAAGTCATCAAATGATTTAGTAACACCTTTTACCTCTATCATATTTTCTTATAAACCTCCTCAATCATATCTGTTATCTCACTCTTACTCACCCCTGCGTATGCAAGCTTTCTTACAATCTCCTTAAGATCTGAAAACTTTTCCTTAGACTGATTACCGACAATCTTTAACGCTTCTGCCGATATAAAAGAGCCCTTTCCCGGTACACTCACCAGAATTCCTCTTCTGTCCAGCTCCATGTATGCTTTCTGGATTGTATTCGGATTAGTAGACAGCTCCATCGACAACGACCGTACCGACGGCATCTTATCGCCTTCCTTCATAATCCCTTTAAGCACCTGGTCTTCCACCTGCTTAATAAGCTGTTCATAGACTGGCATTCGCGACATGACATCTATTGTGAACATGTTCCATTCCTTTCTGTGTATTATTTAAACTGGTTACAAGCTTGTGTAATAACTGTACTATAATAATTAGTACAGTTATAGCATACTATTATAATTAAATTTTGTCAACTGTTATTTTTAAGGTTTTGCAAATATTCCAAGAGCAGGCGCACCATATGAGCAGGAAACAAATGCTGCTGCCATAACGAAATCAATAACAGCCATTATCCATGTTCCAAGCACAAAGCTTTCGTTTCCTGACTTCTTTAACACATGATACTCTAAAGCAAATCCGATAAGCACAGCCACAAAAAAGCAGGCAATATCAAGCCACATTCTAGAAAACCCCAGTACGCCCATATATGTGTAGTACAGAAATGGTATTGCCCATGTTGCCACATTTGCACCCAGAAGAATTGCAAAGCCACTTGCTGCAAATCTGTCTTTCAAGGCATACCATGTGTATATTCCATACAGGTTCATCGGCAGAAATACGAGCTTCATATGCTCCCATGTCGATTCATTGATTGGAAAGAACATCCCTATAAATGTGTTCTTTCCTGTCCAGTCATACACAAAATGAAATAATGACCCTGACACCCATACTGCCAGAATCCCTATTATCATTGTTATATTAAGTTTTTTGATTGTCTTGTTCACAATGCACACCTCCATTATTGTTGAATAATAGAAGTATATGCTTCCATCTGTTGTACTATTCCACTTCAACAGTCATAGTTACATCAGACACCTCAATATAAGTTCTTCCATCACTTACATTAATCTCTGTTCCATCTGCATATGTATACACTGTCTTGGAATAACGGTCTGACTTACTCCACTGGATTGGAACAGCATAACCGTTAGTTATGTAATAACCTTCCCCCCTGCCGACTGTATGAAGATTCCAGCAGTAATTATCATCCATCATGCTGTGTGTAATCTTCTGCACGATAATATTCTTAGTATTAAACTGTTCACCTGTTTCGTGGTCAAGACTTGGCTCGCCACTCGCAAACCTTAAATAATTACCTGACGCAGCATCATATGTAAATGTTGTGTACTGATAACTGCTGTAAGGCACATACACAGATGATGCACTGACTGAATCTTCTCTTTTTGAAAGGTCAACATCTGATACATCATAATTAAGCAGTACTGTGTCCGATGCATTCTCAGCCTCAGCATTGAAACCTTTTTCCTGTACTGCACTCTTTAACCTGTAAAGCGATGTATATGCTGTATGCTCTGTTGCAAGCCCTTCCGGATTATGTCTCCAATAATATGCACTGTTATAGAAGCCGTTAATCCAGTTAATACCAGTCTTTGCCTCATCACTCTCAGCGTAAGTGCTTCCGCCAAAATGTACAAATATCGCATCTGATTCAAAACAGAAATCAAGGAAATTATGTCTTGCACTTCTTATTGTTCCAATAACCGTATCTGTCTGACTTACATTGCCTGACCCAATAATCTCCTGTGGTGCTTCATCTGTAACATCTGAATCCTCTACCTTGAACAAGGCAAGAAGTCTGCATGTATAACTCTCTGTTGGAAGCTCATATACAATATATGCCTTATTAAGTCCAGTCTGCACCTGTACAGCTACTGGTGTATTGTTAACAGATACTGCAAATGGTCTTGTCTTCGAATTAACGTCAATTATGTCGACCGTATTATCTACATATACAGTAGGTTCTTCTGTCTGTGAAGCAGCCTCTATCGGATTAATATTCTGTGATAAAGCCTCGCCCGTAGGATTACCGCCTCTTATTCTGCTTGTCATCATAATGCACATGGCAGCCGCAGCAACTGCTGCCGCGCCAAGAGCAGATATTATAATAATACGTTTTCTATTATTAATCATTGATTATCTCCCATCATAATAATCTTCCTTAATTGTACGACTTGCACTTCTATATGGCAAGAAAAAAGAGCCATACATAACCATAGTTATGTATAGCTCTTTATTAATATGCCGGCAACGGGAATCGAACCCGTATGGGAGTATAAGTCCCGCAGGATTTTAAGTCCTGTGCGTCTGCCAGTTCCGCCACACCGGCGTAAAGTGCCTGCATAGCAGGCGTATTATTAATACATATGACTTCCTCTGGCGCAGCCTAAGTGTCCCAAATGCAATAACAGATATGTAGTACATCACGACTCTTTACTACCTGCAGATTCAACATATGCAGTGAATGAAGTTTAGCACATTGTTATGTTTATAGCAAGCATATTTTGTCAGTTTCACTGTTTTGTCACATAATTTTCATAAACTGCCAGCTCTAACTGTGCATAAGTACCATAAAAAGCGGTACTTTTGTCACATTTGTCAAGAAGAACTGATGCCAGTATATCTGAATATCTATCGGCAAGTTCTCCAAGCATATGACCTTCTTCATCAAAGAAGTCATCATCTGTTCTTGGAAGTGTATCCATTGTTAACAGATTGAAATCATAATATTCAACACCATATTCTTCACAAAGCCTCGTAAAATATGCTCCTGCCTGTTCCGAATAACCGTTAACTGATGTTGTCGGCGTAATAGGTGATGTAACGCATACCAGTTCAATATTATTCTTCTTACAATATTGAACAGTCTTTTCAAATGAATCCAGAACCTTATCACTGATTCCACTCTCATCCCATGCAACAATATCAGATGGCACGAGGCTGTCCATCTTCATATCTCTATAGAAAAATCCTTTGGCAGCATAAGGTCCTCCGGCATCATGTATCTCAACTGCATCCATACTGTAGTTGCGGTATGCCGCACTGCTCTTAACCTTAAGATTATTCATAATAGCAGACGGTGATATCTCATAAGCCCATCTCTTTGAATATACAGTACGAAAATCCTTTGTGAGCAGATTATCAGCTATATACTTAAGCTTTACATTACTGAAAGGAAGCCATGTGTATATGAAACAGTCTTCAAACTCCCTCTCTGCATAATTGCACCAGTACTGATAATCAAGGTCATATATAACTCTTTTTACATTATTATGCCGGTCACTCTCCATTAAAAGATAATATGAATCTGTTACCGTCTCGCCTGGTATTGCAAGATTAAATGCATTGTCAGATGCCCCGGCTTCATCGAGCTTTACTGGATTTATAGCAGATCTTGCATGTGAAGCTCCAATTATTATATTGTCATATCCTTCATCAGTATCTGCATTGTCGGCCTCATGTATAATGTATCTTATATAGCCTGATGGCATCATCGCATAATCCATACATTTGACAAGCCCGACCACTATGGCAATAAACACCACAGCTCTGACATATTTTAATATTTTATTACTCATTGCCCCTCGCTTTAATTGCCTCTATGCACTCATCATAACTGCTGTAAAAATATTCTGAACAATCATTCTTTTTAAGTATCTCTGTGAGTACCTCTGAGAACTGCTCAGCAAGCTCTCCGTTCATATGACCTTCCCAGTCAGAAAAATCATCATCACTTACATTAAGAATCTCATTCTTAATAAGATTGCCATCTATATACCTTACATTATTCTCATCACATATCTGCTTAAAATATGTATCAGCCTCATTAGCAGCACCCGAAACAACCGACGATGGTGTAATTGGTGCAGTAACACATATAAGCTCAATTCCATTGTCCTTACAATACTTAACTATCTTCTGGAAATATTTCTGCACCTTAGGATTAAGATCTTCATATGTCCACGGTGATGGATTAAGCTTTCCCTTCTTATCAGTTACCTTTGTACGGTAGAAAAATCCCAATCCCTGATATGGTCCTTCTGTATCAATTCCGGCAACACCCTCTATCTGGAAATTCTTATATTCATCAGTCTTCTTTATAGCCATATATTTCTTAGCCGTTTTCCAATTCTTTGCAAATGCATATCTTCTGAAATATATTGTCCTGAAGTCTTTATCCATAAGCTGGCTTACTATATACTCCATTTTAAGACTTGTAAACGGAAGCTGTCCATATACAAGAAGATCTCCAAAATCCGAATCACGTTTCAGATTCTTATTCCAGTACTGATAATCAAGTTCAAGAATTATCTTCTTTACGTCATTATTATTGCACGCTTCTCTGATCATATAATAATTATCAATAACCGTGGCGCCCTGAATACACATATTAATTGGATTAACTGCATATTCCATTTCCAGAAAATAATGCGGGTCAATTGAAGCCCTTCCATGTGAAGCTCCCACTACAATACAATCATAATCAGAGCCATCATCCGGATTGTCAACTGTATGGATTATATATCTTGCATACCCCGGCTGAACCATTACATAATTAACTGCTTCAACAAGTATGGTTATAACCGCAAAGAATACTATCACCCTCACATATTTTAATATCTCTTTAAATGCTTTCTTCTTCATGGTATCCTGCACCTCTGATTAGAACTGGGCGTACATAAATCCACCCGATGTATTAGAAATATAGCCAAGCATTGCAACTGACATAACAAGAGCTATGTATACAGCCCATCTGATAATCAGCGGCTTTCTGTCAAGAGCTTCTCTGATTACAATGCCTTTCTCTTTAAGTATACTTATAATCAGCCACACAAGACAGCCTGCAAGTAATATAATCAAATCCAGCTGGCTTCCAAACATTTTTACAACGGCGTCCATGCTGAATGATGCATGTTTAAATGTATTTCCCATAAGTCTGAATGCATCTGTAAGAGTAGCTGCGTTATCAAAATACCAGCTTATATTAACAAGTATAAATGTTCTTATTATCTGCCATCCTCTGTACCAGCGTGCAGTCTTGTTAATATGTGTTATTTTAAACATTTTTTCATAAACAGGTGCCATAATACTGCTAAAGCTCATGATTATACCATTGTACATACCATATACGATATACTTCCATGCTGCTCCATGCCATACACCTACTATAAAGAATATGAGTAAATCAGCCAGACAGATAGGCAATGCCTTCGCCATATATTTACCAAATCTTGTTTTGCTGTGTTTCTTGAAGAACTTACCCAGCTTATTCATGGCTTTACTTAAGCTGAATGGATAGAACACATAATCCTTCATCCATGTACCAAGTGTTATGTGCCATCTGCGCCAGAACTCTCCAATAGAATGAGAGAAGAATGGCTGCCTGAAATTATCATCCAGGTGGATTCCAAACATCTCGGAAGCACCCATAACCATATCTATTCCACCGGCAAAATCTCCGTATAGCTGTGCACAATACGCAAGAACACCTATTATTACATATATTCCATGATACTGACCGGGATTATTAAACACCAGATCAGACACGACTCCTGCACGGTCAGCTATAATAAACTTTTTGAAAAGTCCCCAGGCCATACGCTGCAATCCATGCTGGATAACTGCAAGATCATACTTATGCTCTGCCAAAAACTGTGGTGCAAGCCTGTCGTATCTTCCGATAGGTCCCTGGGTTATCTGCGGAAAATACGAAACAAACAAGGCGTATTTAAAAATGTTATTACATGCCTTTACTTTACCTCTGTATACATCAATAACATATGATATCGACTGGAATGAATAGAAGGATATTCCAAGTGGCAGAAGCAGTGTAAATGTTGATATCCTGCCATTGCCACCAAAAGCCTTAATTATGCCATTGACGTTCTCAATCGCAAAATTATGGTACTTAACAACTGCAAGCACACCAAATACCAGAAGAAGAGCAAGTACTACAACTCTTTTCTTATATGTCTTTGCCTTTTCTTTTAAAGCCTTTTTATCTTCTCTTGCCAGCCCATCTGCTTTAAGGCTCTTGTCAAGATTATCCTCTGTTCTCTCTAAAAGGATTCCTGATGTGAAAGTAACGATTGTTGTAAGTAATATGAATACAACAGTCTTATATCCCGAACATAAATAGTAGGCATAGCTTAATATCAAAAGCCATGCCCACTGTGCCTTCTTAGGTATAAGATAATATACAATTACTCCCACTAATAAAAATACCAGAAATCCGGTAGAAACTAGTGACATATTATTTTACCCCGCTTTCCGGATTAATCCTGCAGACGCTGAATCATCTCCCACATAGCTTCTGCTGAATTAAAGTTCTCAGGTACTATATCAACTGGTGTGATATCAATGTCAAATGCATCGTTTAACTCACCAACAAGTGATACAATATCAAATGAGCTGAATATACCATCATCGATAAGAGTATCACATACTTCATAATCCACATCGCTGTTAATTTCATTCAAAATGTCTAATAACTGATCCATAATAAACCTCGCAAAAAAATTATTAATCACACATCTGTGAACAGAAAACATTCTATCTTCTCATTCACATATAGTCAATCATATTTTGTAACAAAATTGTAAAATTATTGTGTACTAACACTGTTTATTAAAAAAGTGTCCACTGGATTTCTAATAATCCTGTAGCCATTCTTCTTTGAATACATCACAATTGCTGGCATTCGACGGCTCAGAAACAGATATATTCCCTCCGTAACCGAATAAGCTCCAATATTATAAAATGCTATCATATCGCCAATCTTAGCATCTTTTAATTCAAGATTCTTAACAATTACATCCCCTACTGTACATAATGAACCACATATGTTATATGGCTGCACTCCCTGTGAGTACACTTCCACCTCATGATCTGCGCCATCAGCAAACCCTTCTGTGTACTCCATTGGAATGAATTCACATCTTGGTTTCTTCATAGCCATGGTCTGTCCATAATAATTAATATGATTAATTCCACTGTCAATAATTGCATATCTTGTTGTATCATTCATCTTCATATCAGCAATTCTGCTTATAAGTATTCCACAGGTAGCTGCAATATATCGTCCCATCTCAAGAGTAACATTGAATTTTTCGGACATTTCTTTAATCATCACAGCAAACTCTTTAAGCTCGTCAAAATCAGTATTCATGGCATCACATTTGTCTGTAACAAAGTAATCAACTGACAGACCAGGACCATACTCAATCTCTTTAAGCTTAACACCATGTTCAGCCTCACATGTATGTGCTATTGCCTGTAACCATACTACCTCAGCTTCTATCTGGCTTAGTTTTTTCTTCTGTGTTCCCGAATAGCACTGGATTCCCTCTATGATAATTCCCTTAAGTTCATCCTTTCTGTCAGCAATCTCATACACCTGACGCTCATTAATACCGAACTGATTGCCGCTGGTAACTCTTATAAGAACCTTAACCTTAATACCACACTCAACTGCACATGAATTGATAAGTTCAAGCTGGTTAAGCGATTCCACTGTGTAGATTCCAACAGCACCTGTCTTCATCGTGTAGAGGATATCTTTCTTTTCCTTATTAACACCCGAAAGGACTATCTTCTCCCTGTTTATGCCCTCTTTTTCGCATATCGCAAATTCACCTGGAGAACATACCTCGAATTTATCAAGCTTCTTGTCAAGCACGCTTATAAGAAACGGATTGGCCTTCATTGCATAACACACTGTAACTCCACATCCTAGAATCTGCTGCATGGCATCAATCCTTGCACATAGCTCATCTGTGTCAAATATATACGATGGTGTTCCACATTTTATGGCAATCTCTTTTAATTCATTAACTCCTAACATTCTATGCCTCCTGTTCTTTATATATCTTCATAAGTTCTTTTCTGTCAATCTTACCATTCTTAGTAAGAGGCATTGTTTCCACCTTAACAAGCACATTTGGAATCATCCACTGTGGCACTTTATCTTTGAGGGCATGTGTTACGCCCTTTCTGTCAAGCTCACTTGCCCCTTCTATCTCAAAGAATCCGAGAATCTTATTCTCATCTGTATCAAATATACAGCAGCTTCTAAGGAGTCCCTCTATAGCATTCATGTATGTCTCAATTTCGCCAAGCTCGATTCTGTGTCCCATATGCTTAATCTGGAAGTCTTTTCTAGATGAGAAGAAAAGTTCACCGTCTTCACTATAGTAACCAAGATCACCTGTGCGGTATATAGTTTCCAGATATCTGTCATTAAGAGGATTCTGTACAAATGCTGCTGCTGTCTTTTCAGGATTACGCAGATACCCCATGGTTACAGCTGTTCCAGATACACATATTTCTCCTAACTCTCCTGGTCTGCCTGCATCAACAAGCTTATCCTCGTCATCTAACAGGAATACTCTTTCATTGGCAAATGGCTTTCCCATCGGAAGCTTCTCGTCAAGACCAAACTCTCTGTCAATAACATAATATGTACAATTACATGTTATCTCTGTTGGTCCGTAAAGATTAACAAACATTGCATCCGGATACTGCACTCTCCATGCATTAAGATGCTTTATAGGCATAACCTCTCCGCTGAACATAATCTTGTTAAGTGAAGATGGTCTCTTATACTCGAATCCATTAAGAGTTGTTACAATACATAACGCTGATACAGCCCATATAATAGTTGTAACCTTTCTGTCATCAAGGAAATCAAGCAGCTTGGTTGGAAATGAGAAGCACATCTTAGGAATGAGCTGTAAGGTTGCGCCTGTCTTTAAACTTGAATATATATCCTTAACTGATACATCAAAGTCAAAAGGTGCCTGATTACCTATAACATCCTCATTAGTAATTCCAAATGTTTCCGTAAAGCAATCAATAAAATCTATTGTTGAACGGTGATTGACAATAACTCCCTTAGGAACTCCTGTTGAACCTGATGTAAAGATTGAATACAGAGGATCTGTATCAAGTGCCTGTTCTCTTATCTTTCCCAGTCTTTCCTGAGCCTCTGAATCCACAGCCTGTCCATCGTATTCTTCAAGTAATTCGTCAAGATTAATAATCTCGCCCTGAAATCCGAGCTTTTCTGCTTTCTTGGCTGACTTATTATCTACAACCAGAATATCTGCCTTAATCGTATCTAATATAAGATTAATTCTCTCAGCCGGATGAGTTGTATCAAGCATGCAGTAATATCCGCCTGCATACACAATTCCCATAAATAAAGATAATGTATTACATGTCTTATCCATATACACAGGAACTCCCTGTGTAGGCTTAATCTTAAGTGAGAGACAGCTTCCTATGAACTTTGCCTGATTCATAAGCTGTGTGTATGTAAGTTCATTATTCATGTCCGCACACGCTGTCTTTTCCCCATACATTCTCTGTGAGTTTTCAAGAAACTCTAATACATTCTTTTCCATTACTTTCTCCTTTTACTTCTTACTCTTATCTTTTCTGAATACAAGCAGCTTGCTTATAACATAATTAAGTATAATTACAACTACCTGCGCAATAAACTTTATTAACATACTGTTGAAATGCAGCATTGTAATGAAAACAAGAAGAATTATCTCCTCAATTACAAGAGTTAATACTCTTCCACCTGCAAATGAAACTAACTGTTTCATAAATTCTTCCACAGTCTTAGTTGGTGCTGCAAACACCCATATCCTGTTAGTAAAGAATGCAAAAAGTACTGCAAGCACCCATGAAATAACATTTGCAATAAGCTCATTAATTCCAAGTGTAACATTAAAGAATGCATATGAACCTATACTCACCACTGTTGTAAGTACTCCAAAGAAAAGATACAGAAGTACTTCCTTATACTTCTTATACAATGGTTCAAACACCCTCAGACCCGGCAGATGCATAATCTTATCAAATATATCCGGCTTAATTTCCTGCATATTATTATCTGTATTGTTACTCATAATTACCTCACTGTTTTTATTGATATAACGCCATATTATTTTATACTTTTATCAATAACAAATCAAGAAAAAGACGCCGTATAAAAACGACGTCCTGAAAATGAATTTATTATTTTGATTCGTTGATAACGATATCATCTGTCTCAACTTCCTTGTTTCTGTTTTCATCAATTCCAAGCTTGTTATTAAGCTTTTTCTTTGCCTTTCTTAAATAAATACCAAGAAATGCACCAACAGCAATTATCACTCCGGCAATAGCCTGAATGGCATAAGTCATAACAGATGGGTCAATGTAACCTGCTACATTTAAATTTAATAATGTCAACATACTTTTTATCTCCTTTTTAATTAAGTTCTTTTTTTAATGCTTCAATCATCTTGTTGTTATCTACATCATTTCTGATTGCAATTCTTATATACTGTTTTCCATCATGTACTTTTGATGTAAGATCCTTTATAAGAAGATAATGATTCTTAAACAGTTTTATCATAAGTTCCTTTGCTGTCATTCCATTAGTTATCTCAATCATAAAATAATTAGCCTGTGATGGGATGACCCTTATGCCAGATATCTGCTCCAGTTCATTATAGAACCTTTTTCTCTCTACACGGAATTTGTCCATTGCAGCTGCATAATCTTTCTTATACTTTTCTGCAATCTGAAGATAATACTCACCAAATGAATTAATATTCCATATTGCAACATCTTTTTTCATTGCTGCAATCGCTTCTGTATCTGAGGAAACAAGGACTCCAAGCCTCAGTCCCGGCACACCGTATGATTTAGATATACTTTTCATAACATATAATCTGCTATATGTTTCAATAAGTTTCTGTTCTATAAGAGAATTATCCGGTTCATCGGAGAAATCAGCAAACGACTCATCAACCACCAGCTTGATTCCCTGACTGTCTGTCCATTTTATTAACCTTATAATCTCTTCCTTTTTCAGATAATTACCAGATGGATTATCAGGATTAATAATAATAATATTATCTACCTTGTTGCATGTATAGAACTCTATCAGTTCTTCAACCGAATATGTATAATTGTCATTTACCGGTGTAAATACCACTTCGTCTTCAACAGCATATCTGTTAGGATATTCTTCAAATGTAGGTCTGATAACGCCTGTCTTTCCAGAAAAGCTCTCCATAAGAGACTTAATAAGTTCTGCTGCTCCATTTCCAACTATTATGTTGTCTTTATGAACACCAAAATTCTTAGCTGCAAGTAAAGAATTAACTCCCATACCTGAAGGATATTCTGTCAAAAGTGTATCAAAGCTCGCACGCAGTTCATCCTTAAGCTTTTTAGGCGGATAATAAGGATTAACAAGATAACAGAAATCCAACAATCCCGGATATCTCCAGAATCCTCCATATCTTTTATGCATAAGGTTAATTCTTGTCTCATCATCCGGAGCAAAAAGTGTTGTTGCTATATCAAGATCCTGCTCATCGTCTATTTCATACCATTTCTGACCTGATAATCTCATACCTTTAATTCCAGGTGTGTCCAGCATCGTTATAACTCTAAGAACCTGTTCATAATATTCATTTTCTCCCAATGCACTACAATATGCCTCAAGGAAAGGAACATATATATCCTGTGAAAAATGTTTGCTGAATTTGTAGATATTTACAGTTTTATAGTATTCCTCTTTTTCCTTAAAATCAAAACTCTTTCCTGGAACAAATGCAACAATGTTATCATATTCGTCAAGCTTTACACATGTACCATCCATCCAGCTCTCATATTTATCTACCATGGCAAGTGTATCTCTCGGATCTTTTACAAGTTCATCAATTGCAGAATCCTCAATAATTACATCTGATTCAAAAAGCAGAGTATCTTCTTCCATAAGATAATTCTTTGCCAGCGCAAGTGAATAAATATTGTTTGTCTTATCATATACCGCATTGTCAACATATGAAATTGGTGTCTTAATTCCTAATGTCGCTATATAATCAATCAGCTTCTGTCCTTCATAACCCACAACAATCACTATTCTTGAGAGATGTTGTTTCTCAAGCTGATGCAAAAGCCTGTCTATAAGCGATACTCCATTAACCTTTACCATACATTTGGTATTATTCTGGGTAAGTTCTTTTAAACGCTTTCCCATTCCTGCTGCTAAAATAATTGCCTGCATAATCCCCTCCTATAATCTGACTCTACTCTTGTTCCTTATGTCTTTTTATTGCTTTTTGAATTTCCTGAATAATATATTTAGCTCCAACCGATGCACTACTTCCAAGATTATACACATATTCTTTAACAAATTGGTCTATGCTGTCCTTATATGTATCAGAAGCTGCCAGCATCTTTGCTGCTGTATCAGCTGTCTTATCAATTTCATCAAGCTTAAGTACTCGCCCGATTTCATATCTCATCCATATATTAAGTGGCTCAATTCCAATCTTTTTGTATTCAGGATTCATTATCTTCATTGGTGTATCAATGAAAAGAACCGGTTTACATGTAGTATAAGCATATTCATATGCTATACCTGACCAGTCTGTAATCATAAGATCTGCTTCAAAAACAGTACTGTTTGATGAAAAATCAGTCTGAATCTCTATATCTGTATCATCCTTATATCTTTCTTTAAGTCCTTCCATCTTCTCAGGCATATGTCTTACATGCTGTGGGTGTGGTCGGACTGTAATCTTATAACCATGCCCCTTAAGATTATCAAGTATGTCCTCAAGACAGCTGTCTACAATATTATCTTTCTGCCATGATGGAGCAATAAGTATTGACTTAATATCATTTTCCTTCTTTGGCATCTTTGCATAATCCTCACGCATCTCATCAAGCAATGAATATCCCCACTCAACAAGCTCCTTCTTAGGAAGATTATACACTTCTTCAGTTTTTTCTATTTCTTCTTTCTGAATCTTTCCTGTACATAATACAGAATCATAATGATCCATTGAACCGGTTCGCATTGTCATATTAAGGCTGTCCATGCCATGAGGAACATAAACATAATTAATATCTTTTCTGATATAACTTCTCTTAATGTGATAATTCTCAATATCAGGCATAGTCATAACAACAACGTCTGCATCCATCTTCATCATAAGTGTTATAAGTTTCTTTTCCCCTATATAATAAGGCTTAATCTTACTTTCTTTTTCTGCAATTCTGAATATCTGATCATCAGGATCACTTGTTACATAATGAATTGTAATATTCGTATTGTTAAGTATGTATTCAATTATCCCTTTAAAATACTTATAGAAACCTGAGCCCTCTGAATAGAAGACAAGATGTTTATTAACAACAGAAAAAAACTTTTTATAATCAGCTTTTTCTCTCTTAATATCTTCTTTGTTTCTTTTACCCTTTTTCGTACCAAGAGCTTCAATCTCTGCAAGTTCTTTCTTAGTTTCCTCAAGAGCCTCATAATCAACATAATTCTTAGGATTAATAGCCCAGTTAAGAAGATATAACTGAAGAATTGCAAATATGTTGCTGGCAGTCCAGTAAAGAGCTACTCCTGCATATACAAAGCATCCTAAATATAATGACAGACCTACTGAAAATATCATCATACCATACTTATTAAGCTTACTCTGTTCTGCCTGTAATACATTACTTGCATTCTGTGCAACACATAAAAGCCATGCTGATACACCTGCTATAATTGGTGTAATTATTGATAATCCCCACTGTTTTGTGGTAATCCATGTAAGGTCATAACCACAGAACTTCATGTTCGCAACACCTTCGTTAATTCCATCCTTAATAACAGCAACAACTCCAAGCAGAAGTATTATCTGTATAATAAGAGGTATAAGTGATGCCAGTGGATTATATTTTTCTTTTTTATAAAGCTTAGACTGTTCCTCTGCTATCTCATCCTTATCACCATAATGTTTAATAAGAATCCTGTTAATATCAGGCTGCATCTTAACCATTTTGATTGAATTCTTCTGTACCCAGATTGATACTGGTAAGAGAACTATCTTACTTATCAGAGTGAATAATATAATTGCCAATCCATAATCATGCAGTAATTTGTAACAAAAATTCATTACATAACCTAAGGCTGTCGATAATATTTCCATAAATAACTCCTCTTTTGAAGATTTTATTGATTGTGTCAGAATCATCCAACACAATAATTAATCATATCACTTATTATCAATTATTGAAAGGTGTTTTTACATATCCGATATACTTTTTTTACATACCCAATATAAATTTTACATGTTTTGCACACAAAAAAGGACACTGTTCTTACATAATACAGTGTCCTTTTAATATTATTTATTTCAAAAGGTACTCAGCATATTTAACTGCCATGTCTCGCCAGTTCTCCAATGCCTCTCCCATGTCTGCACCACATGATTCCCTGTACATAGCCCATACAAACCAGTAGTACGCAATAATAGCAACATATGCCATATAATGAAATCTTGTTGTCTCATTATAATCTTCCTGAAGGTATTCCTTTATGAATTCCTCAGCCTTATCAAAATCATACATGGCATCAACCACATAATATCCAACATCAATTCCCGGGTCAGAATATCCAGAATACTCCCAGTCAATAAGTATAACACTTCCATCTGGTCTTATCATCCAGTTTGGCTTATATGTATCGCCATGACAGAAACATTTTTCAACTCCATCTGCTAGAGTCATCTTATACAACTGTCCTATGTTGTTCTTAAGTCCTTCATATTGAACGAAGCACACAGGATCTTTCTTCTCAAGAAGCTTCTCCATATCAAGTGCATCTTCCCAAGGTTTCATTCCATAATCGGCTGTTATATCTGCCTTATGCAGCTTTCTTAAAACAGCCAATATCTTCTTTGAGTCCTCAAAAGAATTATAATCAGGTTCTCTGAATTCTGGAATGAATATGGATATCTTCCAGCCCTCATTAACATCTGCATATATGTATGTAGGATCTACACCAGCTTCTTTGGCTTTAATAAGTGATTTTTTTTCATTTCTTCTATTGATTATACTTTCTGTTCCATCGCCTGGATGTCTGTATATATAATCAATTCCGTCAATCTTGAATATAAAGGATGTGTTGGTCATTCCTTCGCTTACATTTCTGAAATCAATTATATCCTCCTCATCACATCTGAATACAAGCTTGATATTTCTTATTATCTCACTGTGCGTATGTCCAAGATACTGTGAATCAAACTTTCTAAGCTCATCAAAATAATCAAATTCAAATATATTACCCGGAAGATATTCCTTAAAATAAATATCAGGCATTTCATCCAGCTTATCCTTTACAAGAATCTCCCAATAGCAGTTATTATATATTCCAGATTCCCGGACAGCCTCAACCTGATTAATAAATGCTTCTGAGAATTCTTTTCTCCAGAATGAATGTCCCATAAGAACATAGCCATCAATCTTATTATCCTTAGCAATTCTTGTTATCTTTCCAAATCCATCAGCTCTTGCATATACTTCATCCGTTGTTTCCTTTCCATAATAACCTGAATAAAATGTATGATATTCAAACTGATTAAACGGATTCTCTATATAATAACTGTCACTTACGCATATGTACGTATTCTTAAGTTCTTTTCTTGCAAGATAAAGACTTTCAATATTATTTTTTATATTAAATGAATCATTAATAATGAACTTTACACCATACTTGTCTTCAAGATAGTAAAACATCTCCTTCTTATAGCCAAGTACAACTGTAATATTCTTAATACCAGCATCCTGAAGCTGCTTTATCTGTCTCTCAATAAGACGTTCACCCTTTACTTCAAAAAGACCTTTTGGCTGTTCGAGTGATAAAGGAATAAATCGTGTAGATGCGCCAGCTGCAAGAATAACGGCATTATTAACCCTGTATGGTTCAAGCGCCTCTAATCCAGTCTTTGTAATACTACCAGACTCTTTTTCAATATACCCTGTTTTTACAAGTTTATTATAAATATCTGTGTCATTAAGAGCTTTTGTCGCCTCAACATCATAAGTGCAGCCGGCTCTTCCAATGCTTCCATTATACAAACTGTTCAATACATAAAACTCTTCTTTTCTCATTATACATATCTCCTTATGCCATGTTTCCTGAGAACATTCCTCGAATCACTGCTTTGATTACATTTTCTCTGCATGATTCATACTTTTTTCCCGAAAGTATAAGTCCCTCTACCTTAATGTTCTTTATGTCCTTCTTATCAACTGAATACAAATCATCTGAAAGAACCACCATATCGGCAATCTTTCCTGCCTCAAGGCTTCCTCTTTCTTTCTCGTCAAATGTTACATAATATCCATTATACGTACACATCCTTAGTGCTTCCTGAACCGATACTGCCTGAGACTGATTCATATTATTAACAGCTTTGTCAATCCATACGATAGGATCCGGTGATGTACATGGAGCATCAGAACCGCACGAAACAACTATTCCATTCTCATTAAATGTTCTGAGCGGATTAAGTCTTTCTGCTCTTTCTTTACCCATAATACTTTCAAGATACTCATCAGGTTCCTGTTTCCAGTTAATGAAAGCACTCTGTACAGGCATCTGTATATTATAGTCCCTGCATATCTTAATTCCCTCTTCAGTTGGAAGACAGTCATGTATAATTCCATGTCTGTGATCTTTTCTTGGATAATCGTCAAGTGCCGCCTTAAGTGCCCTGCATGCCTGGTCAAATGCTTTATCCCCAATCGCATGCATCTCTATCTGCAGTCCGGCTCTGTTAGCCTTCTTGCAGAAATCAATAACCTTTTCATCATCATAATAAAGTACTCCGTCACCGCCTAAAGCATCAATATATGGTTCATTCATAGCTGCATCGTGTGAACCGAAGCATCCGTCAAGCGCACATTCAAAACACCCGCCTATTCTTGGCAGTTTTCTCTTTAATGCGACATCAACATTCATTGACTGTGGGAATACTCTTACCTGAAATCCATTAGTTAAGGATTTTGCAAATATTTTTTCAAATGTAATATCAAGATTGCCTGTAAAACCCACACCACTTACAGTATGAATACAGCCAATTCCATGAGACGCCTGAAAATCAATGGCACTCTGCATATTCTTAAACAGTTCAATAATAGAAAGTGAATTGGTAATGTAATTAGAACATTCAAAGAATGCCTCCTGATTCATCTCACCTGTATCTTCGTGATAACCTCTCAACTCACTTACTTTCCCCTTCAGCTTATCAAGAAGCTTGCTGTTAATTATGCACGCATGTCCATCATATTTGACAACCATGATTTCCTTATCATGACATACCTTATCTAATTCTTCCCTGCTTATAAGTCTTCCTTCTTTAACTGAATATGGTGACGCACCAAATGCTATAAGTGTTTTTTTATTACCGCTTGACTGCACGAATTCTTTAACCATCTGTGCAATCTCTTCATTGGACTCTGCATCCATAACATTAAGTCCTGCGTGAAATGTAGAAAATGATGCCATATGCTGATGTGTATCTACGAATGCCGGAACCAGCACCTTCTTTCCAAGTTCAACTGTCTGCACATTCTTATACTGTTCTGGCAGTTCATTACCAACATACACAATTCTTCCTTTATCCTCAACGAGAAAACCGGCTACTGTATCATTACTGTCAACTGTAAGAACCTTTCCCTTATAACATATCATAGACATTCACCTTCCCTTTATATCTGCATTTACTGTTCCTGTCCCGGATAATCCTTATAAGAAGAATCTAACTGTACCAGCTCATAAAAATTATCTATCTCCATAATATCTGATTTCTCACAAGGTCTTACCTCTACCGCATATCTTTCCTTGCGAAGCACAAGTGGAATAAACTCCCAGAAATAATCATTGCCCTCCGGCTCTTCATTATATACCTGTGCAAAGTCTTCTCTTAATCTTGCACTGTCTTCCTTTGTCCAGTAAGATATTCCATAATAATTAAAGCAATATGTATTACCCTTCTGATAATCTGTTATATGTCCATTATCAAGCTTAAAACTCCAGTCATCAGTCTCCAACGAATAAGAACCAAGGATATTGCTGCAGTACTGATACTTTGTGATAATAGCCGGATTAGATATATACAGATCTGCCTCACATAAATAGCACTGGTCAATATGTTCTAATGCTGCCATTGCTGATGATATATTATTGGTTTTATCATATATATCGTTATCAACAAGATTGATAAATGGATACTTATCAAGAATCTCATCAAACTTTTCTTTCTTATAACCCCTTACAAGCGTTATATCCTTAATTCCTACAGAAACAAGTGCATCAAGTAATGTATCAATAATTCTTACTCCATTAACAGCAACCATTGGCTTTGGTCTGTCTAATGTAACAGGAACCATTCTTGAACCAAATCCTGCTGCCATAATAACCGCTCTCTTTACTCGGTAAGGCTCAAGTGCCTCAAGACCTCTTTCAGTAATCTCCATCTGATCTTCACATCTTTTAATAAGAGCTTCATTTTCTAACTCATCCAGAGCTTTAGATATAGCTGTTCCTGAAATCTTTAATGTATCTGAAAGAGTTCTCATCGGATACTTTTTCTTACCGTTCTTTTCAATATATGTAAGTACTTCAAACTGATAACGATTCATATTTCCTCCTTATAGCACCATTGGAATTATATAGATTCCAAGTGCAATGCATGTAACAATAATTGTGCATACCTTCCATATGGTGTACTGTCTGTCCATCTTAGCCTTAGTCTGCTCATCCGGCTCTTCTATAACGCCAATCTCTTCCTCAATTGTCGGCATAACACATTCTTTTCTGTGAGAATATGCAAAATAAAATATTACACATAATACTGTTATGATTCCTGATGTTATAAGTGCTGCCTTGTCTGCAAATATTAACATGAAGCAATACACAACAATTGTAAATATACATCCAACAACTCCAAGAGGTGCTTTATAAGGTCTCTTCATATCAGGATACTTCTTCTTAAGCCCCATATATGAAAGACAGCCTATCATATAACATATAGCAAGTGATATAAGCGATACTGACGCTATGTAATTAATTGAACCTGTTGCAATAAGTATAAAATTGATAACACCAACAACAATAACAGCAACATATGGTGTCTTGAACTTCGGATGAATCTTTCCAAGGAATTTTGGTAATGCGCCATCTTCTGCCATTGTATAAATGTATCTTGCAGGTGCGGCAATTCCTGGATTAATAGTAGATAAATCTCCTCCAAATGCAATACCAATACATAAAAGTATAATAGGAAATCCAACAAGTCCGACTGCCTTAAGTCCTTCTGCATATGGAGCATCTGCCGCTGCGAGAATTCCATAAAACTCCTTAGGTACAAGACCTACAAGAAACCACTGGAATAATGCGTTAAGTGCAAATACCATAAATACCGAAATCTTTAATGCTCTTGGAAGTGTATACTGTGGATACTTAGTCTCTGCACCCATAGATACACATGTCTCAAATCCTGTATAGCACCACCATACAAGACCAAATATATACATCATCTCATTAAATGGAGGCAATGAGTTCATTGCTATTCCACCAAAATATTCAACATGAACCTTTGGTATCATATAAAGGAACCAGCATACTGAACAACCCCAGAAGAAAAACATAAATGCTGTCTGTGCCTTACCTGACTGCTCAATACCTCTGAAATTAAGAATAAGGAAAACTGCAACAAGGATAATAGCTATAATTCTTGAATCAAGCTTAACAATGCTTATTCCAAGCTGTTCCATAAGAATCTTAAAATAATTGGCAAATGCAAGTGTCTCACCTGCACCAATAGCTACAACAGATACTATATAATGCCATCCTGCCATATTAGCCCATACTCTGTTAAGTCCTCTCTTGGCATAATTATATGTTCCACCCGCACAAGGAAGTGCTGCAGACATCTCTCCATATATAAGGCATGGCCATATAGATATAAGAAGTGCAACAAATGTAAACCCTATTATCCATGAGCCTACACTTCCTATCTGTGCTGAACCACAGGTGAAAAGTCCTACACCTACAACAGTTCCAATTGTCATGCTAATTGATTCTTTAAGCCCTAAGGCACGAACCAGCTGATTATTCTCGTTCATAAATATCCCCTCTCACAGTTTATTCGTTCGGTCATATTTTTGTCCACCTGCGTGAACAGAATGGATTATAGCAGATAATAAACTAAATTACCAGTATAAAAGTAAGCAGCTATAAACCTTCCCTGGTTATAGCTGCTGCTTCATCATTAATTATTAATATTCTTCATCTGCTGCTCATCTTTAATTACAGATATCTGTGGGTTATCAGCATCCCCATCTATTCTGAACACCGAATAATCTCTGTTTTTAAGATATTCATCTTCCGGGTACATACCTTTTGACACATCCCATGGTGCTACATGATATCTTGACTGAGAAACACCAGCCATATCAAAAAGCGTATTTCCATAATTACTCTTCTGTCCAAGTGCTGCTTTGCCATAAGTAGCATACAGATTCTTAAATGTTACAGAATCTGAATTAATCTGCATTACATCATTATGAGTATCAGCCATTTTCACAAATACAGCAGGACGTTCATACAATCTATATCCGCCGTGGTCGGCTGTAATTATAACTGTGCTGTTATCATACACACCTTTGTCTTTCATCTGCTGCATATATTCATTTATATATCTGAACACACCCTGTATCTGCTTATCAAGAGAAGTCTCTGTTTCTCCCACATCTACACACTGTTCATTCATCTCATAAGGTGCATGTGCCCCTACCATATGATACAGTGTAAATGTTTTATTTCCAGCATCAACTGTTATACCGCCATTATTCTTAAAATCAGCATACAACTGTGAATCATCCAGTTCATATTGAATAATATTGTTATTCTTTGGAGCCTGACATGCTGCAAAATCATCACCATAAAACCAGAAATACTGTTTTATAATCTGTGGAAATGCATAGAATGCCGACATTTTATATATATTCTTAAAGAATTGAACTTTGTCTGATATTCTGTATTTCTGTCCACCTGCAGTATTGGCTACTGCCTCCTGATTAACTCCATTAAGATACTCACTTGAAGTATACAACTTAACATCATATCCGTTATCTGACATGTCCTGAATAAGCGAACCTTCTTCATATGCTTTCTTTCTGTAATCAGCCAGAGACTGTGTTGTATCATACTGATAACCTGTAAGCATAAGTGGAACTCCTAGAGCTGTTGGTGCACCGCCGCCTATCATATTATCAAAATAAGTAAAATCCTTTAGCTCTTCGCTGTATCTGTCGATAACATAATTCTGTGCATCATCATTATCAAGTGTATCAACAATAAATACCACCACATTGCCTTGCGAAGATAACGCAAACTCATCATTCTTAGTAACTACATATGAATAATCAACACTTCTTTTTGAAGATACAATAAGAACCACAAGTGTCACAACCTGTATACTTGAAAGAAACAGGCTGCCCCACTTCATTATCTTTGTCATTATATCTTTCTTAAAGCATACAACAACTGCAGGAACAACTATAAGTACTATCCATAAAACTGTACTTATTATTGCATTTACCCTAAACTGGCTCCACTGAATCTGCCTTCCATTAAGGACACCAAAATCAGGATTAAGAAAATTCCCCTGCACATAAGCAGCTAATGCACCGCCAAATATGACCGCTGCGTATATGTTACATATCTTCTTTGGCACAATCAGACCTATCAGTATAACAACTGCTGCCGTAATTAACGAGGCTGCCATAAGAAGCGGTATAAGTGCCGCGAATCCCACTGCAAATTCATCAATATTGCCAAGAAATAAAGATGATGGCATAAATATACAGAATGTCACAATCAAAAATATAAGCTGTGGACACAGCAGTTTTATCTTTTGTTTCGTTATCTTCATAAAAATACCATCTTCCTTATCCATGTGTAATTGCACATACGACCAGCTATTCTTTGTCCAGCATAAATACAGCTTTCGTAAGTGAGAAATTCTTATTATAATATGGGTCTCCTGCGTCGAGCTGCTTTTTCCACTTAGCCTGGAATCTGTCTACTTCGCCCTTGAATCTTTCCATTTTTTCTGCTGTATCATCTAATCCTCTTGACTTTGATTCATAGTGATACCACTGTGAAAATGCATCATATACAACAAGGTATCCTTTTTCTCTTACCTTCATGCAGAAATCTACATCGTTAAATGCAACTGCATATTCCTCAGAGAAACCACCCACTTCATTATAAAGCTCCTTAGAAATCATCATACATGCAGCAGTAACTGCACTATAATCACAACTTAAGAATGCCCTTGCAAAATAACCTGGGTCACGTTTATCAATTCCTACGCATGCATGTCCTGCAACTCCACCAAATCCAAGAATTACTCCGCCATGCTGAACTGTATCATCATTATAGAAAAGCTTGGCACCGACAATACCAACTTCCTTACGCATGCAGTTTGCAAGCATATCTTCTATTGATTCAGGATTAATGATTTCTGTATCATTATTAAGGAGTAAAATATACTCACCATTAGCAAACTTTACACCAAAATTGTTAATTGCAGAGTAATTAAATTCTTTCTCCCATTTAACAACTCTGACATTATCATACTGTTTCTGAACAGAATCATAATACTCAAATGTTTCTTTTTCCGTACTATTATTTTCTACAACAATAAATTCAATATTTCTATATGAACTCTTCTCCTGAACAGAATCTATGCATAATTTAAGATCAGAAATATGATCCTTATTAGGTATTACAATTGAAACTAATGGGCTGGATTCTCTTTCATACTTTACTCTGTATGTACAGAATACCTCACTCATTATTACCTCACCCTTAACACCAACTCTGTCAAGGTGATCCTGTATAGCCTTCTGTCCTGCAACATGACAATAAGATTTACTCTGTGGATTAGCAGCTGTTGAATTAGGATGCATTCTCCAATGATAAAGAATCTTAGCTACATGTGCCACTTTTCTTGATTTCTCATAACATCTTAAAATAACATCATAATCCTGTGCTCCATCGTATTTCTCTTTAAAGCCACCTACCGATGTAATAATCTCTTTTTTAGCACAGAAGAAATGTGTGATGTAGTTGTTTGATCTTAATAAATCCAGATTAAAATCCGGTTTAAAATGTGCTTCAACATTTCTCCAGTCAGGTCCAAGAATCTTATCTTCATCAGTGTATACAGCATCAACTTCCCTGTCCTGGAAACATTTTACAACTTCATAAAGAGCATCCGGCTCCAATGTATCATCATGATCAAGAAGCCCTAATACATCTCCATCTGCCATGTCAAGTGCAGCATTTGTATTTCCAGCAATACCTCTGTTACTCTCAAGAATCTGATATTTTACTCTCTTATCCTTATCAGCATACTCCTTAAGAGTCTTTTCAAGAGCTTTGTTTCCGCCACTTCCATCTGCAATACATAACTGCCAGTGTGGATATGACTGGTTCACTACAGAATCAATCATCTCTCTTAAATATTTAATTGGAGTGTTGTATGTTGGCACAACAATGCTGATAACAGGTTCATAGTCAAACTTGTGCTTTGCCTGTTTTTCAAGTTCTTCTTTTGTGACTTTATGCTTTTCAAACCAATTCTGATAAATAACCTCTTGTGATTCTTCACCATTAGTTATCATTCTGTAAGCTTCTTCTCTTAAATCTCCGAATCCGTGCTTAAATCCATATCCAACAAGATGTGCAACATTGCCAGGTGTTGCAATTGATGTAAACTGTCTTATGTGTGCTCTCTTTCTTGCTCTTGCCTGTTTCCTGATTTCCGAGAATATATCAGCATCTTTTTTATATCTGCCCATACTAAGATGAATAACAGCGTCTTCTTTATCAGTTAAAATCTCTGTTTCAAAGCCAATTTTATCTTTAGGATCATCTGCATATCCTCTCATATAAAGGTCAACTCTGTTAAAATATTTGCTTGTATGCTTAAGTTCATTTCCAGCCTTATCTGTAAACTTTACTGAAAGATCTCCACCATGTCCTACAGCCCATCCTGTAACCTTTAATCTTGCTTCTTTTCCTTCAGAGTTGATAAGAATTGCCTCATCAATATTGTATTCTATAGCTGTCTGGGCAACTATATTTTTGATGTTTCTTTTATTCATCTCTAATAAAAGCTCATCTTTTCCAGCATTTCTTACCCTTAGCTGCAATGTTTCTATAGCTTCATATCCATCTATGTCACTCACGAGATTAAAACCTATTCTTTTACCGCTGCTCATATTATTCTGGCTTGCAATATCAAAACGGTCAACTCTCTCAAAATGTGATTCTGCTTCACGGCCATCAACAACCACATAAAACTGATGATCGTCTATCTTTCCACCTGTATACCAGCCGACAATATGTGCATGAAGCTTATTATTATTTTCACTCAACTGAATATTATCTATATATTTACTTCTATTCATCTTTCACTCCAACCTTTTCGAAAACTATCTTATCTTTGAAACATCCCAATCATGTTCTACAAGCGCAATTCCCATATCTTCAAGACTTGAAACTATCTCAAACTTTGCTGCGTGCTTAAGATAATCTTCAGGAAGCCCCTCAGAATACTCTATACTTATATCAAGATAATACTGTCCTTTAATAATTGGCATGTCCTTAAATGTCAGGCTGACCGTTCCATCCTGTTTTATTTCAAAATTCTTGAATTTATCTATTCGTGTATCTGTACCATATACATACACGCCATCAATTCTATTGATTTTCACACCAATAATGGCATTCTCGACCGGATTATTAACATGATAATCAAACTGCACAGTCATATTACCACCGCATTTGAACATTCCCTGTTCGTCTCCATTATCATCTAAAAGTCTGACATTAGTACATCTTACGTTACCTGTTCCAAAACGGTTCTCATCCTCAAGTCCGGATTCAATTCTTTGCTGTTTAACTCTTGCTCTTTCCTCTTCATCCATTCTCTCATTATTCATATAATCAAGATACTCAAGATGAACAGACTTAGGATCGCCTTCTTTTTCAATCCTGCCATCCTTAATCCATATAGACCTGTCACATATCTGCTCAATCTGACCCAAAGAATGGGATACAATTACAATTGTTGTTCCCTGTCCTTTGATTTCTCTTATCTTGTTAAAACATTTTGTCTGGAAATTCGCATCTCCAACAGCAAGTATTTCATCCACAAGAAGAATATCTGCATCAACGTTAATAGCGACTGAAAATGCAAGTCTCATATACATACCTGATGAATATGTTCTTACCGGATTATCAATATACTGGCCTAGTTCTGAAAAACTTATAATATCATCCAGTCTGGCATCAATTTCCTTCTTTGTAAGTCCAAAAATAGATGCATTGGTGTAGATATTTTCTCTTCCTGTCATATCTGGATGAAACCCTGCTCCAAGCTCAATAAGTGAAGAAACTCTTCCATGCATTGTGATTGAACCAGAATCCGGATAAATAATTCTTGTTAACATCTTAAGTGTTGTACTTTTACCACAACCATTCTTTCCTACTAAACCGACAGCTTCACCTCTTTTGATAGTGAAGCTCACATCATCGAGAACAACACGGTTTTCGTATCTGTTTCTCTTCCAGAAAAGCATTTTTTCTTTTAATTCTTTTCCCTTATCATAGTAAACCTTAAAGCTCTTAGTGACATTTTTTACTTCAATTGCTACCTGATTTTCCATGGTAATCTCTCTTTCTTTCTATATGCATATATCTGTTAAAATTCTTCTGCAAATCCTTTTTGAAGCTTCGTAAAAAGTAATTCTCCAATAACTATAAATACAATTCCCATAACAAGTGATAATAAAAGGTCACTTAATTCCGGAACGACTTTATAATAAAGAATCTGCCTGTATATCTTAATAATTGATGTCATGGGATTAAGGTTAAACATTGTAATCAGCCATTTACCAACATGTGCATTCTCAACAACATCAACTCCATACATTACAGGTGTAAGATACTGCAGTGCCATGACAATAATTCCAAGAATATATTGCAAATCCCTAAGGTATACTGTTACTGATGCTACGATAAGTCCTACACCAAGGCAGAGAATATATTCAACTATCATAACAACAGGGAGGCACAATAACGCAACCGGATTAACTCCCCTTCCCGAAAAAATCAGGACAACAAATATAACAAGAAATGTAAGAAGCATATTCACAAATCCACTTGTTACAGTTGCAATAGGCAGTACTTCTCGTGGAAAATATATCTTTTTAACCATTTCTTTATCTCTTAAAACACTTGTCGAGCCATCTTGTACACTCGATGCAAAGAACATCCATGGTACAAGTGCAACAAATAAGAATATGTAATACTGCTCGTATTCCTGTTTCATAATAATAGAAAATACAAGTGTAAATACAACAAGCTGTAACAAAGGGTTTAAAAACGTCCAGAAAAATCCAAGAACTGATCCCTTATATCTTCCTCTCAAATCCTTTCGAACAAGACTTATTATCATTTCCCTGTATTCATATATTTCTTTAATCTGATTCATACTCTCTCCATTCTGCTGATTAAAATGCCGCGTACATAAATCCACTGTTATCTGTTACATAACTAAGTATTATTATTGCAGCAAAAAATGCATAATATACCGTCCATCTGACCGGCAATGGCTTTAACGCAAGAGCTTCTCTTACATTAACTCCCATTTCTTTAATTATACTGACAATTAAGACAACTATACACCCGATTCCTATTATCACAAAATCTCTTGTCTCTAATCCAATTGTAGCAAATGTCTGTGTATTCACCTGTGCAAAGTCAAGATTTACAATAAACATCTTTAGTGTAGTTATTGCACTATGCATTCCACTCACACTTACATCAAATACCCATCCTATATTTACAAGTATAAATGTTCTTAATATCTGAAACCCTTTCCATATCCTGCTTTCAGAATTAATATGAAATATCTTAAACCCTTTTTTATAAACAGGGGATAAAAGATTACTTAATGCAATTATAACACCATTATACAATCCGTATACAATATATCTTGCCTCTGAACCATGCCATACACCAACAATAAAGAATATAAGCAGATTTGCAAAACATATTGGAAGCATTTTTCCAAGATGATCACCTAAATGCTTCTTCCCCCATTTAGCAGCCTTATTAGACCACTTGGATAAAGAAAATGGATAGAATATATAATCTTTCATCCATGTTCCCAGTGTAATATGCCATCTACGCCAGAATTCTCCTATGGATTTAGAAAAATATGGTTGTCTGAAGTTTTCATCCATACGGACACCAAACATCTGTGCAGAACCGATAACTATATCAATTCCACCAGAAAAATCCATATATAACTGTACTGAATACATAAGAAGTCCTATTATTCTTATCATTCCATGAAACTGGTTGCTATCTGCAAATGCAGCATTTACAAATACTCCAGCTCTGTCTGCCATAATAAGTTTCTTAAAAATACCCCATCCTATTCTCTGGATTCCAAACTGGATATTCTTCAATGAATAATCATTTCCCTCAAAAAGTGTTGGTGCAAGTCTGTTATATCTTCCAATTGGTCCCTGCATTATCTGAGGAAAAAACGATACAAACAGTGCAAACTTAAAGAAATTTTTTTCACATGCATATTTCCCCTGATATATATCAATTATATATGATATTGCCTGAAATGTAAAAAAAGATATTCCAATTGGAGCAACTATTGTAAATAATGAAAACTGTTTCTGGGTTCCAACGGCTCTTAATATATAGTTAGCCCCACTTATAGCAAATCCACTATACTTTATTGCCGCAAGCATTCCAAAATTAAGCAATAATGCAATAACAAGATATATTCTTTTTTTATGCTTTATCTTATTCTTGTAACTTTTCTTTTCTTCTCTTGACAGCACCTGTTTATTCTGTGCCAGATACGCATCAGCTCCATTCTGGATACGTTCAAGCATGATTCCTAACAAATAAACCGTTATTGTCGTGAATAAAATAAACACTACTGCCTTAAGTCTGTATGACAGATAATAAATATAACTCATAACGAGCAGAACTGTCCATCTGTAATTTTTAGGAATCAGATAATAAAATACTAGTCCTATTAATAAAAATACGAAATATACTGTAGTTGTGAATGACATATCTATTCTCCTATACTCTGATACATCTTCTCATATGTATCATAAAAATAATCTGAAGTATCAAGCGTCTTTTTCTCATCCTCTTCAAGAACCTCTGCTAATACAGCTGAATATCTATAAGCAAGTTCTCCTCCCATATGTCCTTCTTTATCGATAAAATCTGTATCTTTAGTTTCTAACACTTCTTGTAAGCATAAGTTAAAATCATAATATCTGACACCAAGTTCATCAAATATCAGCCTCAGCTTTCTGTAAGCCTCTTCTATTCCAAGTCTCTTTTTACTTGATGGTGTTATAGGTGATGTCACACAGACTAAGTCAATATTATTATCTTTGCAATATTTGACAAGTTTTCTAAAATATTTTTCCGGATAAGGATTAACATCTTGTTTTTCAATCCCCATCTGACCTTTGACATATTCCTCTCCAACTGGATTTCCTGCCGGAAGCGGTAATGCAAAGAATCCCTTACCTGTATATGGGCCACCTGCATCACTTGTATCAAGTGAATATATATTGGCATCCTTATAGTCTTTCGACATTTTCTGTTTCACATTTGCTTTTATGTCTTCTAATTCATATTTATATACAAATTTTTTAGTAAATGAATTTCTGAAATCCATCATATCTGTATTTTCTATCAGGTACTTCCACTTTACCGGTGAAGTCCAGCTATACTGGTTATACAGAAACGGTTCAGCAAAACATCCTTCACCTAAATTTCCATACCAGTAGTTATAATCTATATCCAGTATAACTTTTTCCACATCGTTAGTTCTGTTAAGTTCCTGTATAAGATAATATGAATCTTTTATTGTTTCTCCTGGTATAGACATATTTAATACTCTGTCATCCGAATTTTTCTCAATAGCAGCCGGATCTATCGCACACCTCGCATGTGATGCACCAAGAATAAATACATTCTCATTATTCTCTTTAGAATCTGCTTGTCTGATTATATAATTAATATATCCCGTTTTTGCAAAAAAGAAATCTGATAATGCCACAATAACTATCAATCCTGCTATAAATATCAGACATTTTATATACGGATTTATCTTCTGCTGCATGATTCCTCCTCCATCTATACATCTATACCATTATAAAAACATAAGATCATTTACTCACTATATATATATTTTCTGCCTGTTGCTTTCAATGTATCTAAATCTCCTGCATATCCTTCCTGATAAAACTCCTCAAGAATTTCTTCATGTTCATACTCAAAATAAAGATATCTGCGCTTTCTTTCGTCTCCCTCTTTATAATCGAATACTTCCTCACCCGTTGCCCCATCAAGAAGTCTTGAAAAAGCTTCCTGTAAATCATCATAAGATATAGGAGCTTCTGACACCGTGTAATCATGACTTTCATTCTTTCCTTTTACGAAAAGAACCGGATGCTGTCTGTTTCTTGGTCCATAAGAAAGCCCATATCCATGATCTGCCATAACAATAATAACAGAATTATCATATACACCATTTTCTTTAAGTTTCTTAAGATATGCATCTGTCATTGTCATACATGCTTCTACATTCTGTGCATAAGTACCTTCTTCTATTCTGTTCATATCCTTATCAAATACAAATGGAACATGTGCACCCCATATATGTATAAACTTAAATGTTTTGTCATTAGTTGTTGTTACTTCAGAATTTTTAGCTTCATCATAAAATGTTTCGTTATCATATGTATATGCCTTACAATCATCAGGATTAGCTCTGAAATCCTCAAAATCCTGAGCTCCTACCATGCAGAATCTCTTTAGTACAAATGGTGCATACTTATATCCGCTTATCTGTATTTCCCTCTTTAAAAATGTGACATATGAACTAATTCCTGTTTTATTCTTTATAATGTTACTGAATTTATACAGTTCCTCATCTGTTGTATATAATTCAGGCTCATAAAGAGACATTTTATAACCTTTCTGGGTTAACTTTGTAAGAAATGGCGAATTAGTATATGCCTCTGCCGCATATTCCTCAAAAGGTCTCTCATTTTCATACCATATTCCCGATAAAATAAATGGAATCGATTGTTTGGTGAAAGTATATCCGCATACTGTATTATCATAATATGTAAAATCTTTCATTATCTCTGCATATTCAGGATGGTTTTGGGCAACCTCATTATACGTTCCACCTTCCATTGCATCCAACAGTAATATTATAAAATTGGTGTCTGAAGACATCTCAAACTCATCCTTGTCTGTAACAACCATTTCATAATCTTTATCAGCCACCTTAGTTGTAAGAACTACAGTTACCATAGTAACAGCAATCATAAGGAACATGCATACTGATACTATACTTACTGCTTTTCTCATAATCACCGGCTTGAATTTTATTGAAAATGCTATAACTACTGCTGATACAACAACCCATACAACAATGGTTTTTATATCTTCAGATATATAATCCTTCCATACCGGCTGTGTACCATCTAATCCTGGAAGATTCTTAACAAGAAAATTTCCCTGAATATATGAACTTATAAATGCTATAAAATACATTGCAAGTCCAATATTATAAACCTTTGTATTTATTAAAAACATTATACCTAATATAATAAGACTCACAATAAATAAAAGCACAAAAAGGCATGCCACAACTGGAATCAGTTGTTTTATCTCAAACCAGAACTGATCCTGATTGGAATAATATATCTCTATTGGCGCAAATACCATAAGCATAAAACTTGCTGCTAATGATACCAAAACAGCAGGAATAAAATCTTTTATATTCTTTTTTTCTTTCTTTTTATCCATTTTTGCATCCTCATATATCACACTTAATATTTACTAAAAACATGTATTCCACATTCCTGCCATGAAAAAGTAAGACATTATACTTATTGATACAACTGTCATTACATTTTTATTAATCTTTGTCTGAACTCCGTCAACACCTATAAAATATGCTGTCGGGAACAGGATAGGCAACAGATATCTCGGCTGACATCCTGCGATATAGTTGGCACCAACCTCCGTAAATGATACATATAAGGCCGTTGCTACTAAAATTATGCATACTGCAGCACTAAAGAAATAAGCACCTCTTACACATGGCATTTTTATCTTTTTCTCATCCCTGTCAATATACATCAATACAGCCATTAACATCAAAGTTATAGTTGTTCCCATTCCATAACCCATGTATGCCATTGAAGTAATAAATTCTTCGGCATAGTCAAGATCAAGATATTCTTTAAGGAAATTTAACAGGGTTCCTGTATACTCACCCGGATTAGATAGTATATATTTAATCTGCTCTATAGAATTAACATCTTCTCCCCCTCTTGTGTCACCGGTTCCTGAGGAACCAATAAGCATAGGAAGCAGGAATGTCATCATAAGAAATACTGCTACACCTACAATTAATGTATAATATATCTTTCTTTGCTTTTTATCAACAAATTTATCCTTTGGCATGAATAAAAGAACAAACATTAATACAAAATATATTGCCTTTGGTGCTATTCCCAGCAAAAAGCAGATATTCATCATTATCATATTTTTATATTCTAATTTTTTATCCCTGTTCTGAAGTTCAGAAATAAAGAATGAGTACCCCAGAGTTGTAAACCCTATTACCCAGTAATCATATGACATTGTCGATGCCATGAACATCGTTGTGGATGATAGTCCAATTACAGCCAGAAGAATCTTACCATTCTTTAGCTTTTTAATCGCAAAGTACATTACTAACACATAAGTGAATAATATTACCATTTTAGAAAGCATAAATGTATGGAAAAATGACAGTCCCAACGCCCTTCCCATAATTATGCCAGCTGCCGCCGGAATATATGCAACAAATTCTTTTCCTATTTCACTTCCAAATCTGTTATCTGTTAATCTCAGTTCATATTCATATTCGACATTATTAAGAATTGCTTCGTATTCTTCCTCTGTTATTTCCCCCTGAGAATACAGATATGTTGCTGCCTGTGAATCATAAAATGAGCTTTCTGCATTATACTTGGTATTATCAAAGGCATCTGCTATTGAGACACTTCTTAAATAATGAGTTTCATCATCCCATGTTACAAGAAGATTTCTTGGTGAAACCATTATATAAGTAATCCCCATTATAAGAGCTGCTGCTGCAAATATTACCTCCACACGCTTATATGCAATCTTTCCACACAACACAATTGCAAATATAAGTATTCCTGCACCCATACAGAAATACATTCTATGATCTGAATAGCTGCCAGATATTCTGCTTAATATAAGTTTTTCTGATAAAACAGCTGCTATAATAATAACCACAAAAAGTGCTGTATATAACAGCACCTTTTTCAAGTTATCCTTTAATGCTTCAATCTGATTTATCTTATTGTTTATAAACATATCGATATAATCAGATACTGATTTAACATATGTAAGAAATAATGGCATTCCAATAACACCTGTCAGGCTTATTACTGCTACCATAACTTTGTTTTTCCATGTACTGAATTCCGTCCAGTACATAGCTCTGTTAAATAAAAATACTAATATCAGCATTATTATAAATGTCACTATCAGTTTTTTCTTTTTACTAATCACCTTAACCTCTGCCATTATATCCTCCGATGTTATTACATTCTAATCAACATTTATTTCTTCTTCAAATGGTCCGAATTCTAATATTTCTGATAAGTGATTCTTTCTTTCGCTTTCAGGTGGAATCACCATATAATCACCAAACATACGCTTTAAATACACATCATTATTCTTTGGTATCTTAACAACAATATCCTCAAAAGGACCTTCTGCAAGTGGAAATAAATCATCATATCTTATGGCCTGCTTTAACGGATGCATCTCTCCAAAGAAACATGATACCCACTCTGTCTTCTGTCCATTATATTTTGTTGCACTCTTTAAATATCTTTTGTTAATAAAATTTCTTGAAAAATGAGTCCACTTAAGAATTCTGTTAGCTATTATACAGATTGCACTTACAAGTTTTCTCTTCCATCCCTTTAGAAAAAGCACCGGTCTGTCAAACTCACGTAAAATTCGAAGTTTACTCCAGAAAAATACTGACATAGTCTGTCTTTTTCGTGCCCCTTTATCATCAGGAACATTATCAAACGGATAAATTGCCACATCTATTCCCATAGGAACATTAGCATCTCTAAAAACAAATGGTATATTCTTTGTTCCTTTTCTTGCAATTTCAGCATTATAAAACGGAAATGTTTTGTAAGAATCTATGTCTAATACATTATATTTGTCACTATATTTTTCTCTTATTATCTTAATTATCTTGTCATAATCTTCCCTTAGCATTCCTATATCAATATCATCATCCCATGGAATAAACCCCTGATGTCGTTCTACACCAATAGCGCATCCGGCAAATAAGAAATACTGTAGATTGTTTTCTTCACATATTTTTATAAAATCCTTAAAAACTGACAATTCTGACAGCTGTAATTTTCTAAGTATTTTAGGATCATACTGTTTATTACTATTCATTTTTTGTATTCCTCCTGGTCTGAATAATGATATACACTAACAATAATGCTGCCAGCAATGATACAAGTATCAGATATCCTAATGATGCTCCCGTAAGTCCCATTTTTACTGTCATAGTATCCATTATTAAAAATGATACCAGACATACTATGATATACAGAATTGTCATATATTTTTGCTTACGCATAATTGCAAGAACATAATAAAAAATAATATTAATTGCATTAATTCCACCACACAATAATAATAATAGTAGTGTAACTTTATATTTTTTAAGATTAACTCCGTACAGCCATGATAAAACCGGAATTCCTAATATATATGCTCCAACCTCACATACAAATGTAAATCCTGTTATTATTAAAATCATTTTGCATATAATATGCCAGAAATTTTTATATTTCTTCTCATAATAATTAACTGCCATAGCGGTCTGCATTGGCTTAAATATTATTCCACTAAAAAGATTAATCACCATATTAGGCATAAAAACTGCAGTGTAATATAATTGTGCTTCATCACCAAGAACCCTGTCAACCGACAGCTTTGATGAATTAATAATGTAAGTACTAAGAAATGTACTGACTGCTAGTGGAATACACATTTTTACAAGTTCCCACAATCTTTTCCTGTCTCCTGTCATTCTTACACTTACACGTTTAACTGCAATGCTGATATCAAGGAGCACAATCATTCCATATGCAACTACATTCATAATAATAAGTGACAATATGAGATTTTTGCTTACTGCAACAGCTATAACAAGAACCAGTATGCTGAAAAACACTCTGTAAAATTCAGACTTTCCTGAAATATCTATTCTGTCTTCCTTCTGAAATTCTCCTTCAAATGTATCTGCTATAGAATCCGATATCTTATATAAGCAGACAAGCAATATAATAATCACCTTCTGGATATCATAATTATTAAATACAACATAAACAATACTAGCCAGAAATGTTATTATACACATTAAAATTCTTAATGTCAGATAATACTTAAAAGAATATTCATTTCTTACATCTGTAACCTGAAATGTTCTTATTTCAAAATAAGCAATTGTAACAAGCCACTGTGCAATTGATAAACCCACTGAAAACATTCCAGCCTGTGTTTCTCCTAATAAACGGCTTATTACAATTGTCATTACCAGTGTTGCTAAAGCAAAACAGGCTGTTCCCATAGTAAACCAGATGTATTTATATTTATCATCCGGTTTTTTGTCAACACCCATTATTTTGTATATAAAATTCATTCAAACCTCTTAATCATTGAATTCAAGTTTATATGGATAGTGATTTTTTCTCTTTTCCACTGGCGGAAGTTCCATATAGTTACCATACATTTTTCTTAACTTTTTATCTTCGCATGCTGGCAAAGGCATCTTGACATCCTCAAAATCATATATCTGTAAAGGAAATGCCTCTTCTTTAACCATTATGTGCCAATATGGATTAGTATCAAACAAAAATGCCATTCTCTTTGTTTCTTTGTCATTATACATATTAGCTATCTCAAGACATTTTCCTGCAATCCATTTATGAGATATTCTGAACACAACCATTCCTGCATGGATAAGGCCTGTAACTGCATGTGTAAGCTTTGCCTTAAAGCCTTTATATGGAAGCACAGGAAATGCAACATGTCTTAATATAAGTACTTTGCTCCAGAACCATGCACGTTTTGCCTGTTTCTTTAATTCCTCATCACTGTCCGGAATATTATCATATGGATATATGTCAAGGAATATTCCTAATTCGCATTTCAGATTTTTCAATGGCTCTTCAACAAATTTAGTTCCCTTTAACATAAGTCTTGTCGTCATCAACGGATAATTTTCCATAGTCTCAACATTAGCTATAGAATATTTATCACTATAATCTCTTTTGAAGACTTCTATCATCTTGTTAAAATCTTTTCTTGGCAGGACAACATCAATATCATCATCCCATGGAATAAATCCTTTATGTCTTAATGCTCCAATTCCTGAACCTGCATCGCCAAACCATGTAAGATTATTCTCATCACATACCTTAATAAAATCCTTAAGTATTCCCAATTCAGTCTGCTGTACTTTTTTCAAAGTTGCTTCATCGTATTCCTTCATTGTTAATTATTCCCTTTTACTTGATATTATTTGACTTTTCACTGCTGCTGTATAACTTAGTCAATATACGTGCTATACCAGATGGCCAGAACTTACGATACATTGCATAATCTTCTTCTGATCTTTTACTGTCATGTATTATCTTAGATGTTTCTGAATCTTCATGTATCCTGTGATATGTCAGAATCTTGTTACAGAATATGAATTCTCCATCTAATTGTGATATTCTTTCCTCTGCCTCCCAGTCTTCGTTAGATCTGAACCCATTTAAGAACACCGGTTCCATAAGATTTGGTTTATAGTATGTTATAGATGGACAGCATATTGGAGATCCCATAGAAAGAACTCTTCTTCTTGCAAATCTGCTTCCCCACATTGACTTAGGCCTCAATATGAATAACATGATTCTCTTAATTCTCAATAATTTGTTAGATTCAACAATCTTTCCATCACGAATTTCTGCATAATCTGTAAAGAAAATCAATGGTTTTTTCGCATTTTTTGTATATGCCATAAGATTTTCCACATATGAAGGATTATACTTATCATCCTGGTGTGCAATAGTCACATAATCTGTTTCAGCTTTAGAATACGCAAAATTCCAATCCTGTGTAATTCCATGTTCCCCATGATTGACATATACCTTTAGATTATATTTTGCTGCAATATCATCAATATACTTACTTGGTGTTGCTGTAGCTATCAATATATCAGACTTAACAGTCTGATTCATAAGAGATTGTATACACTCTTCAAGGTATGGACTCTCTTTATACGCACATATTGCAAATGTGTGATTAGTATTTATGTCCTTATTCATAACTATTTCCTTCCTTAGCTTACTTTTTCTCTGACATATTATTTCTGACAGCTATTTCTTCTGTAAGATTTCTTAATTTGTCTTCAAGAACTGATATCTTAATAGACATAACGAAAACCCTTAATATCAACAGAAAAATAACAACAACAAATACGAAATTAACATCTGCCTGAAATCCTAAAACATCTGCTCCCCAGCTTGCAATTCCCGGAAATACACTTAATAACACAAGCACAATTGCAAAAAATATCCAGAAAACAGTGTCATTAATATTCATCTGTGATTTTCTTAACTTTCTTGCAATATAAAAGCATGTAAGTATCGAAATAACTATTAAAACAACTTTTAAACTTAATGTCATACTTACAGCCCTCTCTTTCTAAACCACTGTACAAAAAGTATAGATGTGGTCATATTAAACATATACTTCATACTGTTTATTGGATTAAGATAACTTTCTCCAGCAATTCTGTCATTCATCTCAACCTGATATTCGCCAACCTTAGCCCCACAGCGTGTAAGATATGCCACAGTATCTGGTTCTGGTCCAAAATTCATGCTTGTAGCAAGTTTGTGAATCATTCTTCTGTTAAACATTCTCATTCCTGATGTTGGATCTTTTATTCTCTTATGGCATGTAACAAGTATACAGAATTCAATAAGCCTGCTTCCAAGCATTCTTGCGGTAAATGGCTTCTTCTCTGATGCGAATCTTGATCCTATGACAATATCAAGATTGTCCTTTTCAGCCATCTGCTCCATACCTTCTATGAACTGTGGATTATGCTGACCGTCCCCGTCAAATTGGATTGCATAGTCATAATCATTAACCAGTGCATATTTCATACCAGCCTGAAATGCACCTGCCAGTCCAAGATTAACCGGAAGATCTACCAGATTATATCCATGTTCCCTGCATAATTTAGCAGTGTTATCTCTTGAGCCATCATTGATAACAACATAATCCAGCTGCCCATAGTTATTGATAAGATTATCAACCACTCTGACAATATTCTCTTCCTCATTATAAGCTGGAATAATAACCAGTACTCTTTTATCCATAAAATTCCTCTTTCTAATTAAAGATACTCATTCTTTCCTTCTTCACGAAGCTTTGCAAGTACCTGCTTGATTTCTCCTGCATTCTCTTTAGTTGTAATAAGAGTTGCATCTTTAGTATCAACAACTACGATATCTCTTAAACCAACTGTGGCAATAAGTTTTTCGCCACCTTCTATTACACAGCCCCTAGTATTAACTGCAACTACATTGCCGTTAATTACATTGCTGTTATCATCATTCTTCTTGATTCTTCCTACTGCAAGCCATGAACCTACATCATCCCAACCGAAGTTGCCCGGAAGTGTGTAGATAGAATCTGCCTTCTCCATAATACCGTAGTCAACTGACTGTGACTCAAGATTAGGGAATTCTGCCTCAAGCACTGCATTTTCATCTGCTGTTCCAACTGCTGCCTTAATCTTTAATAAGCCTTCATATGTATCCGGCATGAACTTCTTAAAGCAGTCTAATATTGTAGATACCTTCCACACGAACATTCCACTGTTCCACAGATATGTTCCGTCAGCAAGGTATGATTTAGCAGTCTCAAGGTCTGGCTTCTCAACGAACTTTTCAACTGAATAAGCATTATTCTTCTTGTCATCCTGATTATACTTAATATAACCATAGCCTGTCTCTGGATAATTCGGAGTAATACCTACTGTTACAAGGTTAGCCCCCTCTTCTGCAATCTGAACAGCTTCTTTAAATGTATCTGCAAACACTTCATTATTCTTAATAAGGTGGTCTGATGGAAGTACAATCATAACTGCATCATCATATTTGCTTGCAACATGAACTGCTCCAAGACCTACACATGGTGCTGTATTTCTTCCAACAGGCTCACATAAGATATTCTCCTCTGGAATACCTGGAAGCTGCTGCTTTACAAGTTCTCTGTAGTTCTTGTTAGTAGCAACATAAACATCCTTAATATCAACCAATGGGCTGATTCGCTCTACCGTGAGCTGTATCATAGTCTTTCCGTCATCTGTAAGAGAAAGGAACTGTTTTGGCATATTAACACGGCTCTTTGGCCAGAATCGCTCTCCCTTACCACCTGCCATAATAAGTGCTGTAGTCTTCATAAATTCCTCCTTGTTCTGCCATATTGTTTTAACCATCAATTACGACATCTGTCTGTGCATCATAATATTTACCATCAGCTCTGATAGCACATCTATATGTGCCGCTTTCCATATCTGTTGTATCTATTCCACAAAAAAACGGTGCATAGTTAATGTTCTTATCCACACCTTTTCTTAAATGAAATGCTCTGTCACATACTGACTGTGCCTTAATCCTATAACAATTCTGTTCATTCCACAGAAAAATTACGGGATTATAATACACTTTATTTCCGTTATATGCAAATCCCCTAAGCTGCATATCATCATGATACCCTGTTTCTGTCACCTTAACTGTAGGTGATACTTCCATATATCCTGCAGCCGGCCTTAATCTGTCAGCTTTCTGAGGTTTTCTGTATATTACAGAATATATCTCATCTCCGAATCTGTAGTTATTCTCCGTCTGCGTAAGAAGCGGACTATAGAAAGGGTCATATTTCTCAAGCTTGGGATGTTTTTCATATGTCATATCCCTTGCATGCATATTACGTCTGTTCTTTTCTTCATCAATCTCATCATCACCTCTTGAGAATGATTCATGATGAAAAAGAACCACATCATTTCTTAAGACATTGTAATATCCCTGTTCATACAGAGTCAGGCATATATCAACATCATTATGTGTTACTTCAAATGCTTCATCAAATCCACCAGCTTTATCGAATTTAGCCTTCTCAATCATAAAGCATGCTCCTGTAACACACAGGCAGTCATAATCGGCGTAATTCCTGTGAGCCTTGATATTCTCATCATCAACTGCCTTTGCATACAGATGTGCAAAACAGCTTGATTCATAATTAATTACACCCACATGCTGGATATATGATGAGTCCGGATACAAAAGCTTTGCACCAACCGCGCCGGTACTTTCCTGCTTTGCCTGTCCGGCAAGTACTGAAAGCCAGTCTGTATCTTCATAATCCTGTCCGATTATTTCAATATCATCATTAAGAAATAATAACATGTTTCCAGTCGCTTTCTTTGAACCTATATTACACATTTTAGAAAAATTGAAATCAAATCTTTCGTATGTGTACAAAGCATTTTCTCCAAATTCAGCTATCAGCTTTTTATATTCATTTCTGTTGTCTTCATTACTCCCATTATCAATAACAACAATTTCATATTTCGTGTATTTCGTGTATTTTTTTATACTTTCAAAACAAACCTTAAGAATTTCCGGGTTATCTTTGGACGGAATAATGATGCTGACACAATCATTCTCAGAAAGAGGATAATGTATATGCTGTACATTTTTATTATGTTTATCAGTAACCACACATACATTTTTGTTCTTTAATTCAGGCAGCAAACATTTATACTCAGAAATATCTGATTCTTCTTTATAATCCGCCTTTTTATGAGCAAGAATCTGATGAATGTGTCCAACATTCTCTGCTGAATTATCTGATAACAGGAACAATGAGGTCTTGTAACTGTCAAACTTACTATCAGAACCAAAATTATCTACAAACTCATTCATTCTATGAAGAAAAAACTGTCTTTTTACAGCAAACACATTGCCAATATAATTAAATGAAAGCAGTGTGTTCCATGAATAATCGGGTTTACAATCTGGATTTTCCCGTTTTCCATTGTCATTAATAGTATCTGAATCACTATAAATGTATTTTAGATTTCTGCCAGCTTTTTTCTGAATCAATATATAATGAGACACTTTTTTCTCATAATCCTCACACAATTCGTAATCAGAACTACACAATACAACATATTCTGTAGATACTTTTTCTACCGCTTCCATCACTTGCTTTACAGTATTATTTTCTTTAACAGACACTACCTGAACACATTGATTTTCTGATATGACGTTCTGTCTTGGTTCTACATTCTTTATATATAACTGATAAATCTTTTCATCAGTCATATTCTCACGCATTTTCTGCCCTAACGCATACCTGAATGTAAGAACACCCTCTTTATTGATTATCTCAAATGCTCTTGTTAAAAACATCAATTCTCTCCATGAATTTTCTTCAACCTCTCGCTGACTATATCCGCAGAACGCTTATACGCCAGATGTTCCCTGGCATATTTCTGACCGCTATCAGCAATTCTTTCGTAGAAGTCCTTATCCTCATAAAGCCTTCTCATATAGTCTGCTGCCTCATCAACATGTGCATCAGCCCATACATTGCCCTTCTTGAACGGCTCATAATCCTTATCAAGCTCTATCATGTCATAACCGACCATGCATGCTGTATCACTGTTCATAAACTCTGTATTGCCTGACCAGTCAGTTGCAATAACAGGTGTACCAACATACATTGACTCAGCCATAACAAGTCCGAAGCCTTCTGAACGGTGAAGTGAAACATACACATCCACATCTGCAAGAAGTGTATTAACCTCACATCTTCCCATATGACCGCACATATAATAAATGTTATCGCAATCCTCTATTACAGAACTAATAATCTTTTCATCTTCTGCAGATAACTCTGTCTCACTTATCTTGATAACAAGTCCGATATCCTTGTATTTTTCTTTCATCTGTTCATCTTTGCAGAACGCTTCTTTAAATGCTTTAATAGCGGCAAGCGGATTCTTTCTTTCCATAACGCTTCCACTGTTATACATTACAAGGAATAAGAACTTATCTTCTGGAAGATTAAAATGCTTTCTATCAAACTTCACAGTATCCGTCTCAGGTGCAACACAGTGTGGAACTGTTATTACAGGCTTGTCTGTGTATTTCTTCAAAGTATTCGTAACGAAATCCGACGGTGTCCAGACTTCATCAACAAGCTTGAATGCCGGAAGCCACTCTTCTGGAAATGTCTCCAGCTCCCATGCCCAGTATCCTATGTTATATCTGTAATCCCATACTTCTTTTCCAAGGCTTAAATATGCCACCATAAATTCACTTGCATTAACATGAATAATATTCACATCAAAAGGAAGCTCTTCTGTGAGTCTGTCAGCATAAGTATCATTACTCCTTGATCCTCCTGGCGGAACAAAGAAATCTCTTATAACATGAGGTTCTTGATTCTCATCAAGCAGCCTGCACATGATTCTTGCGCTCTGTCCAAGTCCGTTATCGCCCTTAATATTACCTATTATATTGGCACCACATTTGTATCTTCCCGCCTCATATTTCTCAATAGAGTCTGCCGACAGCTTGTCTGTGGCATTATTAATTATTCCTGCTTTCATCTTACTTAATAGCTTCATAGGAATAATCTTGGTCAGCACTGGTCTCAATGCTTCTCCCGTATTAAGAAAAAATTTTGATAAACCCATATAAACCTCAACATTCTATCTGTTATTCATCTGGCTGTTAATAAAGTCTCTCACCATACCACCAAGTCTTTCCGGTGTATACTTGTCCAACGCATGTCTATATGCATTCTCATCAACAAGTCCAGAATTAATCTTCTTATCTATATTCTTCATTCCATTTGCAAGACTTATAACCTTATCATCATCATCACCTGCAAGACTGAATCTTTCCACACAGTCACCTACTACCTCGTCAAATATTTTAAGATTACTTGCAAGTATTGGCTTGTTATGCTTCATAACCTCTAATATAGGCATTCCGAAGCCTTCTGCCATAGAAGGAAACACAAAGCATGAACAGTTGTTATACAGATCATATCTTGTAGTGTGTGACACATATCCAAGATAGGTAAGACCTTCAACCTCTGTAAGTGCAGTCTCAAGAAGCTGCTCAATATCATCCTCCTGCATCTTACCGGCAAGAATAAGAGGTCTTGTTCCGCCTTCTTCCCTGTATCTTCTGTACGCTTTAATAAGGATATCAACGCCCTTACGCTTCTCCATATTACCTATGTACAAGAAATAATTCTCATCCTTAGGCGGTACATATCTTGTAAGCGGATTAGATATAATGTAGGCATTGCAGCTTGGAATCTTCTTAGCCTTTGGAAAATACACCTCTGTATCATCCTTAGTCTGCTCCGAATTATACAGAATCATATCTGTATGTCTTAAAGTCACACCAAGATTAAACTTAAAATAATAGCTGTATATTTTTCCAAAGTATCTTACATACTGAATAGGAAACATATCGTGTATTGTGATAAGTGTCTTAAAGCTTCCACCGAGATTAATAGGAATAATCGAATTAACCTCCCAGAATATATCCGGCCTCACCTGCTTTAATTCTTTCTTAATAAATGCAAAATATGCATACACACCCGCACTTCTATATACAGGCTTTCCCCATTCAATAACCTTGATTCCTCTAGCCTCAAATCTCTTAATATATTCACTCTCTTTAACATCTGTAAACAAAATCCATTCAAATTCATCATATGTTATGAGCTGTTCTAAGAAATCATTAAGATACATGCCCACACCGCTTGGTCTGCTGCCTAAAGTTCTTGCATCAACAGCAATTTTTAATTTCTTCATAACTGTATTCTCTGCCCCCAATAAATAATCTTTCATTCTATCAGAGTATTTCCATAATATGCATGTTCAAACTATCCCTGTAATAAAACATGTTTCTTTTGATTTTACCATATTATAGATATAATTGCTATACATTATTTTCTACACACAAATACACCAGCCTCTTTGGTTATTGTCATAGGTTTCACAAGCTTTTTCTCTACATATTTTTTAAAATCTGTATACTTATCCACAAGGTACTCTTTCTGATTGCCATGACATGATAGTATATAATCTACCAGCGGTTCTGCTTCATCAACAACAAGCGCATCTTTATAATCTCTTCTCTCAACATCTGAAAAATGTTTTTTTAATATCTTATCTCCATTATCAAGTCCGAATTTTTCAAAAAGCTTATCTGCTTCAAGTGCAATTCTCTTATCGTATCCCGACACAAGGCGGCTTATCTCCTGCATATGCCTGCTGCCATATGTACTGCACACAAGCACTCCTCCAGGCTTTAACACCCTCACAATTTCATCAAGTGCCTTATTGACATTTTTACAATAAAACAGCACATGATTAGCAATCACCAGATCATACGATTCATCTTTTGCCCCTGTCTTTTCGCATGAAACCACTCTGAACCTGAATGACACATCAATATCTCTTTCCTTCCAGCTCTCTGTTGCTTTTTTTATATTTCTTCTCGCATCACTTATCATGCCTTCTGATATATCTGTAAGCTCTATATATATGTTTTTTTTCTTCCCTGAAAATTCATTTCTCTTTCCTGTCATGGCAAGCTGACCTATATTGTCAACCCACAATGTTCCATCACCACACCCAATCTCAAGAATTCTCATCCCCTTAACAATACCACACTGCTCATATACCCACGGAAACCATCCCTGTTTATTAACTGAAAACCTGTTATGAAGATTAATTCTTGCAGATATATTTCCAGCATTAATGTACTGATTCTTCATGCTGTCTTCCATATTAGTAAGATGGATAATCTCCAGCATATTACTCCAGTCAACTCCTTTTCCCTCTTTAATAGAGTCTTCTGTTTCTTCAATAGCTTTACATACAAGCTGCATCTGTGCAATCTTGTCTTGTATCATTCGCTTTTGAAGTTCAAGTGAATTCTTTAGCACATGATAATCTGAATCACCAATTGTCATATTTCTTATATCGTCCAGTGTAAATCCAAGATATTTAAGCAATAATATCTGCTGTAACCTTGTAAAATCTGAATCAGTATAAAATCTCACTCCCTCATCAGTAAGAAGTGAAGGCTTTAATATGTTCTGCTGGTCATAATATCTTATAGTCCTTACTGAAACATTTGATTTCTTCGCAAATTCGCCTGAAGAATAATACCCATCTTTATGCATATATTACTCCTTGTAAAAATTTTTCAAAAAACACTTGAAGGTGACGTTACGTCATCTTTTATTATATACCTGACTTAAAAAATGTCTACTTGAAAATTAACATAACATTTTAACAAACAAGGAGGAACTTCAATTATGAAGGGTATTATTTTAGCTGGTGGTTCTGGCACACGCCTTTACCCACTCACAATGGTAACTAGTAAACAGCTTCTTCCAATCTATGATAAGCCAATGATTTATTATCCACTCTCAGTTCTTATGAGTGCTGGTATCAGAGATATTCTTATCATCTCTACACCACAGGATACTCCTAGATTCAAAGAGCTTTTAAAGGACGGAAGCCAGTTCGGTGTCAACCTTACTTACGCTGTACAGCCAAGCCCGGACGGACTTGCACAAGCATTTATTATCGGTGAGGAATTCATCGGTGATGACACTGTTGCCATGGTTCTTGGTGATAATATATTTGCAGGACACGGTCTTAAGAAGAGACTTAAGGCAGCTGTTGAGAATGCTGAATCAGGAAAGGGTGCAACAGTATTTGGCTACTATGTTGATGATCCTGAAAGATTTGGTATTGTTGAATTTAATAATGAAGGAAAGGCCGTATCTATTGAAGAAAAGCCAGCACATCCTAAGAGCAACTACTGTGTAACAGGTCTTTACTTCTACGACAACAAGGTTGTTGAATATGCTAAGAACTTAAAGCCATCTGCAAGAGGCGAGCTTGAGATTACTGATCTTAACCGTATCTACTTAGAGAAGGGTACTTTAAATGTAGAGCTTCTCGGTCAGGGATTTACATGGCTTGATACAGGAACACATGAAAGTCTTGTAGAAGCTACTAACTTTGTTAAGACTGTTGAGACTCATCAGCATAGAAAGATTGCATGCCTTGAAGAAATCGCTTACTTAAACGGCTGGATTAACAAAGATGAAGTTCTCAAGGTATATGAGGTATTAAAGAAGAACCAGTATGGTCAGTACTTAAAGGATGTCTTAGACGGCAAATATGTCGACAAGCTTCATGAATAATTAAGTACATTTAGTTAAAACATTTTTCATATTAAGAACACATTTTAAATATTAAGGAGATTAATTATGACAATTATTGTTACCGGTGGAGCCGGATTTATCGGAAGTAACTTTATATTTCACATGTTAAACAAATACCCAGACTACAGAATCATCTGTCTTGACTGCCTCACATATGCAGGTAATCTTTCAACTCTTGAGCCTGTTATGTCTAACCCTAACTTCAGATTCGTTAAGGAAAGCATCACAGACCGCGAAGCTGTTTACAAACTTTTCGAAGAAGAGCATCCAGATATGGTTGTAAACTTCGCTGCTGAATCACACGTTGACCGTTCTATCGAGAACCCGGAAGTTTTCCTTACAACTAATATTCTTGGTACACAGGTTCTTATGGATGCCTGCAGAAAGTACGGTATTCAGAGATACCATCAGGTATCTACTGATGAAGTATACGGCGATCTTCCACTTGACAGACCTGACCTTTTCTTCACAGAAGAGACACCAATCCATACATCAAGCCCATACAGCTCATCAAAGGCTGGCGCAGACTTACTTGTTCTTGCTTACCACAGAACTTATGGACTTCCTGTTACTATTTCAAGATGCTCTAATAACTATGGACCATACCACTTCCCAGAGAAGCTTATCCCTCTTATGATCGCTAATGCTCTTAACGATAAGCCACTTCCAGTTTATGGCGAAGGTCTTAACGTTCGTGACTGGCTCTATGTTGAGGATCACTGCAAGGCTATCGACCTTATCATCCACAAGGGACGTGTTGGTGAAGTATACAACGTTGGTGGACACAACGAGAAGAGAAATATTGATATCGTTAAGCTTATCTGTAAGGAGCTTGGCAAGCCTGAATCACTTATCGTTCATGTAGGTGACAGAAAGGGACATGATATGCGTTATGCTATCGACCCAACTAAGATTCACAATGAATTAGGATGGCTTCCAGAAACTAAGTTTGAAGATGGTATCAAGAAGACAATTCAGTGGTATCTTGATAATAAGGAATGGTGGGAGACAATCATTTCTGGCGAATATCAGAACTACTATGAGAAAATGTATAGCAACCGCTAATTAACACATTTATTCTGTAAGGAGATTTGACATGAAGATATTAGTTACCGGCGTTGGCGGTCAGCTTGGCCACGACGTTATGAATGAACTGATAGGCAGAGGTCATACAGGCGTTGGCAGCGACATCGCACCTGAATATTCAGGTGTTGCTGATGGAAGCGCTGTCACAACAGCCGAATATGTACCTATGGATATAACTGATGCTGCTCAGGTTTCTGAAGTTATCACTAAGGTTTCACCTGATGTTGTAATTCACTGCGCAGCATGGACAGCCGTTGACGCTGCCGAAGATGATGATAAGAAAGCCAAGGTTAAGGCTATCAATGCAGATGGTACTCAGAATATTGCCAATGTCTGCAAGCAGCTTGACTGCAAGATGGTATACATCAGTACTGATTATGTATTTGATGGTCAGGGTGAAGCACCTTGGGAACCAGACTGCAAGGACTACAAGCCTCTTAATGTATATGGAGAGACTAAGCTTGCCGGAGAACTTGCTGTTTCTAACACTCTTGATAAATACTTTATCGTGCGTATTGCATGGGTATTTGGTGTTAATGGAAAGAACTTTATTAAGACTATGCTTAATGTTGGAAAGACTCATGACGAGGTTCGTGTTGTCAACGACCAGATTGGTACTCCAACTTACACATTAGATCTTGCAAGACTTCTTGTTGATATGGTTGAAACTGACAAATACGGTTATTACCATGCAACTAATGAAGGTGGATACATTTCATGGTATGACTTTACTAAGGAAATCTATGCACAGGCAGGTCTTTCTACTAAGGTTACACCTGTAACTACTGCTGAATACGGCATTTCTAAAGCTGCAAGACCTTTTAACAGCCGTTTAGATAAGAGCAAACTTACTGCTAACGGATTCACTCCGCTTCCAACATGGCAGGATGCTCTTCACAGATTCTTAAAGGAAATCGGTGAGATTTAATATTTCAAAGGAGATTTTATCATGGGACAGATTACAATTGAAAAGAATGTCGCAGGTATCGAAGGACTTTGTGTCATCACTCCTGCTGTTCACGGCGATAACCGTGGATATTTTATGGAAACATACAGCCAGCGTGATATGGAAGAAGCTGGTATCAATATTAACTTTGTTCAGGACAACCAGTCTATGAGTACTAAGGGTGTTCTTCGTGGTCTTCACTTTCAGAAGCATTTCCCACAGACAAAGCTTGTAAGAGCTATCAAGGGAGCCGTTTTTGATGTAGCTGTTGACCTTCGTACAGACTCTGAAACTTATGGAAAGTGGTACGGAATCCTTCTCACAGAGGAGAATAAGAAGCAGTTCCTTATCCCTAAGGGATTTGCACATGGCTTCCTCGTTCTTACTGATACAGCGGAATTCTGCTACAAGTGCGATGACTTCTATCATCCTAACGACGAGGGCGGTCTTGCATGGAATGATCCTGCGATCGGTATTGAATGGCCAGAGCTTACAGGCACTTACAATGGCTCAGCTTCAGGCGAAGGCTACGCTTTAAGCGATGGAACAAAGCTTAACTTAAGTGATAAGGACCAGCTTTGGGATACACTTGAGAACACATTTAAGTTTGATTAATTTGAAGATGTTATATTTCTAGATTTTATCTTGCTTTTAGTGTATCCATCTTGCTTTCAAGATATTTATCTGTTTTTGGGATATCTTTACCCGGTTATGAATATTTTTATCCGGTTTCCAGGGGAGATTAGCCGGTTTTTCGCGCTACGATGCCGAAAGACCTACTAACCTCCTCTTTTTTATTAAATTCCAACAATTTTCTATAAAAAAGACCTACCAACATCCTTATAAAAAGCATGTTAGTAGGTCTTCTCCATTAATGTTCATTCGGATGGTAAGTATCAACCACCTTCTTCAGTGATTCTCTTATATTACCAGTTTCTGAATAAGCTTCTTCCTTAAGCTTCTCAAGGTTATCAAAGAAATTCTCTTTATCAAACTCAATTGGTTTTCCAATGTGGATAAGCTTGTTATCTGTCTCCTGAAGACCTTCTTCTTTCATAAGAAGCTCTTCGTAGAGCTTTTCGCCAGGACGGAGTCCTGTGTATTTAATTTCCATGTTGACGCCAAGTGTATAACCTGACAGTCTGATAAGGTTCTTTGCGAGATCATCAATCTTAACAGGCTCACCCATATCAAGGATGAATATCTCTCCCCCTTTGGCATATGCACCTGCCTGAAGAACAAGTGAAACCGCCTCTGGTATAGTCATGAAATATCTTATAATATTAGGATCTGTAACCGTAACCGGTCCACCAGCCTCAATCTGTCTCTTAAAAAGAGGAATGACTGAGCCGTTACTTCCAAGTACATTACCGAATCTTACAGCAACGAAATCTGTCTTGGATATCTCGTTATACGTCTGGACAATCATCTCACAGATACGCTTTGTTGCTCCCATTACATTAGTTGGATTAACAGCCTTATCTGTACTTATCATAACAAACTTCTTAACCCCATACTTATCAGCCATCCTTGCAACATTCCATGTACCGACAACATTATTCTTAACAGCCTCATCAGGACTGACTTCCATAAGCGGTACATGCTTATGTGCTGCTGCATGATATACAATATCTGGCTTATACTGTGCAAATACACTTTCAAGTCTTGAAACATTTCTTATCGAACCAATAAGAGTAACAACATTGGCATCAGGATAATTAATCTTTAATTCCTGCTGAATATCATAGGCATTATTCTCATATATATCAAATATAATGAGCTGCTTAGGCTTGTGACTTACAAGCTGGCGGCACAGCTCTGAACCAATAGAACCACCACCACCTGTTACCATAATGACCTTATCCTTAACATAACCCATGATAGATTCAATATCTACTTCAATCGGGTCTCTTCCAAGAAGATCAAGCACATCAACATTACGGATAGAGTTAACATTAATCTCTCCATCTACCATCTGGTATACACCCGGCAGAATCTTAAGAGTACAATCAGTCTCTTTACAAATGTTTAATATATCCCTTTTAACTTCATTAGACGCCGATGGAATTGCAAATATAATCTCATCAATATCATAAAGCTTTGCTGCTTCCTTAATCTTGTCCCTTGTTCCTATAACCTTAACGCCTCGTATGTATTTACCAACCTTGCGGCGGTCGTCATCAATAATACATGCAATATTAGAGTTGGCAAGATAGCTCGAATTCTGTATTTCTCTCATAATGACATTAGTTGCCTCTCCTGCACCAATAATCATTACATTGTTGGAAGTCTTAATATTTCTGTATTTGTTAAGAACAGTTCTTATCATTCTGTACATAAAACGACTTGCGCATATTGCAATAATAAGGTATATTGCCGCATTAAAATAGCAGCTCCTAGGAAGCATATTACCAACAATCTTATTGCTTAAGAAATGCACTACTTCTACAGTAATACACGCTTCAGCAATCCTGTACACCTCAGCTATACTCGCATACTGCCACAGACTGTGATAAAGTCTGAACAGCCAGAATATAAGCAGCGACATTATCGTGTACGGAAGCACGTTCCCTACATAATTACTAATATACTGAGGTTCTATAGATACAATACCTACATCAAATCTCATAATAAGCGACAGATATACGCATGCATTCAGTAAAAATGTATCTGTTAAAAACAAGAAAAATCTTCTTACCAGAAGCTGTATTCTGTCCTTTTTAGTCTCACCCATCATATGTTCCTCGTTTCTTTAGCAGGCTTTTTAGCAGCTAACCCACATACTGTACCAATTCCATAAGAAATATGCAACAGGAAAAATAAAAATGGCAGTGCAAAACATGTTTTATTGCGCTCCTTCTTTGCTCCTATTACTGCAACAATCGACATAACTACTGCCAACAGACAGTATGCTCCCCACATAAGTCCTGTAAGACCGTATACAATACGCGAAAAAAGCGACTTCACAGCAAGCAGCTTACATGACACACTTGCAACTGTTGTAACAATAATAGCCATGACAAAAGCCCACGGAACAAAATGATATATAGAAAGGCATCCTGGACATACCTTGCTTGTCTTTCCAATCCAGTATCCATTAGCATATTTTTGCTTAAGCATCTTAGGAAGCGAACTTCTTGTATGCTGGTATGATATTATATCCGGACAGAACCTTAATTTAAACCCTGCTTTTCTCATACGGTAATGAATTTCATTATCCTCAGTTCTCGCAAGAGACTCATTATAATGTCCGATTTTATCAAAAACCTCTCTTCTATATGCAGCATGGAACAATGATTTCATATATATCTTTTCTCCTGTTCCATTACCACCATTACGGTATGGTGCTATGCTTGAACCAAACATAGAACTCTCGGCAAGAAGAAGTGTATCCTTCCATGGTGTCTCTTCATCAACTATATTAGGCCGGACACCACCAACAACCATCTCGCCTTCTTCTAAAACTTTAACATTCTTGCTGACGAAATCTTCTGGAATATGTGCATGCGCATCGACTCTTATAACAGCTTCCCCTGTATAATTATCAAGCAGCACGTTCCATCCGCACGGAAGTGTCTTCTTAGGATTATCAAGCACAACTATCTGTCTTGCTCCCATCTTATTCTCATCTGCGAACTTCTGCATAACAGCCTTAGTTCCATCAGTTGATGCCGAATCAACAAGTACAACCTCCATAAAATTATGGTCATAATCCTGTCTGCTTATGTCATCAAGAATATTCTTTATCGTATTCTCCTCGTTATATGCAATAACGGCAATCGTAATAAACATAATCTACCTACTTCTTAATAGTCATTCTTTCACTGCCAACAACAGATGTAAATGTATCCCATAATACAGATGCATCCGCCTGCACGCCAAAATGTTTCATACTCTCAAGGTTATAACGCATCTTTGCTGGTAACACTTCATTAATATATATATTATCAGTGCTTTCTTCATCAACAGCCTTGCCAAGAAGCTTGTCCTCATCCTTATAGGCAATGCTTGTCCTTGATGTTAGTCCGGCAGGAAGAAGAAGTGTCGCATACATCTCCTTAGTGTACTTCTTAACATACTTAGGAACCTCTGGTCTTGTTCCAACAAGAGTCATATCACCGGCAAGTATATTAAAAAGCTGAGGAAACTCATCCATTCTGTACTTGCGTAAAAATGCCCCAACCTTAGTAATTCTTGAATCATTATCTACAGTTACAGCAGCACCTAACTTGCTTGCGTTATCAACCATAGTTCTGAACTTATATATACGGAAAATCTTTCCGTACTGTGTTACCCTTGCCTGTCTGAAAAACACTGGTCCCGGTGAGTCCAGTCTTATTGCAAGTGCAATTATACCCATTGGAATAATTAGGACTGCCAGCATAATGCCTGCAACAACCACATCAAATGCTCTCTTCACCTTAAGCCACATTCTGTGCTTCATAAGTATATTGTAGTATTTTCTGACTTCCTTAGTTCTCATCTCATCAGGAAGAAGTCGCCATGGTCTTAATTCCATCGTATCAATCCCCTCTTAAATATTGATAAATAATCAGTAATACATGTCCGATTATTTCAATCTGTTAAACTGTTCGATAACATATTCAACCTGCTCATCTGTCAGACATGTGTGCAGTGGAAGTGTTATCTCGTTATGGTACATATTATATGAATGTGGGAAATCCTTAATATCAAATCCCATGTTCTTATATGCTGTATGCATTGGAAGCGGCTTAAAATGTACATTAGTTGCTACACCTGCCTCGGCAAGTCTTGTAATCAGTGCATTACGCTCCTCAACATCCTTTCCAAGAAGTCTTACAAGATACAGATGACCACTTGAAGTATATTCATCTGTAAAATGCTTCATAATATCCACATCATCGGCTGCAATCCCTTGTGTGTATCTCTCAATAATATCTCTTCTTCTCTTAAGAAGTCCCGGATATCTTTCTAGCTGCACCAGTCCAATAGAAGCCATGATATCAGTCATATTACATTTGTAATAAGTTCCTTTGATATCATATTCCCATGCACCAAGCTTAGTCTTTGCAAGCGCATCCTTAGACTGACCGTGAAGTGAGAAAAGCATTATCTGCTTATAAATATCCTCATCATCAACCCCAGGAACACTTCTCCATGTAAGAGCTCCGCCTTCTGCTGTTGTAAGGTTCTTAACTGCGTGGAACGAAAAGCTTGTGAAATCAGCCTTCATACCGCTCATAACGCCACCCTCACTTGCACCGAACCCATGTGCAGAGTCAGCAACTATAGCTACTCTTCCGATTGCTTCCTGTAATTCATTCCCTGGCTTGAATATATCCTTCTTACTCTCTACAATGTTTCTTATCCTGTCATAATCCACCATAACCCCGCCAATATCTACAGGTATGACTGCCTTGGTATTCTCATTAATTGCAGCCTCAAGTGCATCATAATCAAGATGATATGTGCCCTTTTCTACATCTATAAGCACAAGCTTTGCATTAACATGTGCAACAACACTTGCAGATGCAGTATAAGTATAAGCCGGCACGATAACCTCATCGCCCTCGCCTATTCCAAGTAAACGGAGTGCAGTCTCAAGACATGCTGTAGCTGAATTAAGACATGCCGCCCTGTTACATCCTACAAACTTAGCAATATTTCTTTCAAACTCTTTAGTTCTTGGACCTGTTGTAATCCATCCCGATCTGAGTGCTTCGGCAACTGCCTGAATCTCTTCCTCTGTTATATCCGGTGGTGAAAATGAAATATTCATAATTAATTATCTCCTCTTCGTAGTATATCCAATCCGCGAAACTTATACCCTCGCATCTTCCGATTTTATCACAGACCGCACATTTTATCAATTAATTCTCTCCTGTGTCTGTTTTGTGCTATAACAGTTTTTAATTTATCTATATTCTTAGCTGGAACCCACGCCTTTCCCGCATTATAATACTGGTTAATTATCTTCCAGAATTTCTCTGGAAAACTAAGCAAGGCAACGAGCATCTCAATGTCAGTATCGTCAAGCGGCTTACAACGGTCATATTCATCCACAAGCCTGTATGCAACATTAATATCCCAATCGTGTTTCTCCATAACCTTCCTGAGAAACTGATAAAGGTCCACAACCTGACAGTCATTGTGACATTTCTCAAAATTAGTAACTGCATCACCTCCGATTCCAACATCAAGAAAAATGTTATGATAATTGTAGCTTCCATGAATAAGCTCATTAGTCTGCTCCATCCGGTCAAATCTTTCATCAAACATCTTAGATTGTACCAACTCACTGGCGGCAAGTGCCTCCCTGTAAAATCCATCTATCGCAGCAAGTGCAATCTGTTCAAATTCATTCTTTTTCTTCTTGCCCCTCATATAATTGGCAGCCTTCTTTATCTCTTTCGTATGCCTGTCAAAATTCTGCCTGATTCCAGTTCCTTTATCAAACTTCACATATATATTCTGTCCGCAGCTCTCGCTCGCAATCAGCTCCGCATTCTGACACTCAGCCTCCATCTCAGCAAGCGCCATGCACTCCCACTGCCTCATGATATTCTGTCCTGCATCATCACGGACATATTTAATGCCTTTGGAAGATACCACATTTAAACAAATGTGTAATCTTGCCAGCGTTCTTACCGCCTCAGTTACATCATCTACAGATTTTACATCACATTCTCTTCCTCCAAACCAGTTCTTCACGACATATTTACGTCCGTCATCACCAATAGTGAATAACCCGCCATCCTTATTTCTTATATATGTATCAACACTTTCAAATCCAGCCTTACAGACTGCATTAGTCACAGCCTCGTCGCGGTAATAAAACCCATCATTTCTTGTACATTCAAGAAAAAGCCGGCATCCCGCATCAGTAAACAGAATTACCCCTCCACGCCCCTTAATCATCTTCTTAACCTGCATATCATAAGCCTTAAGACATTCCAATGATTTATCGTTCATAATCTCCCCCGTTTCTGTACTTGATACAGACGTCTTCTGCTCACACACCTACGTCTGCCATATCTTATGAAATTAACCGTGCCTATATTCCTTTGAATTAACATAATCATTATCTTGATGAAAATGTATTTTTTTCTTATAATACATAGATGTGAGTTTCACATTTTAACTAAATTATTAATAGCAGGGGGATATTATGCCTGAGAATTACACCATAGACATGCCTGAAGCAGTCAGAAATATCATACATACAATAGAAGAACACGGCTTTAAAGCCTATGCTGTTGGCGGCTGTATACGAGACAGTATCCTTGGCCGAAACCCAGATGACTGGGATATAACCACTTCTGCCGTCCCAGCTCAGATAAAAACTTTCTTTAAAAGAACTATTGATACAGGAATCGTTCACGGTACTGTAACAGTAATGGTCAATAAAACAGGTTATGAAGTTACTACTTATCGTATTGATGGCGAATACGAGGATGGCAGGCATCCGAAGTCTGTAGAATTTTCAGACAGGCTTGTTGATGACCTGTGCCGCCGTGATTTTACAATAAATGCCATGGCATACAACGACACTGATGGATTTGTTGATGAATTTAACGGTCTTGATGATTTGGATGCAAAAATAATACGCTGCGTTGGTGAACCAGAATTAAGATTTACAGAGGACGCTCTGCGAATGATGCGTGCCATAAGATTTTCTGCACAGCTTGGCTTTACCATTGATGAAGCAACATGGAATGCAATTAAAAAGCTTGCCCCATCAATCAACAAAATAAGCATGGAGCGTGTGCATGTAGAGCTTGGCAAAACACTTATGTCTGCACATCCCGATTATGTTGCAGAATATTCAGAAGCAGGACTTTTTGCCCCAATACTCCCGGTAATTGACAATGCTCTAAAGAGCCGCTACAAGCGCAAAATACTTGCAACATTACAACATACACCTGATAATATATACTTACGCTACGCTGCACTTTTCATAACTTCTACACCTGATGAAGCAGCTAAGACTCTCCGTGCACTTAAGCTGGATAACAAGACAGTTGACACAGTATCTAAGCTTGTTGAATTATCAAAGATGGATATAGAAGAAACTGAGCCGGCTGTTCGTACTGCCCTTAATAAGTATGGCAGAGATTTCCTGCCTCTGTGGCATGAGCTTATGATTGCTGTAATCCAGGCATCTGAAGACATCACAGGAATAAGTAATCCGGCGAAGGTAAAGCATCTTCTCACATTAAAGCGTCTTGGAACAGATATTCTTGCACGCGGTGACTGTTTTACAATAAAAGACCTCGACATATCAGGCAATGACCTTATTGAATATGGCCTTCAGGGACACGAAATCGGTGAAACACTGAAATCCCTGCTTGATATCGTTATAGAGAACCCTAAGCTCAATGATAAAACTACTCTTATTGCAATGATTGAACATATCAAATAATATAATCATAAAATAACCCTCACCGGATGCCTTCTGGCAAATCCGATGAGGGTTATTATAATTAATACTTCTTAGAATTAATATGCCTTACCCCAGTAAACCATAGCCTTAGCCGGCTTACCACAGCATACGCACACATCACTTAACTTCTCCTGTGCAAATGGCATACATCTTGATGTACATGTAGTATCTTCCTTAATCTTGTCCTCACAAGCCTGGTCTCCACACCACATAGCCTTGATGAATCCAGCCTTATTAGCTGCTGTATCCTTGAATTCATCATAATTAAGAGCTGTATATGTATGAGCTTCTCTGTGAGCTCTTGCTCTCTCAAGCATATCCTTCTGGATAGTATCAAGAATTTCTGGAATTCTGTCTGCAAGCTCATCGATAGATACAGTAATCTTCTCTCTTGTATCACGACGAACAATAACAGCCTGATTAGCCTCGATATCTCTTGGTCCCATCTCAACTCTTACAGGGATACCACGCATCTCCTGCTCAGAGAACTTCCAGCCAGGATTCTTATCTGAATCATCAACCTTAACACGAAGTCCGGCTGCCTTAAGTGCATCGCCAACCTCGTAAGCCTTGTCAAGAACGCCGGCCTTCTTCTGCATAATAGGAATAACATCAACCTGTACTGGTGCAACCTTAGGTGGAAGCACAAGTCCCGAATCATCACCATGAGTCATGATAACTGCTCCGATAAGTCTTGTTGTGATTCCCCATGAAGTCTGGTGAACATATTTTAACTTATTATCCTTGTCTGTGTACTGGATGCCAAATGCTTTGGCAAATCCATCACCAAAGTTATGGCTTGTGCCTGACTGTAAAGCCTTACCATCATGCATAAGCGCCTCAATTGTATAAGTAGCCTCTGCACCTGCGAACTTCTCCTTATCAGTCTTACGTCCCTTAATTACAGGAATTGCAAGAACTTCCTCACAGAAGTCAGCGTAAAGGTTAAGCATCTGCTGTGTACGTGCCTCAGCCTCTTCTGCTGTAGCATGTGCTGTATGGCCTTCCTGCCATAAGAACTCTCTTGAACGAAGGAATGGTCTTGTCTCCTTTTCCCATCTTACAACTGAACACCACTGGTTATATACCTTTGGTAAATCTCTGTATGACTGTATCTCATCTTTATAGAAATCACAGAAAAGTGTCTCTGATGTAGGTCTTACACACATTCTTTCCTGAAGTGGATTAAGTCCGCCATAAGTTACCCATGCAACTTCTGGTGCAAATCCTTCTACATGATCCTTCTCAACCTCAAGAAGGCTCTCTGGAATGAACATTGGAAGATAAACATTCTCAACACCTGTTTCCTTGAATCTTCTGTCCATCTCATTCTTAATATTCTCCCAGATTGCATATCCAGCCGGCTTAAAAATCATGCATCCCTTGACGCTTGAGTAAGACATAAGCTCTGCCTTCTTACACACATCTGTGTACCACTGAGCGAAATCCTCTTTCATGGATGTAATCGCTTCTACTAATTTCTTATCTTCTGCCATAATAAACCTCTTTCTATGACATTACAGGCCCGTTTCATACGGAGCCTGATGCGAATGCTGCTTCGCATTGTCCGCCTGCCATTGACGGCACCACTAGAGTTTATCATGTTCTAAAATGCTTTTCAAGTAAAGAACAAGTGCTTTTATTATACAATATGATATTGGGCCAAGAATAAATCCCGTAACTCCATACACAAGTATCCCGATATATATAACCGCAAGCATTGTAAATGGCGCAATTCCCATTCTGTCGCCCATACATTTTGACTCCATAATCTCCCTCACAAAATATGTGACAATATACAATACCACAAGAATCACTGCATTTTTCACATGTCCGAAAAGCAGGCTTCCCACAGCCCACGGTATCAGTACCGTTCCCGTACCAAATATCGGAAGTGCGTCAATAATCCCAGTCAGCACACCAAGAAGAATCGCATATGGATTGCCTATCATTAAAAATGCTGTTGAACACACCACAATATTTATCGACATTATAATAAGCTGCACCTTGAAATATACATTTATCAAATTACGAAGTCCCACATGCACCGCCCCGACTTCGTCCTTAAATATAGTGTTCTCCCGCCAGATTCTGTACTTCTCAATTCCAGCCGCCGCATATATCGTTCCAATAAAGCACACCACAAGTCCAGCAACCGCCATAATACACCATGTTATAACCGGAACAGAATGTTTTCTCATAATTGTAAAGAACATCTGCTGTCCGTCTCCATCTATAATTATCCCTTTACATTTTTCAAAAAATGCGTAACTGCAGCCTTCTTTTAACTTAATCCAGCCATCAATACGGCAGCATACAAGCTTAAACTGCCCATCAAGGCTGTTAATATTCTCATCAAAATTAGCTATGAAATCTTTAAGTTCGCGAAACGCCATATAACCGACATACAACAGCACTGAAAGAATAATAAGCGTTACCATTGTTACAACTATACTCGCAGCAAGCGTCTTTTTCTCCCTTAAAAGTTTCGCCAACCCCACTATCGGCTTCTGAAGCAGCACCGCAAAACAGAATGCAAGCATGAACGGCCACACATAATAAAAAAGCACCTTGAATATAAAGAAAACCACCGCAATAATAACAGCACTGCCAACAAGCAATGTCAGCCGCTTCCTGAAATCCCACACATTTTCACCCATATGCCACCTCACACCTGCTAATACTTATCGTTTAATTAGTGTGTGCGCGGTGGGGACATTTATTCGCCGAATGTTGTTGATTAATTATCAAAACGCATGTATTCTTAATAAAAACATAAAAAGGACAAAACAATGCTTAATATAATACACGAAACCAAAGACATTATTATAGTGAATAAACCGGCCGGACAGCTATCCCAGGGTGCGAAAGGATTTGATTTGGACCTTGTAAGCGAAGTTATGACTTACAACGCTTCACAGGGAAAGCCTGCATATGCAGCAATAATCAACCGCCTTGACCGGCCGGTTTCGGGACTTGTGCTTATTGCAAAGAATAAGTCTGCAGCAGCAAAGTATTCCACACTTATGCAGAAGGAAGGCGGATTTAATAAACAATATGAAGCTTTAATATGTGGAAAACTATCCGAACCAAAAGGAACTTTTGTGGATTATCTAAAAAAAGACGGAAGAACGAACACATCAGCAGTTGTTCCATCCGACGCCGCCACTAATGATAAAGAAGCAAAGCTTTCAAAGCTTGAATATGAAGTGATATCTTATGATGAAGTTAAAGACATTACGCATGTAAGAATACATCTGATTACCGGCAGACATCACCAGATAAGAGTACAGTTTGCAAGCCGCAGGAACCCGCTTGTTGGAGATTATAAGTATGCCACTGCTGATTGCGGCATGGATAACGCCGTTAAAGCAGTGGCACTTAAAAGAAATCAGATTGCGCTGTGCGCTGTTTCACTTACTGTTGATAACAAAACTTACAGTGTTGCACCTGAGTTTTTGCTTTGATGACACGTTGCATTTTTCACTTTCGGACTTTTATATGTAATTCGTGGACGTACCGTCCAATATTTTGCTGATAAAGTCCAACCATTTACAGCCTGCGTCCAATAACCTACATATCATTGGTCAATTAGTATGTTTTCAAAATCAGCATGCAATATGGCATAGTCTGTAAGTTTAATCTTTTACATTTTAAAGCGGTATCCCACACCCCATATAGTCTCAATATACTGAGGCTTGCTTGTATCAAGCTCAATCTTCTCTCTGATTTTCTTGATGTGGACTGTTACAGTTGCGATGTCACCGATTGAATCCATATCCCAGATTTCCTTGAAAAGTTCTTCCTTAGTGAAGACATGGTTAGGATTCTCTGCAAGGAACGTAAGAAGGTCGAATTCCTTTGTTGTAAAAGGCTTCTCCTCACCATTAACAAATACTCTTCTTGCTGTCTTATCAATCTTTATTCCTCTGATTTCAATAATATTGTTATTGTTCTTAGAATTACTTACAAGTCTGTCATATCTTGCAAGATGTGCCTTTACTCTTGCAACAAGCTCACTAGGGCTGAATGGCTTGGTCATGTAATCATCCGCACCAACTCCAAGTCCTCTTATCTTATCAATATCTTCCTTCTTGGCAGATACCATGATAATAGGGATATCCTTAACTTCTCTTACCTGCTTGCATATCTCGAAACCATCAGTTCCGGGAAGCATGATATCAAGGATACACATATCAATATCCTCATGCAGTGCAGCCGCAAGGCCACTTGTTCCATCATTACATACCTCAACCTCATATCCGTTAAGTTCAAGGTAATCCTTCTCAATATCTGCAATACTCTCTTCATCTTCTACAATTAATATCTTGCTCATAGCCAGTCCCCTTTCGTGTAGTTTCATTATGCATTCTCAGGATTCTCTTCATCCTTTGCTTTAAGCAGATTAAGATGCATGGTCGTGCCTTCGCCCTCTACACTCTCTGCCCATATTTTTCCTTTGTGGTCCTCAACAATCTTCTTAACAATTGCAAGGCCTATACCACTTCCACCATGCTTGCTGTTTCTTGATTCATCAGTTCTATAGAAACGCTCAAATATTCTCTCAACATCTTTAGCTGCAATGCCAATACCGTTATCTGAGAATATTGCATGAATGTAGTCGCCTTCATCGTACAGGTCAATCTTAATCTTTCCCTGTCGTCCCTCAGCCATATACTTAACCGAGTTACTTATAATATTATTAACAACCCTCTTTAGCTGCTCCGGATCAACATTCATATATGCCGGCTCAGTAAGATGGTCATTATATTCCAGTTCAATCTGGCTTGCCTCAAGCTCAGTGCCTATCTCTTCACAACAGTCTCCAAAATAGTCACTTACATTACATCTTACAAATGTATATGGAACCCTGTTAGTATCAAGCCTTGAATATATAGTAAGCTCATCAATCAGCTTGTCCATATCATTAACCTTGTTAGCAATAGTCTGGATATACTTAGCCTGCTTTTCAGGCGTGTTGGCAATTCCGTCACGCAAGCCTTCCACATATCCTTTAATAGCCGTAAGCGGTGTCTTTAAGTCATGTGAAATATTTCTAATAAGCTCCTTTTCCTCGGCATCAGATTTAATCTTATCCTCCGCACTCTGCTTAAGTACGACTCTCATCTCCTCAAAATCCCGGCATACATCTCCGATTTCATTATTAGATACCTTTGGCATCTCGAAATCCATATTGCCTTCTTTAATATTATCAGTTGCAAGCTTCAGCTTATTAAGTGGCTTAACAATAGAACTGTATATCCACAGAGTAAGTCCAAGACTTGTAATAATTAACACCATAATTATAACAAATATAACCTGCATTATAAATGTCTTAACCTGTGGAAGAATCTGTTTCAATGAAGTAACAATTGACACGCTGTAAAAATTATCTTCTGAATCTTTAAAATTAAGCTGTTTTATAAGACTCTGGTACTCTCCACCCTTGTAAGTCCCAACATCAGAAACATTCTCTTCATCAGCAGAATAATCAGGAAGAATCTTTACAATTTCGCTGTCTGGTGCTTCCGTTGAATTATATATAATAATTCCATTCCTTCTTACAACAAGACAGGACATCTTAGATGATAACTCTCCTGATAATTCATCAAGATATTCCTTATTAGTAAACTGCTCCGGCGAGGTATCAACCTCCATCTTCATATCCTTGTATATGCTGTCAGTAATCTTTCCAAAAAGTATTATAGGTGAATATACGCCGACAAAAATTGCTCCGTCATCTACATTATATGTTCTCTCAATGCTTTCCTTCTGTACACAATACAGACCTCCCAGAGCAAGACCACTCAGCAGCACAGGAAGTATAACCATAATACAAAAAGAAATATACAACTTATTCTTTAGCTTCATAATTAACCCCTTTTCCTCTCAATACTACCATATACAGGGATATTTGTAACATTACAAATGTATTAATTTTATTAAATATAAATTAAAACAGCTGTAACGAAATATCCGCTACAGCCTGCAATTAACCTATCTTGAGCCTGAACTTCTGAAGTTCTCTCTCTGAATCAACTCTTTTAATAATTCCACCAAGGTTAGTAATCTTTCCTTCAAAATCCTCATAACCTCTCTGGATATACTCAATATCATCAATCTCTGATATACCATCTGCTGCGAGCGCAGCAATAACAAGTGCCGCACCAGCTCTTAAATCTGGAGCATTAAGCTGCACACCACAAAAACTTTTAACACCTTCAATATAGGCTGTGTTACCCTCAACCTTAATCTTGGCACCCATTCTTCCAAGCTCATCTACATATTTGAATCTGTTCTCAAATATGCTCTCAGTCACCATACTTGAACCTTCAGCAAGTGCAAGTACAACTGAAATCTGTGGCTGCATATCCGTTGGAAATCCAGGATATGGCAAAGTCTTAACATTAGTACTCCTAAGTGTACAGCCCTCTGCTATAACTCTTAAGCTGTCATCACCTTCCTCAATCCTGCATCCCATCTCAATTAACTTTGCAGATATTGATTCCATATGCTTAGGAATAATATCCTGAATAACAACATCACCATGTGTAGCTGCTGCTGCCATCATAAATGTTCCGGCCTCAATCTGATCCGGAATAATAGAATAAGTACATCCGTGAAGTCTCTTAACGCCTTTGATACGGATTACATCAGTTCCTGCACCTTTAATGTTAGCACCCATAGAATTAAGGAAATTCGCTACATCAACTATATGCGGTTCCTTAGCCGCATTTTCCAGAATAGTGTCTCCCTCTGCCATACATGAAGCCATCATAAGATTAATTGTTGCACCAACTGTTACAACATCAAAATAAACATGAGCTCCTGTAAGTTTCTCTGCCTTTGCATGTACAACTCCACAATCTATACCAACATCCGCACCAAGTGCCTTAAAGCCCTTGATATGCTGGTCAATTGGACGGCTTCCGATATTGCATCCTCCTGGGAGTGCAACATGAGCCTCATTGTACTTGCCAAGTAAAGCACCTAACAGATAGTAAGATGCTCTTATCTTTCTTATATAATCATATTCTACATTGGTATCACAGATTGAACCACCATTTATCTGAACGGAATTGTTATAAACATACTTAACCTTAGCACCAATTCCTTCTATAGCCTGAAGTAAAACTCTTGTGTCTCTAACATTAGGTACATTTTCAATTGTTACAGTATCATCTGTCATAATTGCTGCTGCAAGAATACCTAAAGCTGCATTCTTCGCACCACCAATGGAAACTTTTCCTCTGAGTGGCACTCCACCCTTGACAACATATTGTTCCATATAGCACCTCTAAACATAATAGTCACATCTTATAAAGTATATCACAGAACTTTGATTTGTAAAGATTTTCTCCGAAAATACATTTATAAAAAATATGGCAATTTCACCCTTATTTTATTATATGCATTTAAAATGCATTTAGTTACATAATAAAGGCTGTCCTTAACAGGGCAGCCTATTCAATATTTATTAATTCTTATTAACGTAATTCAGCGGATTCACAGCAGTTCCTCCAACCCATATTTCAAAATGAAGATGTGGTCCGGTACTGTAGCCTGTATTACCTGATGCTGCAATAGCCTGCCCCTGTGATACACTCTGTCCAACTCTTACATTTATAGAACTAAGATGAGCATATCTTGTCATTGTTCCGTTACTGTGTGTTATATCTACACAATATCCATAATCAGCAAACCATCCTGCTCTTGTTACAGTTCCTGCTGCTGCTGCTGTAACTGTTGTACCCTGCGGAACATACCAGTCAACACCCTTGTGGAAACTTCCCCATCTGTAACCAAATTCAGATGATAATGTTCCTCCTGATATCGGTCTTAAATATGTTGGAGGTGTTAGTGTTCCGACTGCAATAGTCTTCGGAACGGATTCTTTAATAATAGTCTCCTTAACATATGTTCTGCCTGTTTCATTACCATTAGCATAGGTAACTTCTGCTATAACAGATCTGTGACCAACGGTTCCTTCAGAAATAACTGTATTAGTTCCTCTGTAATTAGTGTTGTCATCCTCATAATTAGGCTCTGCTTCATAATCTTCTTCATAAGTCATCTGATAAGTTGTAATAACTGCTAACTCTGATTTAGGAACAGTAATAACTATTGAATCGCCAGGTGCAATTATACTGTCCTCTGTAAGATTAGAATTAAGCTCAAGAAGCTGTGACATTGTAAGTCCATTATTCTGTGCAATAACAGATAATGTATCTCCAGCTTCAACTGTATATACTGTCTTTTCTTCATGTTCTTTAGTAATGCTCTCATAAGCGTCATTTACTGATGTTACAGTTGCATTATCCGTAGGAACTTCCACAACAACTACGTCAACATCAAATCCAATTCCAGTAAGACCATCTCCATTAACCACTGTCTCTCCGTCTTGCGAAATCGCTGTACCACTAATTGCTGAGGATACAATCTCTGCTGCTGTAGTTTCTGTGGCCTTTTCATTTACACTTATTCCATAAGTACCTGTCGCTGCATCAACTGTATCAAGTGATACTGTAAAAGCATTGTTGGGATCATATTTGGCAATAAGCTTCTCAAATAAAGAAACAACTGCATCCTTCGATTCCAATGTTACAACGAAATCACCAAGTCTTACTGTATAATTCATATGGAAATCAACATCCATAACATTATCAAACATGTAACTGTATATTGCACCAGACAGCTCGTCCACACTCATTCTCTGTGCAACTGTTTTATTCTCTTTGGCAATCTCTATATCAGGATCCATGTACACGATTTCTTCATACTGTGCACTCAGCTCCTGCCTTGCTGATGCCAGAGCAACAATAACTTCTTCTTCCGTATTAGCTGCTCCAACCTTGATTCCATTAATTGTAATACTGTAATAATTAGCTTCCGTCTTTAATAAATTCTTTGATAAAAATGGAATAGCAATAATACATACAAAACAGGCAACCGTCATTGTCTTAATGAGTGTTATTCTCATTCGTCTGCCATATCTTGACAAGCGTTCCATAATGTCCTCCAAATATTGTGTTAATATATAGTCATCTTCTTGTAATATCTTTGTAACAATTTCGTAACATTTATACTAACATATGATATTTGGTTTGTAAACCCTATTTTTTCTTTCTGGAAGATTTTGACTTAGAAGGCTTCTGCACAGAATATCCGAACTTACCTATGAAATCACCAAGTCCATAATATCTTCCATGCGAATATGCAATAAGGTCTGCATCTGACAAATGCAGTGTTCCCTTCTCATCTAACAGGCTTTCATCTACATTTACAGCCATAACCTCTGCTATAAACATATCGTGGCTTCCAAGCTCTAACACCTGCTTAACCTTACATTCGATATTGACAGGGCTTTCTGCAATTGCTGGAGCTTCAATCTTAACTGACGGTGCTGCTGTAAGATGCATATCTGCAAATTTGTCAACGTCCCTGCCAGATTTTACTCCACAATAATCAGTGGCTCTCGCAAGCTTTCTTGTTGTAAGATTAATAACGAATTCTCCTGTTTCCTTAATAATGTCATGGCTGTAGCGTTCTTTTCTTACAGATATCGAAACCATCGCCGGATCAGAGCATACAGTTCCTGCCCATGCAACCGTGATAATATTAGGCTTCTCTCCTTTTCTTGCACAGCTTACCATAACAGCCGGCACAGGATAGAGCATATTGCCAGCCCTCCATGTCTGCTTCTTAGCTTTCTCGTTCTTCTTTATCTTCTCGCTCATGCGTTAAGTGCCTCCTTAACATGATGATATCCTTCCAGTATAATAGCCGCATGGTCTGCTGCCAGCCCATCGCCGTCAACAACCTTATATGTGCGGTTCTTAAGAATACCTCTTCTATAGGTAACTCCCACTCTTGCACAGATATTAATATTCTTATCTGCATTGGACAGCCTGCACAGCCATTCTTCCTTAACAAGTGACTTATCCTCCGTCTTATTAACCAGCTCATCTGATATATCAAACCATCCGGCCTCTCTTGCGTCATCACCAGCCTGTGCTTTCTGGCTACCTTCATCTATCAATGCAACAAATGCTGTTGTAATAATCCTTGTTCTTGGGTCACGGTCATAATCGCCATATGATTTAAGCTGTTCTGCTTCAATATCATGCAGACCAGTTTCCTCCTGAAGCTCTCTTAAAGCCGCATCATATAGATTCTCTTTAAACTCAACAAAGCCTCCCGGACACGCCCACAATCCAATACATGGATGATTGCCTCTTTTTATAAGAAGAATCCTCTTAACCTGTGAATCTTCCTTTGTAAATACAAGCGTATCCACAGTGTTGCATGGATTCTGATATTTATCAGGGTCGTATTTGTCAAGGAAAACAGCCAGACTATCACCAGCTTTATTAAGTTCTCCCGTTCCCACAAAGCATTTATTCTGCTCTTCACTTAAATATTTCATCGCTTCTCTCCCTTACCTGCACCAAACCATTTAATTCTTGTATCCTTTGCCCCACAGAACTTTCTGTGTATGAAATCATCCAGCACCTCATTAAAGCTGCAGAATTTATCTACAAGTACAATAACAAATGTTTCTTTATATTTAGGTGGTGTAACTGTCAATGGAAACATATGCTTTGCAATCATGTCTCCCTCTTTTTCTGTTATATCAAAATACTTTCCTGCATTCTTAAGGGCCTTTGTAGGATGCTCAAAACCATGAAGTCTCTCACCCTTCTCTGGCGAATACTTGTGCCAGTCATACAGGAACAAATCATGTAAAAGTCCTGCCTTAGCTCCTGCCCTCTCATCAAGATGTAATTTCTTACACACAAGATAATTATAATAAGAAACATGTATGCTGTGCCCGAAAAGGCTGGTCCGTCCATGGTGCGAATATTTCTTCATACTCTGTATTACATCATCTGAAAACAGCTTATTCATCCTGTTCTTATATTCCCTGCCAGACTCATTCTGCTTAATGTGTCCTAACTTATATCTATTACATATCCTGTCTATCGCATTAGAATATTCATCCTTCTTAATTCTCGCCTTGTACACTGGTCTAATGCTTCTTCCTTTGTAAGAATTAATCTTTACCGACATATAGTTCTCCATTCCTGCCTGCCCACACAGACACGTCTACTTGTGTATACGGCATTAAAAACACCCGGAAACGATTATATCATAAATGCCTGTACATTTGCATAAATATAATTATTAATATATTCAACATTTAAGTTGTATGATTATAGAAATTGTGCTAAACTATGCACATAATCACTTGCATTTTTATGCAGAAATATGATTCGGAGGAGAATATAATATGGATGGTAATGTTATAGTTGGACAGTCAGGAGGACCTACTTCTGTTATCAACTCAAGTCTTGCTGGGGTATATAAGACAGCCATAGACAGAGGAGCTAAGAAAGTTTATGGTATGCTCCACGGTATTAAGGGACTTCTTGATGGTCAGTATGTTGACCTTTCAGAGAAGATTAACTCAACAATGGATATTGATTTATTAAAGAGAACACCTTCATCTTATCTTGGTTCATGCAGATACAAGCTTCCTGAGATAAGCGAAGACAGAGAAACATTTGACAAGATTTTCAAGATTCTTAACGATCTTGATATCAAGTATTTCTTCTATATTGGTGGTAACGACTCAATGGATACTATCAAGAAGTTATCTGATTACGCAATTGTTACTGGAAGTGACATTAAGTTTATGGGCGTACCTAAGACTATTGATAATGACTTAGCTGTTACAGACCACACACCAGGATTTGGTTCAGCTGCCAAGTTTATTGCAGCTACTATGAAGGAAATCATCAGAGATGGTCTTGTATATGATTATCCTACAGTTACTATTGTAGAGATTATGGGACGTAACGCCGGATGGCTTACAGCCGCTGCTGCTCTTGCAAAGAGTGATGACTGCGAAGGTGTAGACCTTATCTACCTTCCAGAGAAAGTATTTGATATCGACCATTTCATGGCAAGAGTTAAAGAAATTGCAGCTAAGGGCCGTTCAATGGTTATTGCTGTTTCGGAAGGTATTAAGGTTGCTGACGGAAGATATGTATTCGAGCTTTCAGAACATGTAGAATTCGTAGATGCATTTGGCCACAAGCAGCTTGCTGGTTCAGCTAAATTCCTTGCTAACAAGATTGGTGCTGAACTTGGCATCAAGACTCGTGCTATCGAACTTTCAACACTTCAGCGTTGTGCAGCTCATATGACAAGCCGTACAGATATCACAGAAGCATACAACGTTGGTGGTGCTGCTGTTAAGGCTGCATTTGAAGGCGAGACAGGTAAGGTTGTTGTTCTTAAGAGAGTTTCTGATGATCCATATATGTGCATCACAGAGACTAATGATGTTCACCAGATTGCTAACATCGAGAAGAAAGTTCCTCTTGAGTGGATTACAGATGATGACTTCGTAACAGACGACCTCATCCACTACATCAGACCACTTATCCAGGCTGAGCTTTCACCAATCATGGTAGACGGTCTTCCAAGACATCTTAATATTAATGCATAATAATAATCTTATTACATAATAAAAAGCAGGTAGGGAATTTCCTCACCTGCTTTTTTGTTTCTGTCTCTACGCTGATATGCTCTTACCAGTATACAACTGATAATATCTGCCCTTCTCTTCCATGAGCTGGTCGTGCGTTCCACGCTCGATAATTCTTCCCTGTTCCATAACCATAATACAGTCTGCATTGCGGACTGTAGAAAGTCTGTGTGCAATAACAAATGATGTTCTTCCTGACATAAGCGCATCCATACCCTTCTGAACAAGTCGCTCTGTTCTTGTATCAATAGATGAAGTAGCTTCATCAAGAATAAGTACAGGTGGGTCTGCTACCGCTGCTCTTGCAATTGCAAGAAGCTGTCTCTGTCCCTGGCTTAAATTAGCACCTCCGCCATGAAGCACAGTATTATAGCCATCCGGAAGTCTCTTGATGAATCCATCTGCATTGGCAAGTCTTGCTGCTGCGATGCATTCCTCATCACTCGCCTCAAGCCTTCCGTATCTGATATTATCCATAATTGTACCCGTAAAGAGGTTAGTATCCTGAAGAACGATACCAAGGCTTCGTCTTAAATCATTTTTCTTAATATTGTTGATGTTAATTCCATCATATCTTATCTTACCATCCTGAATATCATAGAACCTGTTGATAAGATTAGTAATTGTAGTTTTTCCTGCTCCGGTACTTCCAACAAATGCAATCTTCTGTCCCGGTGTAGCATACATTTTAATATCGTGAAGTACCATTTTGTCCGGATTATAGCCAAAGTCAACTCCGTCAAATGTTACATCACCAGCAAGTCTTGTGTACTCTGCACTACTGCCGTCCTTTGCAGGCTTCTTCCAAGCCCACATCTCAGTATTTTCTTTAGTCTCAATAAGCTCATTGTTCTTGTTGTATCTTACATTTACAAGCTCAACGAAACCTTCGTCAACCTCCGGCTTCTCATCACATAACTCAAATACTCTTCCGGCACCAGCCATCGCCATGACGATACTGCTCACCTGCTGGCTTATCTGGGTTACAGGCTGTGTGAAGCTCTTGTTAAGACTTAAGAAAGCAACAAGTGTACCAATAGTAAGTCCTGAAAAATCACTCAGAGCAAGAATACCACCAACTATTGCACATAATACATAGCTGATATTACCTATATTACCATTAACAGGCATTGTGATATTAGCAACCATGTTAGCGTTATTGGCACTCTCACGAAGCCTGTTGTTAATCTCCTTAAACTGCTCAATACTCTTATCCTCGTGGCAGAACACCTTGACAACCTTCTGTCCTTCCATCATTTCCTCAATATAAGCATTAACCTTACCGATATCTTTCTGCTGCTCAATGAAATATTTTCCAGAAAGCGCACTCAGCTTGGAAGTTACATAAAGCATGATAACAACCATCACAACCGATACGATTGTAAGCGGAATATCAAGCACAATCATACTTACAAATGTAGATACAAGTGTAATGCATGAATTGATGACCTGAGGTATACTCTGACTTATAAGCTGTCTTAATGTGTCGATATCGTTAGTATATACTGACATGATATCGCCGTGTGCATGAGTATCAAAATACTTAACAGGAAGTGACTCCATATTAGTAAACAGCTCTAATCTCAACTTCTTTAAAGTTCCCTGACCAACATTTACCATAATTCTGTTGTAGCAATATGAACATAATACACCGACCATAAGAACTGTAGCGAGCTTGATAAGTGCGCCTGCAAGTGGTGCATAATCATGTACTGCTGACTGTGTCAGCGGAATAATATAACTGTCAATAAGCTTCTGGATAAACAGCGTTGCTATCAGTGTTGTAAGCGCTGAAACAAGAATGCACACAAGCACTGCTATACACGAAAACTTGTAATTCTTTAAAATATATCCAAGCAGCCTCGTCATAAGAGGAAGTGGATTTTCTTTATTCTTCTTATTCTTCATATCAATATTCTTATCCATATGCTGCCTCCTATTCTCCTGCCTCGTCAAAATCACCGCCGCCCTGTGTCTGTACCTCGTAGATTTCGCGGTAAACCTTATTGTTCTCAACAAGATTTTCATGAGTATCAAAACCACTCACACAGCCATTCTCAAGCACCAATATTCTGTCTGCGTCCTGAATACTTGAAATTCTCTGTGATACGATAATCTTGGTAGTTCCTGGTATCTTTGTTGCAAATGCTTTCTTAATCTTAGCGTCTGTGGCTGTATCAACAGCACTTGTTGAATCATCAAGAATAAGAACCTTCGGGTGCTTAAGCAGTGCTCTTGCGATACAAAGTCTCTGTCTCTGACCACCGGAAACATTGCTTCCCCCCTGCTCAATCCATGTATTGTATTTATCAGGCATTCTCTCAATGAATTCATCTGCACAGGCCTGACGGCAGGCTTCTATGCAATCCTCCTCAGACGCATTTTCATCACCCCATCTCAAATTATCAAGAATAGTTCCTGAGAAAAGCACATTTTTCTGAAGAACAACTGAAACCTCATTACGAAGAGTTTCAAGATCGTAGTCTCTTACATCAATTCCGCCTACGCATACAGAACCATCCTTAACATCATACAGACGACTTATCAGATTAACGAAGCTTGACTTTCCGCAACCCGTTCCGCCTATAATACCGATTGTTTCGCCCGCATTTATATGGATATCTATGTCTTCAAGAGCATCCTTGTCGCTGTCTTTCTTGTATGTGAAGTTCACATGGTTGAAATCAATTCTTCCGTCAGGTACTTCCATAACCGGATTCTCCGGATTAGTAATATCAGCCTTCTCATTAAGAACCTCAGCAATTCGTCTTGCACTCGCTGCACTCATTGAAACCATAACAAATATCATAGAAAGCATCATTAGTGACATCATCATGCTCATTACATAGCTGAACATTGATGTCAGGTTACCCGTTGTCATAGTTCCATCAGTAATAAAATGTGCTGCAAACCATGAAAGTGCAATAATACTTCCGTATATAACAAACATCATAATAGGATTGTTGAATGCAAGCCATGATTCCGCCTTAACAAATGTTTTGTAAAGATTCTCGGCAGCCTTACTGAATTTCTTATTCTCATGGTCTTCTCTTACAAATGCTTTGACAACCCTGATTCCTGTGACATTCTCCTGAACACTCGCATTTAAATCATCATATTTAGCAAAACCTTCTGTGAATATTGGAGTTACCTTATATATAATAAAGAAGAGTACAAATCCAAGAAGAATAAGCGCACCTAAGAATATAAGACTTAATGTAGGATTGATAATAAAACACATAACCATACTGCATATCATCATAAGTGGTGCTCTTACCGCAATTCTAAGAATCATCTGATATGCATTCTGCACATTTGTAACATCAGTAGTCATACGGGTAATAAGACCTGCTGTGCTGTATTTGTCTATATTAGAGAATGCGAAATTCTGGATATTCGAATAGATTCCCTCTCTTAAGTTACATGCGAATCCGGTCGACGCAGAAGCCGCATATTTTCCTGCCTGAATTCCGGAAAAAAGACTTATAAATGCAAGCACAAGCATAAGTCCACCGTACATGAACACCTTGCTCATGTCCCCGGCCTGAATACCCTTATCGATAATACTTGCCGTAACAAACGGAATAAGTATTTCCATAAGCACTTCAACAATTATATATATTGGTGTTTTTATTGAGTCTTTCTTATATTCACCAATATAAGCTGATAAAGTTTTTAACATTTCTTACACTTCCTTTCACAGTTATTCACATCATCGTACACTTTTTGTAACAGACGGTGTAATTCTTCTTTTTCATCAGCGGAAAGTGCTGACAAAAACCATTTCTCTTTCTCAAGCATTGCCTTGCCTGCATGAACGCACATGGCTCTGCCCTTGTCTGTTATTCTCACATGCTTGACTCTCTTATCTGAAGGGTCATAGAAGCTTTCTATCATTTCCTTCTTTTCAAGTCTCGCTGCTGTTCCCGCTATTGTCGCCTGGGCTACGCCAAAGTGCTTCTCAAGCTCCTTAAGCGTAATACATTCATCTTTAGTTTCATTAATTATCATAAGCATCTTAACCTGTGAAGATGTCATGTCATCTGCTCTTAACTCCTCATTGGAACATCTTCCAAGAATATCATTAAGACGCTTTATAAGCTCTCCACAATGGAGTGACTCTCGCTGCATATCTGCTCCCTTCGTAACAAAACGGCATACGAACCTGCCATTCTTTTAATAAAATTCTTAAGTAGCTTTGCTATATTACAAAAATGACAGCACGCTGTCAATAGCGTGCTGTCATTTTTATTTTTATTTAATATTTTATGTTATCTGTAATAAGCAGGCTTCAGATGAACCGGCACCCCATCTGAATACTCCGCAATATTAGTTCCCTGAATAAGTGGTCTTACATACTTAATATACTCATCAGAAATATCTGTTCCATCTGCGGTTATCCACTCTGCTGGGAACTTCTTTTCCTTATTGCATATATCGTTCACATCTGCAAGTCCGTAATTAATCTCATATCCGTTAGTATCATCTCTTTCAAATGTAATCATTTTTCCAGTTTCACCGTCAAGAGCTGCTACAACTGCTGCCTTTCCTGCTTTTTCGGCTTCATCAATATCTGTTGCTGAAGCAAGAAGTGATGAGCATCTCTGTGGAAGATTAAGCTCAATACTTCTGCATTTGATTCCAAATTCTGCTTTCACATAATTTTCAAGATACTTTCCACAGCCTGTAAGCATCTTATGTCCAAAACCATCAACCGATGCTGCATCTGCATATTCACATATGAATCTGCCGTCTTTGTCCGCAATTCCTTCTGATACGCACACAACAACTGCAGTTTCCTGTTCAAGTGCCGCCTTAAGTGACTTCTTGAATTCTTCCATATCAAATGCATGCTCTGGCATATATATAAGATAAGGATTTCTGCTATACTCTGTTCTAGCAAGTACTGATGCCGCTGTAACCCAGCCTGCATGCCTTCCCATAAGTTCAACAATTGTCACAGACGGATGTGCATAACATGTTGCGTCAAGTATAATTTCTCTTAATGTTGAAGCAACATATTTTGCTGTTGAGCCGTATCCTGGAGTATGATCTGTCATAACAAGATCATTATCAATTGTCTTAGGTACACCTATAAATCTTATGTCCGATTTCTTCAATAATGCCACTCTTGATAATTTTGACACTGTATCCATTGAATCATTTCCACCAATATAGAACACATATCCAATGTTCATCTGTGCAAATGCATCAAACAATTTATCATACACCTTATCCCCTAAATCTTCTGGAAGCATATACCTGCAACTTCCAAGAAAAGAAGCCGGTGTTATCTTTAATCTATCAATCGGCTCATTATCTGCCACTTCAGAAAGATTAATGAAATTGCCTGCCAGAAATCCCTCAATTCCATGCACCATGCCATACACAGTGCCAATCTTTTCCTTATTTCTAAGTCCTTCCTCAATCACTCCATATAATGATGAATTAATAACCGCTGTCGGTCCGCCTGACTGACCTACCAGAATATTCTTTAACATACTCATGCCTCCTATACCTTGTTGCTGTTGCTGTTGCTGATGCTGTTTCACATGATATTGATTTATATTAATATGATAAAAATAAGTTATATCATGAT